>Ga0222712_10006504_pt1 | contig 11532 bp, 9 predicted proteins | sample C33_657DmetaG_FD_165043 | JGI IMG/M metagenome (GOLD analysis project Ga0222712, IMG submission 165043) | Estuarine water microbial communities from San Francisco Bay, California, United States - C33_657D | ecosystem: Environmental > Aquatic > Marine > Unclassified | place: USA: California... | reverse complement strand
TGTGTGCCATTATGGGGGTGTTGTGGGTTATTTTGGTGTTGTTGTAAACACCCCCCGAAAGTTACACTCTGCTGGACCAACAAACCGTGACTACCCCAGACGTGTGAGCGCTGTACGGAGGTGAAGTCCATGGGTGTGGCGGAAAGCTGGAGGGTAATAACAATCTTATCAAACCCTGTTGTGAGGGTCGTACGTTTAGTATCTTCTCCTGCCCATGCCCCTGCCGATCTGCTCCGAGCCTAAGTATCAGGACCAGCTAAACAAGTTCCTGAAGGACTGGCCGCTATCCCGCGTGCTGACGATGCCGCTGGCCGACTACACACGCGTGAATAAGGACGATGAAAGCTTCCGAGGCTCCTTCTGCTACGCGCTCGAGCAGGATACCCCCATCGGCATCGGTGGCGGCAATGCCATGAAGTTCGGAATCTACGAGTTTCGTCGACCGAGCCGTATGGCGAAGGCGCTGCAAGACGACCGGTACGCCTGGGACGCCGATCTAGGCAAGACCGCCGAGGAGGCCTTTTCGATATTACGCGCGCGAATTGTCGCTGTCATCGAGGCCTCGCGGTCCGGCGACTATGCCAAACTCGACGCGATTACCCTGCCGGGCGTCCTGAAATGGAAAATCGCCTTCCTTTACCAGAACCCTGACAAGCCGGGCATCGTCGGCTCTGCCTCTGAATCGGCGCTACGGAAGTATTTCAAGGATTCAGTGCCTGACGCTGCTAACCTGCCTATCTCAAAGCTGCATGCCTTGGCTATCGAGAAAGGCCCTGAAAGGCCGTGCTTGCATCGGATTGGCTGGGCTCTCTGGGATGAGGTAAATCTAGACGAAGAAGACGAAAGCGACAGTGAGCCCTCGGTCCGGCGCGGCTACTGGAACTTCAGCTATGGACAGGAGGACGCAGAGGGCATCAACGACCTGGAGACCTTGCTTCGCACCGGCCAAATCAGGGCGGACTGGCCGACCACCGAATCGCTGGCAAGCCTGTCAAGCGACAAGGACCAAGGGAAAACCGATGCCTTACAGCTACTAGAAGGACTCGAGGGCGACGAAGACATGAAAGACGCATCGCGGCGTCCGACTTTCAACTTCTTCCACATGGGCATACCCAAAGGGGCCGTCCTTACCTATGTGGGCGACCCTACCAAAACAGTTGAGGTGATAGACGAACGTAGGGTGAGCTTCGAAGGCGAGGAGGTTTCGATGACTGACATTACCCAGCGCCTTCGTGGCACGAGTTACTATGTGGGTCCCATGCCTCACTGGACCTATAAGGGCGAGAAGATGAGCAGCTATTACAACAAGACCTACCCCAGCCGGAAGCCGACCGGGACTGCGTTGATGTGCTGGCTTTTTGCTAAGAAAATGAAGGTTGGTGACGTCGTTTTCGCCCGCCAGTCCAAGACTCAGGACTACATCGCCGGCATCATAACTTCGGACTACCAATTCGACGCCTCCCGGGAGACCTATCAGCACTATCGACAGGTCAGCTGGCTCACCACGGAGAAGGTAAACGTGCCCATGGCTGCAGCCATCATCACCAAGGCGCTCACCGACATCTCGTATGGGGGATGGCTATCCTACGTAGCCGAGTTCTTCGAGAAACTGGGGATTGACCCGGCGAGCCTCCCTCCGGTCACACAAGACGTCGCAACCACCATAAGTCCTTCTATGAACAAGCCCACCAACGTCATCCTCTATGGTCCTCCCGGAACGGGGAAGACCTTCCACACGAAAGAGCACGCGGTCACGCTTTGTAACGGGAAGGCCAACCCGGGCACGCTGAAGGACGACTTCGCCAAGCTGGTCGCCGATAAGCGCGTGGCCTTCGTGACCTTCCACCAGTCCTACGACTACTCGGACTTCATCATCGGGTTCAAGCCGGTGCCCAGCGCCTCAGGCATGAGCTTCGAAGTACGCAAGGGCGTCCTGATGCGCCTGGCCGAGGAAGCGGAGAAGAACCCGCAGCTGCCTTACCTGCTCATCATCGACGAAATCAACCGAGGCAACATCAGCAAGATCTTCGGCGAGCTCATCACGCTCATCGAAGCGGATAAGCGTCGCGACGGGGACTTCCCGCTGGAGGTCACCCTCCCCTGCGCCTTCAAGGGCACCGACGGCCAAGAGACCTGCCAGTTCAGCCTGCCCTCGAACGTCCACTTGCTGGGCACGATGAATACGGCCGACCGATCCATCGCCCTGCTCGACACGGCCCTGCGCCGCCGCTTCAAGTTCGAACGCAAGGACCCGCAGCCCGATCTCCTGCATGCCGACCTCGGTGGCGTGAAGCTACGAAAGCTCCTTACCAAGCTGAACGAGATCCTCGCGGACGCCTTCTCCCCTGATCACCAGATCGGCCATGCCTGGATGCCGATGAAGTTCGACAGCAAGGCCACGGGCGATGACCTGATTGCAGCCTTCAACGACAAGATCCTACCCCTGCTCGATGAGTGGTATTACGACAACGTCGACGCCAAGAAGGAGCTCCTCGGCCAGCTGACGGAAGATGGCGAAGTGACCCTGCCGGCCCTCAAGAAGTTCGCGGAATCCTGACCTTGACCGAACGGGAGCCCATCATCGTCGGGGAATATGACCCCATCCGCATCGGCCTGGCGTCGACGCCTAAGGCGATCACGCGCGAGGAGGCCGATGAAATCATCGGGTTGCGCAAGGACTTCGGCTGCAAGAACCCGGCCGAGTGGTTCCGCCTCCGCCACAACCGCAAGGCCGGATGCATGGAGCTGACGGCGGGCTCTTGGGTGGGCGTACTCAACCTGTCGGACATCCAAGTCTCCGTATACCCGAAGATCGACCCGACCCCCGATGGTAGCGCGAAGTCCCTAGCCGCCCCTAAGGCCGACCTGCTGGCCATGTTGCTCGGCGCCGGCTACAGCGACCTTGACCCGAAGGAGGTGCCGAAGCTCGACCAGAACGACGCGTTCGTAGACCACCTCGCGGTCCTCTATAACCAGAAGCTACTGCGCGAGATCACCCGAGGCCTGCCGCACAACTATATCGAGCGAAGGGAGATGCTCGGCACCCTGCGAGGACGAATCGACTTCGAGCGACAGATGGTCGCGACCGCCCGCGGGCTCCCTACGCTGGCTTGCACTTACGATTCCTTCGAGGTCGATACCCGACTGAACCGCGTCCTTAAGGCCGGCCTGCGCGCCGCCCGCTCGCTCGTCCACGGGAAGAAGACCAAGCAGATGCTCCGTCGTACCGAGGAGCTGCTCGACGAGGTCCTGGACGCCGCAGTCAGCGTCGACTACGCAAAGGCAACGCCGATCAGCCGAGGCAGCCGACATCTCGATTCGCTGAAGCAGTGGGCCATCATCTTCCTTTCACGTAAGCCCCTGGACGTCCGCGGTACGGCCAAAGGCCAAAAAGGTGCCGGACTCATGTTCCGCATGTGGGACGTCTACGAACGCTACGCTATCAACCAGCTCAACAAGACCCTGGCCGAGGTCGGGAAGAAGGCCGGCTGCAGGCTATATGCCGAAGGACAGAAGCAGACCTGGAAGGTCGCGACCTATACGGATACCAAGGGCACCCGTGACGCCTTCACGCTCAAGCCGGACATCCTGATCTATAAGGATGGTGTCCCGATCATGATCGCCGACACCAAGTGGAAGGTCCTGAACGACGCCGAGGACGAAGAGACCGCCAAGCTCGGCGTCAGCCAACCGGACGTCTATCAGATGATGGCTTATACCCAAATCATCACGCCGCCTGGCGATGAGCCGCTCCCCCTGGCCCTCCTCTATCCCAAGGTCGGGACCTACTCCGGCGCAGGCTGTGCGCCTGAAGCACCCCTCGGCCACCTCGGCGAGCCCATCCGCGAATTCACCATCGACCCCAAGGACAAGTCCAAGATCTCCCTCAAGATCCTGCACTTCCCTTTGCCAGTGGGTTGAGGGTCAGGCTGGCTTAGCTTCCAAATACTGAGGTTCGCGTTTTGAACCATTCGCCGAACTCAGTTACCGAGTCCACGAACTTAACCTTAGGACTCCAACCAAGCAATGCCAAGGCCTTGCCTATGTCTGCATGGGTGGACACCGGCATGTACAGCGGCAAAGGCCTTGGCCGCATGCCGCACTTGCATTCAAGAACGTCAGCGAGACGTTCGGCAAGTTCGACGGCCAAGCGCGGCTCCCCGGCCCCTATGTTCGCGACGTGGTATCCTGGAATTCCACTTTCCGCAGCACGGGCGAAGGCGTTGGCAACGTCATGGACTGAGGTGAAATCTCGTCCGGCACCTTCGTGTATGGGCACTGCGCGTCCGCTTAGAAGATCGTCTGCGAAACGCCAAGGCGCCATGTCAGGCCTGCCGCGAGAACCGATCACGCTAAACGGCCTGAGGACAATGACGTCCATCCCACGACTTCTGGAAGCAGCCTCCAAGAGACCCTCGCCCACAACCTTCGTCCTGCCGTATTGGCCAATCGGCCTTAGTTCGGCAGTCTCAGCTATTGCACCGAAGGCGTGGCCGTAGACTGAAGATGAGGATGCATGTATAATCCGCCGGACTTTGGCCCTGTCGCAGGCATCAATGAGGTTAGCGACACCCCTTACGTTAACCGCCTCATAAGAAGCCGGGTCAACCTCGGCGCCAGCGACGCCTGGCTTGGCAGCAAGGTGCACGACCACTTCGGGGGTAATGGCCTTAAAAACCTCGGCAAGGGAATCCACGTCGGTGATATCGCAGTTGATCGCCGATACGCCCGACAGGACTGACCGCTCCTTGCGCAACCATGCCGGAACGGGTACAGCATCCGAGTCGAGCCCGCACACGGCGTGTCCCCGCGCCTTGAGCAAAGCGGTCAGATGACATCCAATGAAGCCATTGGAACCTGTGACCACGATTCTCATCGGTTCGCGCCGCCTCCCGCGCCGACCCAGATTACGAAGCCAGCCATGACCGAAGGCCGACGATTGCCCCCGGGTGCCGGAATCTCGGCAAAAGCATCGAGCGCGACACACGAAGGGCTGCGACAATCGGATGCCGACCGCTCGAGGCACTTGGCCCCGGCGACAATACAACGCGGGTTATGGCATAGGTGCTCGGCTACATCACCCTCATACATCTTCCCGAGGCCGAAATGTGCACTGCGGCGAAGTGCCTCAGAATCACAGAGACATGCTCCTATCGCTGTCCGCCCCTCCTTGACTACGGTCTTCACCTGGGCGATGGCACTGGGCGACATGAAGGCCTCGTCAGCCCCAAGTCGTAACACGAATGGAGACGGATCGAGCCCCCTGTTCAGTTCGCTTAACCCACGTACAACACTGACCCTCAGGCCATGGGCATTGATCAGGGTGACAATCTCGGCTATTCGGGCCGGCGCGGACGCTTCCTCGAGCACGACAATCCCGAAGTCTCGATCATCTTGCCCAGCTAGGCTGGCAACACATCGCAGAAGTAAAGACTTGTCGCAATCGGAAGCGGACAATGCGACGAGAAAATTGTGGTCGGCAAAGGCGGCTGACCACGACGCCCCGTCCTCGATGAGATCCCATTTCCCATGCTGAACCGTAGGTATGAATACCGACTCAACTCGACGTCTGACATTATCTAGGAACTCGGGCTGCAGCTTCGCCGAGTTTAGGGGATGAATGAAGGATGTGCGCGGATCGCCACCTCTCAGGCACTTCCAGCCGTTGCGTTTCATAGCCTGATGCAGGGAGTGGTACCATCCGTAAAGCAGATGAGAGCCCGAAAGCTGGTTGGGCCAAGGCAACGTGCCCATGAGGCGGTTCAGGTCAAAGAGGCCTAGCCGTACCTCAGGCTTGTATTCGCCAGCCGGCGCCGCATACGCCTTGAACGAGGACGACAATGGATGAGGAATGTTAAAGCCCACGCCCATCACGCCGGGCTCACCATGTGCCGAAACCATATCGGCCAGATAGTCATGCGAATGATCGTGCCTACATATGAGTACGTCGCAATCGGCCTGCAGGACGTAGCGAGTGCCGACCTGCTCGAAGGCCCATAGTTGGGGGTAGACAGGGACTCCTGAGGAATTGTGCGTCTCGGCGCATGATACCCCGAACCAGCGTGCGTTGAGATCGGCGACCTGATCTTTGCCCGTCGGCGCCTCGACTACGCGATCAACAACGCCCTGCTCCAAAAGCCTCCGTGCGGAGGCCCTGACCGCAGCCAAGTCGCCCTTGGAGTGCTGCCGTATAAACGACCCAACCTTGGCATCAATGGATAGCATAACTTCCTTGAACATCCTGGGGGCCGAGAGTCGGTAGACGAGATGCCCCACCTGCCTCTCGAGATAGGCAGAGTCCATGGCGCAGCACTTAATCAGCAAGGTGACGTCCTCGGAGGAATCAGCAGGAGCTGGACGAGGGCAATCCTGCCAGAAGGTCTCGGCAATCCTAAGGACAATTCCTTGATAGAAATCGGAGAAGCCCGGCATGTCTTGGACGCCTCCAGCCTCCCTAATCCCTCCGAAGTCGGAAACGAGGCAATCTTCACCCAACCCGCGCAGCAAAGCATATGCCTTTGCGCACACGTCACGGAATGTGGACCGATTTAGCGGCCTGATATGTCGGCCGACGTCTATATAGACAAGCTGTCCGTCGCGTCGCCGCAGATTCGATAACTTGAAGTTATCAGCTATCACCTTGAGCCCGCCGGCCTTGATCAAATATGCCCGGACCTCTTTTTCCGATAAGCTAACTACGGGTTCGGACTCGAACCAAGGGTAACGGACAATCCATCTACCGTCTTCCTTGCCGATGCGGACGCCGTCGGGGAATGGATCCCGGAAAGCGGCGGTCAGGTCAGCGAGTTCCGTCGCGGTCACCTGGTCGAGCAAACCTTCATGAAATACCTTAACCACCTCATCTCCCCTGCGGTATACCTTGCCCTCCTTACCCTCGCCTAGCAAGCGATCAGCCACTCCGTCGCCAGCCTCGGGCCGCCTCCAGGAGCTCTTTGCGCTTCGCGAGATAATATCCTTTCCCCTTATTGCCCTTGGTCAGCTCGCCGCCTACCTTATAATCGACTAATTCGACCGGACGGATATGGATACGCTCGGGTCGCATCTTCAAAAGAACAGATGCCAACAACCAGTGGTCCTCCGCGCTGCTTTTCGCCGGATATCGCCACGGCATACCCGCCCTCAGGATAAGATTGCAGGACGGCAACTCCGCCGCGAACACCCCCGCCGACATGTCGGCTAACCGTTTCAAAACGGTCCCTCTCCGCAGCAAACTTTGGCGGGGAATATTTCTCCCAATCTGGCTTCCGTCCCGGGCAATCTGACGGTTGCCGCCCAGCACGGCTCGATGCATCGGGCGGACTCCCTCCAAGGTCAAGGCCAAGGCTGCATGCGTGGTGAAGGTGTCGTCGGCATCCAGCCGGACATGCCACGCCAACCCAGGCCAGCGCCTCTCGGCCAGGCCGATGAGACGGTTCCGGGCGGCATAGGCCGATCTTGCCTTACCGGTAACGATATAAAGGCGGGGATGAAATCCCAGAGTCCGAAGCAGCGTGGGCGCGTTGCGCGTAGGCGAACTATCCAGAACCACCGCGTGGACCTGATAGCCCGGGACGCTCTGTGCTAATGCCGACCTGACGGCATCGTTGAGCCTCTGTTCCTTATGATGAAAGGCGATGCCGACGGCGATGACTCGTTGTTCATTTGCCATCTTTGGCGCGATACTCGGCATAGATCTTTGACCAAGTCGGGGAAACCAACTGCTCACGGAGCGAGGGCCGCAGGTCTTTGGGGATGAAATGCCCGTCCTTGAAACGACCGCAAAGCCTGCAGGTCGCGAGCATCTGATCGTGCAAATCGTCGTCATCCGATGGTAACCGTGGTCTCCCGATGCCCATCCCTGCGACCCGGTCGATGCCCGCGGCGACGGTGCACTGGAAATAGCCAGTGGGACCGAGCCCCATCCCGCAGGAGCTGATCACCTGGCAGCCGTTCCTGTAGTCGGCTTTGCGGTAGCGTTCGTCATCTATCGGCGCCGTGCTGAAAGGCCGGAAGAACGGCGTCACGTTCCCCTGCTTGGCGGTGTTCTCGATGAATATGTCCGCAGGGAGCCAGTCGAGTTGGGCCTGAACGGCGGGTCCATGTCCGTTCGATACCACCTCGATGGAACAACCAGGGTTGTGGCGCGTCCGGTAATCGCGCAGCATCGAGATGATCGTTCGAAAGTCCGGGTGCAAGGTCGGCTCCCCGCCGAGAATGCGAATCGACCTCCATTTCTTCGATGCTTTGACGGTATCCTCGATGAACTGCCCTATCTGTTCCAACGTCATCGACTGATTGCTCGGCGCGGTGTTAATCGAGCGGTTGCAGTTGAGGCAACGCAGGTTGCAGCGGTAAGTGATATCGATTTCTATCCTGTTTCTGCTCCTGCTGTATTGGGGCCCAAAAATCCACGTCATCCATCTCATCGCCCGACCGTGCCGCCAACGGGCCTTCACTCTCTCCACCGGTCCGCGCATCCACGAGGGCCATGGAAACCTTTTTTGGTCGAGGAAAGCGCGGTTCGGGTTGCTCTTGGGATCCATGTTATTGGTAAAATTGCTCACGTCCGAATCCGAACACATCGGAAGCGCGCTCGAAAAATTTGTCCTCCAGTTCCTTGGTCATTCGGTGCCGATGCTTGGCCCAAAAAGTCCGCAGCCCCTGTAGCTTCAAAGGGTTATGCCGGCGCGTGTAAGCCGGTTCATTGCTGCCGATGTGGTATTTCACGCTCAACTCGCCAGTTCGGCCGTAGCTGAAGCTCTCCAGCTCCAGGAGCCTGATTGCCAGGTCGCGGTCATGGGTGCATGCCAGGGCCTCGTCGAATCGTCCCGCTTTTTCCAGAGAGGACAGCTTCACGTACGTGTTCGACCCCTGCCATCCGGGATTCTGGTGCAGGAAGTCGGCCGAAGTGAATTCACCCAAATATGGGGCGCCGGCCTGCACTTCGTCCACGAAGGTGGCTATGCCGCTAATTGCCGCATCCGCCCCCGCCGACGCGACGTCGTGACAGGCCTCCAGATGCCGCGGCAACCATTCATCGTCGTCATCCAAGATCGCAACCCAGGCTTCACCAATCTGCCGCCGAACCAAATCCAAACCCGTATTCCAAGCGCCTGCGGCGCCGACGGTCCTGTTATTCTTCGCGACCAGCACCGATCCCAGCCCGCTTTCGCCCCAAAACTTGGTAAGCTCCGGGAGAGATCTAGGCGTGTCATCTATGAAGACAAGCGCGTCCCATGGTCTGGTCTGTCGAAGCAGGGACGGGATGGTTCTTGATCGGTGAAGATGCCGACGATCCGTCGTGGCGACTAGAACGACCAACGGGAGATTCGCGCACTTAGTATCAGGCATGTCACTGGTGTTCTATATTTTGTCGTAGGTCACTTTTTAGCATGCGAGGCTCCGGATCTTAGACGAAGGCCTCCGATTCTTTATATGTTTTCTATTTAATCAAGCCCCTCGGCCGTGGCGGCCGAAGCGGGCGAGGATGAGCTTCTGGGCGGCGGGGTCCCAGTCGAAGTAGATAGAGAGGCAGGTCCGGGGACTGTGCCCCTTGCCGATGGTGACGTGCGGGGCGAAGATCCGCGGGCGGCCTTGGTGGACGGCGGTGTAGTCCTCGGCGTACTTCTGCTTGGCGGTGAGGCCGATGTTGTCGCCGTAGTGGGTCAGGCCGGCCTTCTTGGCCAGGTAGTCGGCTGAGTAGCGTGCGTTGGCGGGGTCCCGACGAAGCTTGGCGTAGGCGACCAGGTTGGCGAGGTAGCGCGCCAGGGGGCCGTCGTTCTCGAAGGTCGATTCCTCGGCACCGGCCAAGGCCTCATCCAGGACGATGATGTACTCCTGGAAGTCGGGCTGGCACATGAAGCGACGCAGGACGTCGACCGCCGGCTCGAAGTTTCGCTCGACCTTGCGGACCTGAGACTCCCGCTCGTGGATGGTCTCCATGAGCTTGCTCCCGACCAGCGCGCCACAAAGACGGCCGGCATCGGACACCCGGCTGGGCGCGACGTTGACGGTGACATGCCGTTCCGAGACGAGGTTGAAGTAGATCGCGGTGCGGTCGGCGAAGAACGTCACGATGGCTTGGGAGCCGTCGATGGTCGTGCCGGCGACACCTTTGAAGAGCGTGCGGGCGAAGTCGCGGATCCTGCTGCGCAGTATCGAGTGCGAGGTTTGCGGGCGGTAGTTCCAAGTGAGGTTGGGGGTGCTCATGGGTGCGGGGAATGACACCCCGGATGATGCCCGAAGTTGCCGTGTTACAAGAAACCTTCACGAGCCTCGGAAACAGCGGCCTGTCCCATGATAAGCAGGGAATCAAAGGGTTTGCTTGTTATTTTCAGCCCTCCCCCGCGTCGCATGAATCCGCGATTCATCCCTGGGCTTACAATGCAGGTACGCGATTGTAGCGCACCCAGACATGCAGAGGGTGGCTCGTGGTGCTGCCCCTTATCTTTTGTCGTCCTCGGGATTCTCGGTCCGCGCTTCGGGGGGTAGTTACGGCTGATCGGCTTTTTTATCATCGAGGACCTTTTTCATCGTAACTCCAAGCATTCGTACTTCCTACAGGCTGCCGACTTGGTCGCCTACCTGCAGCGCCAGCGACACCACCCGAACGCCCTGTTCGGGGCCAGACAACCCGAAGAACTCTTTTCAATGCTGGGGAGATTCTCCCCTCCGGCGCGGTGGCTTGATAAATAGGGAGGGGCCGCGTTGCCGCGTCCCCTAGGGAGTGCTACCCACGCGACTGGCGCGCTCTCGGACTCGCGCGTATTACGCCATCAAGCGGGAGCCCAGGCAAGGCGTGATTCACCCTATGCGCCGGAGGGAGGGTCGAGGGTAGAGTCGATGGTAGGGTCGATGAGAGGGTCGATGTTGGAACCGAGGGTAGGGTCGAGGGTAGGGTCGATCTTGGAGTCGAGGAGAGCGTCGATGTTAGAATCGAGGGTAGAGTCGATGGTTGAGTCGATGGTTGAGTCGAGAGGGCGGCGGGCGGAGTACTGAGTGCAGAGTACTGAGTACGGAGGGAGACCTAAGGCAAAGGGTCAGGGACAGGGGAAGGAATGGCCGAGTTGACCCGTTGATCAGTTGGCCAGGGGAGAGGCAGGCGAAGTGTGCGGAGTGCTGGGTCGAGAGGGATACGGAGATACACGGACCAGCAGGGACGCTGGTCACTACCGGCCCGAATGGTACTCGCGAGCGGTTGGGGGGATGGCGGATTCCGTTGTCGCATGAAAAGGTACCGGCGGGTCGTTGGATTATTATATTAGGCTCTAAGGAGGTCGCTCAAGGCCACGGGATGCTGTTAGTAAATGCTAGAATAAGTTCGCAAGCGGACGAAGAATACTAGGATTCACTCAACCCCACGACCATGCCGCGTACCCACGGACTGACCACCCTCGCCATCCTCCACCATGTAACCGCGGCGCTAGCATTGCTGGCGATGGCCGGAAAAGCCGCGAATCCCTCCGCCGACAATGGCGACTCCATCTTGGTGATGCAGATTTGCGCCTTCGCCTTCTTCTCGGTTATCGTTCA
>Ga0222712_10006502_pt1 | contig 11533 bp, 12 predicted proteins | sample C33_657DmetaG_FD_165043 | JGI IMG/M metagenome (GOLD analysis project Ga0222712, IMG submission 165043) | Estuarine water microbial communities from San Francisco Bay, California, United States - C33_657D | ecosystem: Environmental > Aquatic > Marine > Unclassified | place: USA: California... | reverse complement strand
ATCTGGCTGGATATAGAGCATGCGTGAGCCTTCATAGATGCAATCCACTGGGCACTCTTCGCGACATGACTTATCTTTCACATCGACGCAAGGCTGGGCAATCACATAGGTCACGGCGGGCCTCCTTCTAAGAGCTTCAATAATCTTATCGAGCAGGCGGTAATTCTAACCCTGCGAAGTCATTAATGTGCGATTAGGGTTACGGCATGGCATTTGAGGTCGGGGCATTTAAAGCTGAGATAGCTGCAGCCATCGGCAAGCGGGTCTCCATCCGCCTTCGCGATGGCGAGAGTTTCCGGGACCTCTTAGGCGTCTTACGTGATGAGAATTCACTCGTGAAGAAGGATGGCACGATCGCCACCTTCGACCCCACTGCGATTGCTTACTTCCGAGTAGTGCCTGTCTTCAATCGTGCCGATATCCAAGCTGATCTAAAACTCAATGATCTCCACCTCTATGAGACTGCCTCTCGAAAACTGCAGAAAATTGAGGGTGAGCAGATTCGAATCTACTCATGCGGTCCCACCGTCTATCGCGATGCCCACATCGGCAATATGCGCACCTTTCTTCTCACCGATTTAATTCGTCGCAGCCTCGCCCTCAATGGTGTTGAAACCATCTCGGTCTCCAACATCACAGATGTGGGCCACATGTCGGAGAACCTCGATGGTTCAGATAGTGGAGATAAAGTTCTGGAAGAGGCAGCTCGTGAATCTATCGAGCCACTAGCAATCGCGCGACGATACGAGGATCGTTACCATAACGATCTCGCAGCGCTTAACATCCTGCCCGCTGATTTCTACCCACGTGCTAGTGAGAATATTTCCGAGATTATTACGGCGATAACAGAGTTGATTGCTCGTGGTTCGGCATATTGCGGAAGCGATGGAAATATCTACTTCAATGCGCGCAGCGCCGACTCATACGGTTTCATCAGTGGGAATCGACTCGATGCTCTCAAGCCTGGACATCGCTATGAATACACCGGTGATGGCGGAAAGAATTTCCATGCCGATTGGGCGCTCTGGAAGTTGGCAGGTAAGCGGAGCGAGATGATTTGGGAATCTCCGTGGGGCGCAGGTTTTCCCGGGTGGCATATCGAGTGCAGCGCCATGTCGCTTAACCTCCTCGGTGATTCTGTCGATATTCACGTAGGTGGAATAGATCTTCGCTTTCCCCATCACGAAGATGAGAGAGCGCAGACAAATGCCCTCGCCGGCAAAGCTGCTGGAGAAGAGGTAGTTCGCAATTGGATTCATGGCGAGCATCTCCTCTTTGAGGGCAAGAAGATGGCCAAAAGCTCGGGGAATGTTCTGCTAGTTTCAGATATTTCAGCCCGCGGTTTAGATCCCTTATCCCTCAGGCTTGCACTGATGGAGAATCGTTATCGCTCTCAGATTGATATGACGTGGCAGACAATTACAGCAGCTGATGCCACGTTGAAGAGATGGCGAAAGGCGCTAGCTAGCTGGGGCGCATCAGATGAAGTCAAGGTAGATGTTGAAATTCACAGCCACTTTATGAATGACCTTGAGACGGCAAAGGCGCTCTTGCGTCTTCGCGCTATTGAGAAAGATGAAACTATTGGCAATCAAGATAAGCGCGCAATATTTCTCTATGCCGATCAAGTCTTAGGACTAAATCTCAATCGCGCTGTGGAGGAAGAATCTGTTGCAGAACTGAACGCAGAAGCTTTAGCGCTCCTTGCAGAACGCCTCGCCGCACGAGCGTCCGGTAATTGGGCAGAGTCGGATCGGATTAGAGACCTCTTAGCAGAGAGCGGAATTCTTGTTCGCGATAGTAAAGAGGGTCAGAGCTGGGAGCGTCGAATTTAATTACGAGCAGCAACTGCAAAGAGAGCTGTGAGAGTTCCAAGCATGAGTAGCGTTGATCCAACGCCATCGCCTTGCACTAAGAGTTCTTGCCCCACTCCAAAAGTTGATCCCCTTAAAATCACGACAATCCAACCGAATGCACTTATCCATTTCAGCAATCGACTTTGGTAGTGGCGACCAATCCCCCAAATAGCGGCATAAGTCAGAGCGAGAGATGCGATGACACCTACAGGTGGAAGGCTCTGATGAAGCAGAATTGCAATGGCTGCTGTTGCAGCACCGGCTAGAAAAGATATGAGAGTGCGCATTTAGAGCGAGATTCCAGCGAAGATATCTCGTTCGCGTTCTGCCTCATCCAAGGGAGCGCTCTTCTGACCCTTTACAAGGGTGTAGTACTCATGACCCCAGACCTGAAGGCCGAGATTATTTGAGAGCGCAAAGAATGGACCATCGACAGAAATCTGAGTCGCATGGGCTCGCATTGCAGCCATCTTCGCTTCAACATACTCATTACCATCAATAAGGGTCGAGACAAATGAATCATCCTTGCAGAATGGGAGATCTTCTGCGCTCTCTGCACCGAAGAAATCAGAACCAAGCTCTTTCATCTTATCGATGCCCTCTTGAATGACAGAGCGAGGTGTGACATTCCAATAAATCTTCTCAACTTCCCAACTCGATTTCTCCGCTGCCGCCATGGCAACGCGATGGGCTTGAATGTGATCTGGATGGCCATAGCCACCAAATTCATCATAAGTAATAAGAACATGTGGCTTCACTTCATCGATGACGTTAATGAGATACCGCGTGGCTTCCTCAAAGTCGGCTCTCCAAAATGAATCGTCACGATTATTCGGTTCAGTATCCATCATTCCGCTATCGCGATACTGCTTATCCGGAGCACCGAGAAAACGATAATCTCTTACGCCAAGTGCTTTCATCGCATCTGCTAACTCGATTACCCGATGCTCGCCAAGGAGATCATCCTGCGCTGCAGCTTTATGGCTATGTTCTTCAACAAGAACTTCACCTTCCTCACCGCGTGTGCAGGTAACGAGGGTGACATCTGCGCCAAGTGCTGCATACATAGCCATCGTTGCACCGTTGTTGATCGTCTCATCATCAGGATGAGCATGGACCAAGAGCAAGCGATAGCCTTTATATGAATCGAGCATCAGTAACCAATCAATAGCGCTTTAGTAGACAGGAAGAGATGTATCGATCTGTTTTGCCCAGGCAATAACGCCACCGGCAACGTGAGATGCATCGGCAAAGCCAGCGTTCTTTAAGATCGCTAAGCACTCTGCAGATCTAACTCCACCCTTGCAATGCAAGATGATTGGCTTATCTTGAGGAAGCGATGAGAGAACGCTGCCATCGATAAAGCCTTGCTTAGGGATGAGTCGAGCTCCCGGAATTTGTACGATTTCAAATTCACTTGGTTCGCGGACATCGATGAGATAGAAGTCATCCTTATTATCAATCTTTGACTTCAACTCTTGCACGGTAATAGTTGAGCCTGAGCTCGCCTCTTGAGCAGCCTCTGAAATCACACCACAGAAGGCTTCGTAATCAGGCAGCAGCGCTGTCTGCTTTGGATTCTCACTACAGATTGGGCAGTTAGGATCCTTGCGAATCTTTACCTTACGGAAAGTCATCTCCAACGCGTCATAGATCATCAATGAACCGATGAGCGGCTCGCCAACACCGGTGAGAACCTTGATCGCCTCTGTTGTTTGAATAGAACCGATCGTTGCGCAGAGAACTCCGAGTACTCCACCCTCAGCACAGCTTGGCACCATTCCTGGAGGTGGTGGTTCTGGATAGAGGCAGCGATAGCACGGACCGTACTCAGCCCAGAAGACACTTGCCTGTCCATCAAAGCGATAGATAGAGCCCCACACATATGGCTTCTTAAGGAGCACACATGCATCGTTAACAAGGTAACGTGTTGCAAAGTTATCTGTTCCATCAACGATGATGTCGTATTGAGCAAAGAGCTCCATTACATTCGAATTATCAAGACGAGTCTCGTGTGTAATGACCTTTACATAAGGATTGATCTCAGCGATCTTCTCCCGAGCTGATTGCGCCTTGCTCTTACCGATATCTGACTGGCCGTGAATAATCTGTCGCTGCAGATTTGATTCATCAACGGTATCGAACTCAACAATTCCTAAAGTGCCGATGCCTGCAGCTGCCAAATACATCAACGCAGGAGATCCGAGTCCACCTGCGCCAACGCAGAGCACCTTTGCATTCATCATCCGCTGCTGACCGGCCATCGCCACATCAGGAATAATTAAATGGCGGCTATAGCGACGAACTTCATCGACTGTGAGCGCATGGCCGGGGGAAACAAGCGGTGGAGTCTTCATGGTCTGATTCTGCCGTAATGCTCCCGCCCTCGCCAACTGACTCTCCTTTCCACTAAGATTTGCGCAATGAGTACAACAGATGCAAATGGTTCGCAGAATCAACTCAACCGCGGAGATAAGGCTCGATTGCCTCGCGATGAGCGTCGTGCAATTCTTCTCAACGCCGCTCTAGAAGTTTTTACTGCAGCTGGTTATCACTCCGCTGCGATGGATGAGATTGCAGATCGCGCAAGTGTGAGTAAGCCAGTTCTCTACCAACACTTTCCATCGAAGTTAGATCTCTACCTTGCAGTTCTCGATCTCCATATTGATTCGCTGGTCTATGAGATTCAAAAAGCAATCTCATCGACTCCGGATAATGCTCTTCGCGTTCATGCAACGATTGATGCCTATTTCAGTTTTATTGAGAATGAAGGTGAGGCATTCCGCCTCCTCTTCGAAAGTGATATGAGCGTTGAACCTCAAGTTCATGAACGCCTCAATCGCATGACATATGACTGCGCCGCAGCGGTCAGTGGTGTGATCTCTAATGACACAGGTCTTCCAAAAGAGGCAGCGATGCTCTTGGGTGTGGGGCTCATCGGTTATGCCCAGGTCACAGCGCGCCATTGGCTTGAGCGTGATAGCAAGCTCACTCGCCAACAGGCGATGGATCTCGTTGAGAATCTCATGTGGCGCGGAATATCTGGATTTCCCCGCACTGAGCTCTAACCAATAAGATATCCACATGAGCACCAAGAAGAACGAAAAATCATCTCAGGTACGTATCGCTGTCACCGATGTTGCAAGCGAACTCTCCTTTGAGTGCCCTTCATCTCAAGCAGAAATTAAGAGCGCGGTCACCGCAGCCCTTGCTGGGAATACCCCTCTTATTCTGACCGACACCCGTGGCCATGAGATCGTGGTCCCGGCGGCAAAGATTGGTTACATCGAAATCGGTGAGCCTGTTGAACGTCGCGTTGGTTTCGGCGCTCTCTAAGTGAGTATTACCTTCGCAGAGCTTCCTCTCCGTAAAGAGACAATCGAGGCACTTCATCAACACGGCTTTACCGCTCCCTTTGCAATTCAAGAGATGGTTCTTCCCATCGCTCTTGCAGATGGCGATGTCATCGGCCAGGCAAAGACCGGTACTGGAAAGACGCTCGCTTTCGGCGTTCCTGTTATCGAACGTGTTATCGCGCCACAAGATATTGAGTGGGCAGCACTTGATGCTAAAGGTGATCCACAGGTATTGATCGTTGTCCCTACGCGCGAACTCTGTGTTCAGGTGACAAAAGATATTGAAGAGCTCTCCTCCAATCGCGGCATTCGCACCCTTGCTGTCTATGGTGGTCGCGCATTTGAACCTCAGATAGAGGCGCTTGAATCCGGTATTGAAATTGTTGTGGGAACGCCAGGTCGCCTCCTTGATCTCTATCGCCAGGGAAAGCTCAAGCTTGGCAAGGTAACTCGCGTTGTTCTCGATGAAGCTGATGAGATGCTCGACCTCGGCTTCTTGCCAGATGTTGAGAAGATCTTCTCTTCCACACCTGCCCGCCAGCAAACAATGCTCTTCTCGGCAACTATGCCTGGTGACATCATCGCTTTGGCACGTAAATTTATGAATCAGCCTGTGCATATTCGCACCCAAGATTCTCAAGATGAAGGCCGCGTTGTTGCACGTATTGAGCAGCATGTATTCCGCGCACATGCCCTCGATAAGATCGAAATGCTCGCCCGCATCTTGCAGGCAGATGGTCGCGGACCAACTATCGTCTTCTGTCGCACAAAGCGCACAGCTCAGAAAACTGCCGATGATTTGATTGAACGTGGCTTTATCGCATCCTCAATCCATGGAGATCTCGGTCAGGGTGCACGCGAAAAGGCGCTCAATGACTTTAAATCCGGTAAGTGTGAGATTCTCATCGCAACCGATGTTGCAGCTCGCGGTATTGATGTCGATGGAATTACCCACGTGATTAATTACCAGTGCCCTGAAGATGAGAAGACTTATGTGCACCGCATTGGTCGAACAGCTCGCGCTGGCGCCGATGGAATCGCAGTGACATTTGTCGACTGGGATGAGTTAGCTCGCTGGAAGATGATCGATACCGCTCTCGAACTCGGTCTCCCAGAACCGCTTGAAACTTACTCTTCATCAGATCACTTCTTTGAAGCGATGCATATCCCTGCTGGCTCATCAGGTCGGATGGTCGCTGCGAAAAAGGTTGAGGCTGCTGCTAGATCAGATCGCCCTGCGCGCTCATCTGCTCCACGTGGAAAGTCTTCAGCTTCAAAATCCTCTCACGATAAAGCTCCCGCAGAGAAAGCTCCTCGCGAAAAGAGCACACGTGTGCGCACGCGCACAAAGCGCATCGCTGATTAATTAGCTACTAGCTAAGACTTTAACCGCATCAGCGAGCATCTGTACGGCGATTGCTGCCAGTAAGAGACCCGCAATGCGTGCAAGTAAGGTCACGCCAGATTCCTTAATGACCTTAAGGATCTTGGTCGATAGCATCAGTACTAAACCGATCAGCAGATGAACTGCGACGATTGCAACAACAAGACCAGTTACTCGCTGTGGAGTATTTGCCTGCTCCACAAAGATCATCGTTGCCACAATGGCGCCAGGACCTGCAAGAAGTGGTGTGCCCAGTGGAACCATTCCGATATTTGTTCCAGCGCTCTCGCTCTCAGTTACTTTTCCGGTAAGCAATTCAAGTGAGACATAGAGCAGGAGTAATCCTCCGGCAGCTTGCAACGCTTCGATTGAGACATTCATATAATCCAGAATGACCCGACCAAAGATGGCGAAGGTGGCGATGACAAAGAGCGAGACAAAGGCTGCCTGCCAAGCAAGGCGGCGACGTTCGCGCTCACTCTTATCTGAAACTAAAGCTAAGAAGATTGGGGTCGCTCCAGGAGGATCAAAGATCACAAGTAAGGTGACAAAAGATTGCACTGCAAAAGTCAGTGCGCTTACCGTCTTCATCGAGAAACGACCCTTCGTAGATCTGCCATGGATTCAAGGCGCTCCCATTCTGCCTGAGAGGTTGTATTCTCGGCAATTTGGTTCATCTTTCCGGTGCCGTGGTAATCGCTAGAACCGGTAATGGCGAGGTTAAGTGATTCTGCAATCGAAATTAATTGGTCGCGTTCTTCACTACTCTGATCGCGATGAAAGACTTCAATGCCATTAAGTCCTGCATCAACAAGAGTTGCGAAAGAATCAGGGTTCAGAATCTGGCCGCGACGAGAGGCAAATGGGTGGGCAATAACTGCCACTCCCCCTGCAGCACGAATTGCCTTAATGGCATCCTCAGGCGTTGGTGCAAAGTGTGAGACATAGAAAGGTGATTCATTATTGAGTAAGCCCGAGAATGCTTCATCGCGGTTGGCAAGAATCTTCTTAGCAACAAGTGCATCGGCAAGGTGGGGGCGACCTACCGTTGCACCAGGCGGTGTTGCAGCTTCCACATCTTCTAAAGTGATTTCATATCCAGCTGCCTGGAGATTCTCAATCATCTTCTTCATCCGAGGTATTCGAGTATCGCGAGAATCCGAGAGAAGTTGCTGGAGCGCCTTATTCTCACCATCAAAGAGAAGTCCCAGCATATGAACGCTAATTCCATCTTCGGTCAGACAGGAAACCTCTGCTCCCAGCGCAAGCTTGAGATCTCCATGAACTGCAGCAGATGCCTCCGCCCAACCTGCCGTTGAATCATGATCTGTAACGCCAAGAACGGTGATTCCAGAAGCTGCTGCCTTCTTCACAAGAGCAAGAGGTGAATCGGTTCCATCGCTATATGTTGTGTGGGTATGGAGATCGATCATTTATTCACCTGTGCATTTTCTACTTTTTCAATAGCTTCTTTAGCGGGGCGACTACGTAGGACCACAAGTGTGCAACCTGCGAGAATAAGAATTACCCCTGGAATAATCAAACCTGATGGTTGATTGCCAATGAGAAATATCTTGGCGATGATTGCAGCAACCGGCACTTCAAAGAAGACAATCAATGAGACCACTGCCGGTGATACTCGCTTTAATACCGAGTTAAACATCGAATGGCCAAGAATTTGAGCTCCACCAATGAGGCCGAGAAGAATCCACCATTCCCGTGCCGGAAAACCGATCATCTGATATCCACCAATGAGGACTATCGGCAAAGCGGTGAGAGCACAAATTGCATAACAGATAGATGTGTAACTCGTTGTTTCAAGAGTTTCTTGCGCTCTTGATCCCCACATCACATAGAGCGCAGCTAAAGCTGCCGAGATAATTGCTGCGATATCTCCCATAAAGGAGCGACGGTCGAGTGAGAAGTCGATACCGGAAATCAGGAGGACACCGAGAAAGCTGATTCCCATTCCCAGCCAAGCCCTAGAAGGAATATCTCCACCAGATAATTTAATGAAGATACTTGCGAAGATGGGCTGTAGAGCAACGAGTGCTGTTCCAGCTGCAACGCTCGTCATGCGCATCGCCATAAAGAAGCCGATGAAGTGAAGAGCTAAGACAACGCCAGCTGCGATGGACCACTTCACTCCACGACGGTCTAGCGAATGCTTTATTGCAAAGGGTGCAGTGACGATGGCGCCACCAAGATTTCGCCAGAAGATCAACGATGGAATAGCCATGGTACTCATGGCGATCAGAGGACCCGATGAGCCAATTCCAAGGATTCCAACCCCTAATCTGACCAGATCAGAACGAGCCGGCATATCTGTTATCGCGGTATTCACGCGTGATGGGCCGGAAGTGGATGTCATGACGCAAACCTAGCCGATACCCTTGCCTCATGAGCGGAAATGGAATGAGTCGCGTATTCCTCGCCCGCCTTGCAGGAACGGCTGTCTTCGACCCCAATGGAGATCCAGTCGGCAAGGTGCGTGATGCTGTGGCGACCCTGCGTTCTAATAATCAGCCACCTCGTATTCTCGGACTTGTCGTTGAAGTTCCACTTCGCCGTCGCGTCTTTGTTCCCATTACACGTGTCACATCGATCGAATCTGGCGCCGTTGTAATTACTGGGCTCCTTAATATGCGACGATTTGAAACACGCGCTGGAGAAATTCTTGTTCTAGGAGATTTACTCGATCGCTCCATCACAATCGTCTCTAGTGGCGAATCAGTTGTTGTTGAAGATATGGGTATGGAGCTCACTCGTAATGGCGATTGGCTCATTACCAAAGTTCACATCATGCGCAAGGGCAGCGGTCTTCGCCGCAAGGGTGCAACATCGACTGTCGCTTGGGATGAGCTCACCGGTTTTTCAAATCAAGAGACAAACCAAGGCGCAACAAATCTTCTTGCAACTTTGAGCACCTTGCGTGCGGCCGACCTTGCAACTGTTATTCAAGATCTCTCACCCAAGCGTCGCGTCGAGGTAGCACGAGCACTCGATGATGAACGTCTCGCCGATGTTATTGAAGAGATGGATGAGCAAGAGCGCGTCGAACTTCTCGCTGAACTTGAAGGAGAGCGCGCTGCAGATGTTCTGGAAGAGATGGATCCAGATGATGCTGCAGATTTGCTCCGTGAAATCGGTGAAGAACGCGCCCAAGAGTTGATTGAGTTGATGGATCCAGAAGATGCTGAAGATGTGATTCGTCTGATGACATATGAGGATTACTCTGCCGGCGGAATGATGACCACAGAGCCAATTGTGATGTCAGCTGATTATTCTGTTGCCGATGCTTTAGCGGCAGTCCGTAAGAGCGAGCTCTCCCCTGCCCTTGCCTCACAGGTCTTTATCTGTCGCCAACCCCTTGAAACTCCTACTGGGCGCTTCATTGGAATGGTCCACTATCAACGTTTACTGCGCGAGCCACCTTCAACGCTGCTCGGTTCAATCGTAGATACCAATACCCAGGGAGTTAATCCCGACGCATCGTTGCATGAGGTTGCCTCATACTTGGCTAGTTATAACTTGCTCTCGCTTCCGGTGATTGATGCCAACGAGCGCCTCTTGGGAGCCGTAACGGTCGATGACGTGCTCGATCACTTGTTGCCTGAGAACTGGCGCCATGATCACCGTGACTCGGCAGCGACAACTGCAGCGCTTGAAAATATTGATACAACATTTGGTGAGGAGGTGTAACGATGGCACGTAACAATGGGCTCGACACACCACGCGAGACACGTCGCTCACTTCGCGCAAATTATGATCCAGATTCTTTTGGTCGCCTCTCTGAGCGTTTTGCGCGCTTCTTAGGCACCGCAAGGTTCCTTGTCTATATGACAATCTTTGTATTTACCTGGGTTATTTGGAATTCCTTCGCACCGGTTGATCTGCGTTGGGATAAGTATCCATTTATCTTCCTTACTTTGATTCTCTCACTCCAGGCTTCATATGCAGCACCGTTGATTCTTCTGGCTCAAAATCGCCAAGCAGACCGTGACCGTATTGCGCTCAATGAGGATCGTGCCCGTGGAGATCGCAATATTGCAGATACTGAATACCTCACCCGCGAATTGGCAAGCCTTCGAATCGCACTCGGTGATGTATCAACTCGCGATTATGTTCGAAGCGAACTTCAAGATGTTGCGAAAGAAATTATTGAAGAGCTACGCAAGCCCGAGTCTGACTCCAAGTAGAGAACTCTGACGAATAACTAACTTCTCCACAATCGCATTGATGGCTTGAGCGCTTGCACTATCTGGCGCATTCACAACAACCGGTGCTCCCTGATCTCCGCCTTCGCGTAGATCAACATTAAATGGAACCTTGCCCATCAGCGGAACATCTCCGCCAACAAGGGTCGTCAGACGCCGTGAAGTCTCTTCACCGCCGCCGCTTCCAAAGAGAGCCATCTCTTCGCCGCAATTCCCACAGGTATTTGCCGACATATTTTCAATAACACCGATAACCCGTTGGTGGATTTGATGTGCAATACGACCTGCCCGCTCTGCAACCTCTGCTGCGGCAATCTGTGGCGTTGTGATGACGAGAATTTCTGATGTGGGAATTAACTGTCCGAGAGAGATTGCGAGGTCGCCGGTTCCAGGAGGAAGATCGATATAGAGAATATCTAGATCACCCCAGTAGGCATCGGAGAGCAATTGTTCGAGCACTCGGTGAAGGAGCGGGCCGCGATATGCAATCGCATCTGAGCGCTCTGGCTTAAACATCTCCATCGATACAACTTTGACGCCGTATGCCTCAAGTGGAATAAACATCTGGTCAATTGCTGTTGGGCGCTGACCAATGAGTCCCATCAGGCGTGGAATCGAGTGGCCATAGACATCGGCATCGAGGATTCCAACACGAAGACCCTTCTTCGCTGAGGCAACTGCGAGATTGGCGGTAAGCGATGACTTTCCGACTCCACCTTT
>Ga0222712_10006501_pt1 | contig 11534 bp, 10 predicted proteins | sample C33_657DmetaG_FD_165043 | JGI IMG/M metagenome (GOLD analysis project Ga0222712, IMG submission 165043) | Estuarine water microbial communities from San Francisco Bay, California, United States - C33_657D | ecosystem: Environmental > Aquatic > Marine > Unclassified | place: USA: California... | reverse complement strand
GAGCTTGCCCGCGTGGCCCCGGAGACCTTCATCTCCTGTTATCCCAATGCGGGCTTGCCCAACCCGATGAGCGAGACCGGCTTCGACGAAACGCCTGAAGTGACCAGCCGCCTGTTGCGCGAATTTGCCGAGCAAGGCCTGGTCAACATCGTCGGCGGCTGCTGCGGCACCACACCCGAGCACATTGGGGCCATCCATCACGCCGTGGGCCCGCTGTCACCCCGCTCACTCAGCCCCGGGCCGTTCTACCGCGAAGCGGCCTGACTCGGGCCATGCCCCACCGCCACCCCCACCACCTGCTCAGCGCATGCGAGGCGGCCGAACAACTGGCCCAACGCAGCTTGCGCGCCGAGGACCTGGTGCGCGACTGTCTGGCCCGCATCGACGCCCGCGAGGCTCAGGTGCAAGCCTGGAGCCATGTGGCGCGTGATGCCGCGCTCGCGCGCGCTCGAGCCTTGGACCAGGGCGCGCACCAAGGCCTGTTGCACGGCATACCGATGGGCGTGAAAGACCTGATCGCCACCGCCGACATGCCCACGGGCTATGGATCGTCCATTTACACGGGCCATCAGCCGGCCAACGACGCCAGTTGCGTGGCCTTGGCCCGCGCCGCCGGTGCGGTAATCATGGGTAAAACCGTGACCACCGAGTTCGCCACCTTTGAACCCAACCAAACCCGCAATCCGCACAATCGGGCGCACACCCCCGGGGGCTCGTCGTCCGGCTCGGCGGCGGCTGTGGCCGATGGCATGGTGCCGCTGGCACTGGGCACGCAAACCGCAGGCTCGCTCACCCGGCCGGCGGCCTACTGTGGTGTGGTGGCTTTCAAACCGAGCTTTGGCGGCATCAACCGCTCAGGTGCCAAACCCCTGTCTGACACCCTGGACACCGTGGGCACCCTGGCCCGCAACGTGCCCGATGCGGCCTTGTTGGCCAGCGCCCTGAGCGGGCGCGCCGACTGGTTGCTGCGCCCCCTGGCGCAGGTGCTGGGCCGACCCTTGCGCGTGGGCCTTTGCCGCACTTACGAGTGGTCGCACGCCCTGCCCGAGACCCACACGGCCATGGCGCAAGCGGCTTCGCTCATCGGGCGCGCCGATGGCATGACCGTGCAAGACAAGCGCTTGCCCAGTGACTTTGAGCAATTGGCCCAGGCCCAAACCCACATCCAGTTGTTCGAGCAAGCGCAATGCCTGGCTTATGAGCGCTTGCAGCACTTTGAGCGCCTGAGCCCACGCCTGCAAGGCATCATGAATGCCGGTATGGCCGTGACCGTGGCGCAATACGACCTGGCTCAAGCATGGGTGGCGCGCTGCCGAGCCCAGCTGACCGATGCGTTCAAAGACATCGATGTGCTGCTCGCGCCCAGCGCGCCCGGCGCCGCCCCGCTGGGCCTTGACAACACGGGCGACCCGATCTTTTGCCGGATCTGGACCGTGCTGCACACCCCCACCGTCAACATCCCGGCAGGGCACGCAGCCAACGGCCTGCCCGTGGGCTTGCAAGTGGTGGGGCCGGTGGGCGGTGATGCTCTGGCGCTGGCAGCCGCCCATGCGCTGCACCAGGTGTTGGCTGCGACCTGAAATCGGCGCTGAGCGCGCCAGCGGCCGGGTCTATTGACACCTCCCGACCCAGGTCTCAAAATAGGAACCGAGTTCCACCAATGGCAGATTTTCATGAACCAATCGGCATCCAGGCGGGTTCTGCTTGTCCTGGAGCATCTGACCGGTCATCCTGAGGGCGCGGGCCTGACGGACATCTGCGATGCCCTTGGCCTGCCCAAGAGCATCGGCCACCGGCTGCTTGCCCTGCTGATTGAGTCTGGCTATGTGGTTCAAAACAGCCAAAGCGGCCGGTATGCCCTGACCCTCAAACTCACCATGCTCGGGATGCGCCACTACGTGCAAACCGGGCTGGACGACTTGGCGCAACCCATCCTCGATCAGGTTGCCGCAGATACCGGTGAACTGGCGCGCCTGGCCGTGGTCGAAGCCGAGCGATTGATCTGGGTCGCAAAGGCACAGGGTGCGCGATCTGGTCTGCGCTACGACCCCGGGGTAGACCACGATACCGGCCACGATGTGGTGCTGCATGCCACTGCCACCGGCAAAGCCTGGCTTGCCACGCTGCCCGAAGAGCAGGCCCTGCGCATCGTCTCGGCCACCGGGCTGCGGCTGCCCCCACGGTCCGGGCCCAATGTGGCCCGAAGCCTCAACGCCTTCCGGCAGATGCTCAAGGCGGCCCGGCTTTGCGGCTTTGGGGTGGCGATCGACGAAGGCGAGCCCGGCACCGCGGCGGTGGCGGTGGCCGTCCTCGACAACTCGGGTGCGGGCGCAGCCGTTGGCACGCTCAGCCTGGCCGGCCCGCTGTTGCGTTTTAACGAGCAACGCCGCGCGGTTTTTGCCGCACGCCTGCATCGGGCCGCCAAGGAATTGGGCGGCATCTGGCCTCTGCGCAGCCCGGGCAGCGTCTGGCCAACGCGATCCGCAAACGCGATTCACTCTGGCAAGCCGCGACTGAAAGACGCCCATGTCACAAGCCTCACCCCCGCTCTATGAAGGGCCGCTGGAACTGTCCAGCGCCCGCTCCCAATTCAATTTGCTGGCGTTGAACGAGGCCGATTTCACGCGCGATGGGCCCCGCGCAGATGCAGAATACCGCGACCTTGGACTCGAAAAAGCAAGCGGCGGACGCATCGGTGCCAAGCACATTCGGGCGGTCAAGCCGTTTGAGCAAGAAACCGGCTGGCATTGGCACGACATGAGCGGGCATTTCGTCTACGTGCTCAAAGGCTGGATCAGCTTTCGGTTCGAGGGCGTACAAGGCACGGTGACCGCCCAAGCCGGCACTTGCCTGAGTCAGCCTGCCGGCGTGCCCCACAACGTGGTGGCCAGGTCCGACGATCTCGAACTGATCGAGATCAATCTGCCGGCTCAGTTCGGCACCTTTGATCTGACAGCGCCTGCGGCCCAGGCGAACAAGGCGGTCCAGCCATGAGTCAGGACAGCGCCCCGACCAGCGCCCCGACCAGCACTTTGCCCGGCCTGCGGCGCTCGAGCCGGCGCTGGGTCGGCGCATTGGTCATGTTCATCGTGCTGTTCCTGGTCTGGGAATTCGCGGTCAAGCTGTTTGGCATCAAGGAGTACCTGCTGCCGCCTCCGACCAAGATCTGGTCGGAGTTTGTCAAGCGGCAAGCGACCGTGATGAGCGGCGCGTGGATCACCACGGTCGAGATCATCGGCGGCTACCTGCTGGCCGTGGCGGTCAGCATTCCCCTGGCCATGGCCATTGCCTACTCCCGCTTTGTCGAAAACACCATTTACCCGAGCATCGTGTTTCTGCAGATCATCCCGAAGATCGCGATCGCACCGCTGTTCATCATTTGGCTGGGCTTTGGCCTGATGCCCAAGCTGCTGATCGTCTTTCTGCTGTGCTTTTTCCCCATCGTCGTCTCCAGCGTTGCCGGCTTCAAATCCGTTGATCCCGATGTGATGGATTTCGCGCGCTCAACCGGCGCCAGCCCAACCCGCATGTTCTTCAAGATCCGGCTGCCACAAGCGCTGCCCGAAATCTTTACCGGCCTGAAGATCGGCGCGGCGCTGTCGGCAACGGCCGCAGTGGTGGCCGAGTTCGTAGCCTCCGACCGTGGCCTGGGCTATCTGCTGCAGCAATACAACGGGCAACTGGAAACTCCCATGGTCTTTGCCATCATCGTCTTGCTCAGCGTGATCGGGCTGACCATCTACTATCTGGTCGAACTGATTGAACGAATGGTCATTCCCTGGCATGTGGCGCAGCGCCCGACCGAGATGACCGGGATCTGAATTTTTTGGTACGCAGCTAACAAGGAGACAACCATGACGATGAGACGGAAAATTGGGAAAGCTATCCTCGGCCTGAGCCTGGCACTGCCCTTCATGCTCAGCACTCAAGCCCAAGCGCAAGACAATGTGTCCCTGCGCCTGAACTGGTATCTGGGTGGCTTGCACGTGCCGTTTTACTACGGCGTCGACCGCGGCTTCTACCGGCAGGAGGGCATCAATCTGACCATCAATGAGGGCCGTGGTTCGGCCAATACGGTGCAGGTGGTCGGCGCCGGTACAGACACCTTTGGACTGGCGGACAGCTCGAGCATCATCAACCTGGTCTCCAAAGGCGGCGAGATCAAGTCGGTGATGAACATCTTGAGCTCCACCGGCTTTTCAGTGGTCTCGGCCGCATCGGCCGGTATTCGCACGCCCAAGGACATCGAAGGCAAGACCCTGGCCGTCTCGCCTGGCGATCCGATCCGCGGCCTGCTCGAAGCCCTGGCAGCACACAACAAGGTCGATACCAGCAAGATCAAGTTTGTGCAGGTCGACCCGGCTGCCAAGGTGGTTACGGTGCTCGAAAAACGCGCAGACGGCCTGCTCGGCGGGGCCGACGACCAGTTCTTCCTGCTCAAGTACCGGGGTGTGGAGCCGCATGCGCTGCGATTTGCTGATCATGGCGCCAACATCGTCGGGATGGCGATTTTCACGGGTGGCAACACGATCAAGACCAACCCAGACCTGGTGCGCCGCTTCGTCAGGGCCACCAAGCGGGCCTGGGAAGAGGCCAAGAAGAACCCCGACGCTGCGGTCGATGTGGCGATGAAGGTCAAACCCGATCTGAACCGCCAATCCACCAAAGACCAGATGCTGGTCGATTTCGAGCTCATGGACTCTGCCAACGTAAAGGGACAGGTCGGTTTTGGCCACGAGAAAGATTGGACACAAACCATCGATTTGCTCAAAAGATACCGCGGCCTGGAAACGCAGCTGAACTGGACAGCATTTCACACCAACGAATTCCTGCCCAGATAAGGCGAGGACATGAAGCCTCAGAACCCTCCCTCGCCTTCTGAGGCAGGTCAGGCCCTGCAAAGTCGCGCAGCGGGCGTGCCGGTCGAGATCGCAGGCGTGAGCAAGGTCTTTCGCCGGGAGCAGATGCAGACCCAGGCGCTCGAGCGGGTCGATCTTTCGGTCCGGCCCGGCGAGTTCATTGCCGTGGTCGGGCCCTCGGGCTGCGGAAAGTCCACCCTGCTCAAGATCATCGCCGGGCTGCTGCCGCCCAGCGAGGGCCGCATCGATATCGCGGGCAAGACCATCTCCGGCCCGCACACCGATCTGGGCATCGTGTTCCAAAGCCCGGTTCTGCTGGACTGGCGCAATGTGCTCGACAACGTGCTGGTGCAGATCGACCTGCGCGGAGGCGATCCAGCCGCCTACCGCGACCAAGCGCGGGCCTTGCTCGCAAAGGTGGGTCTGGCCGGGTTCGAAAACCGCATGCCGCGCGAACTCTCGGGCGGCATGCGCCAACGCGCGGCCATCGTGCGCGCGATGATCCATCAGCCCCCGCTGCTGATGATGGACGAGCCGTTTGGTGCGCTCGATGCACTGACGCGAGAGCAGATGCGGATCGATCTTGAAAAGCTCTGGCTCGAGCGTGGCCAGACCACGTTTTTCATCACGCACGGCATCTCGGAGGCGGTGGCCCTGGCGGACCGGGTGATCGTCATGACGCCTCGGCCCGGTCGCATCGAGCGCATCATCGAGATCGACCTGCCCCGCCCCCGCCACAAGGCGGTGATCACCAGCCAACGCTTCACCGACTACTGCGATGAAATCACCGAATGTTTCATGCGCCACGGTGTCATCCAGTATTGAGGCCCAGTCATGCTCAAGCGACCCTGCCACGGCGTGATTGCCGCCCCCTTCCTGCCCATGCACCCCGACGGGGAGATCGATTGGACCGGCCTCGAGCGCTACATGGACTGGCTGGCCGCGCAGAGCCCAGCGGGCATTGCCATGAACATGGACGCCTCGGAGGTGATCGCCCTGAGCGAGGACGAGCAAGAGCAGGTGATCCGCGTGTGCCTGGGCGCGCTTGGCGGACGCGTGCCCTTCTTGTCGGGCATTGTTGCGGGCTCGACGCGCAGCGCCGCCGCAAAGGCCGAGCGCTATGCCCGCATGGGGGTCGAAGGCTTTCCAGTTTTTCCCCCCTTCCCCACCTTCAGCGGAGCGCCGGTTCCCAGCGAAATGATCTATCGCTATCACAAGGCGATCGCCGATGCCGCGCATCTGCCCATCATTTGCTTTCAATTCCCCAAGGGTTGGGGGCCGGACTATTCGCCAGAAATCTTGCGTCGGGTGGCCGAAATTGCCGAGGTGGTCGCTATCAAGGAGGCGTCATTCGATGTGGCACAGACGCTCTCGACCATAGAGGCTGCGGCATCGCTGCCCAAGCCCATCGGAGTGCTGACCGGGAGCGACACCTTTATTTTCGAGGCGATGATGATGGGCTGCCACGGCGCGCTGATTGGCTTTGCCGGCAGCTTCACCCGAGAACTCGTTGAAATGAACGCAGGTGTGCATGGCGGCGATATCGCCAAGGCCCGCGCCATCTGGGAAAAATTGGGCCCAATCGCAAGGTACTGCTGGCGGCCACCGATCCGAGACTTTCGGCCACGCATGAAAGAGGTTTTGCGGCTGCAGGGCTTGTTTGAATGTGCTGCGGTGCGCGAGCCGCAACTGGGCATAGACGAGGCCGAGCGGGCGCAGATTCGGCGCCTGATGGTCGACAACGGACTGCTGCCATGAGCGGGGCAGTGGCGATCTGGCACGACATCGTGCCCGAGGGGCTGGCCGAGTTTTATGCTTGGCATGGCCAGGAGCACATGCCCGAGCGGGTTGGTATTCCCGGCTTTCGCAGCGGGCGGCGTTTCATCGCACACGCGGCCGACCTGCAGTTCTTCAACCTCTACGAAACGCAATCGCCCGAGGTCGTGCGCGGGCCGGACTACAAGGCCAGACTGGACAGCCCCACCCCACGCACGCTCTCGGCCGTCAGGCACTTTCGCAACGTGGCTCGCTCGCTGTGCCGGGTGATCCTCACGCACAAGGCCAGTGAGTCGGGCACCGGGCAGGCCGGGCTGATGGCAACCCTGCGCTATGACGTCGAGGAAGCACAAGAGGCAGCGCACCTGGAAATATTCCAGCACGTCATCGTCCCTGCCCTGGCCGGCAGCGCCGGCATTTGCTCGGTCAGCCTGCTGGTGGCCGATCGCATCGCCAGCGGTTACGTCAATGCCGAGCAGCGGGCCCGAGGCGCCGCCAACGCCGTGCCGCCCATTGTGCTGCTGGTCGAGGGCTGGGCAGACGAAGCCTCTTTTTCTCAGCTGGTCGGCTCGCAGCTCGCTCCCCAGGCACTGGCCAGCCATGCCTTATCGGGCTCGGCGAGCCTGGGAATCTACAGGCACCAACTGACGCTGCTGCGCACTCAGGCTTGAGCAAGCCGGGGTGCGCAATTGGCCGCCCGACCGGCGCAGGCGCGCGCCGGTCGGAGATCTCCCGATTGTCGGCACCCTGGCATCGTGTTAAAAAACCGTTTTTATTTAAGGAGTTCTCCCATGAAGCTCTCCCGCTTTGTCTTGGCCTTTGGCCTGTCGGCCGCTGTCGCCCTGAGCGCCCAAGCACAGCAGTTTTTCCGCATCGGCACCGGCGGTACCGCCGGAACCTACTATCCGGTGGGGGGAATGATCGCCAACTCGGTGAGCCAAGCCGGCAAACTGGTGGTGACCGCGCAGGCCTCAAACGGTTCGGTGGCCAACGTCAATGGCATCATGGGCGGGGCCATGGAGTCGGGCTTTTCGCAGTCGGATGTGGCCACCTGGGCCTATAACGGCACCGGCATCTTCGAGGGCAAGCCGCGGATGAGCGATTTGCGCATGATCGCCAACCTCTACCCTGAGAGCATCCACCTGGTGGTCAAGAAGGGCTCAGGCATCAAGACCGTGGCCGATCTCAAGGGCAAGCGTGTGGCGCTCGATGAGCCCGGATCGGGCACGCTGGTCAATGCGCGCGCGGTGCTGGCCGCCTGGGGCTTGAAGGAGTCCGACGTCAAGCCCGATTACATCAAGCCCAACCAGGCGTCAGACAAACTCAAAGACGGCGCCCTGGACGCCTTCTTCTTTGTGGGTGGCGCGCCAGCCGGTGCGATCGCCGAGCTGGCCTCCAGCGGCACCGGTATCGAACTGGTCAGCCTGACCGGCCCCCAGGCCGATGCACTGCGCAAGGCCAATCCGTATCTGGCGATTGACACCATCCCGGCGGGCACCTACAAGGACGTGGCCGCAGCCACCACCATGGCCGTGGGCGCGCAATGGGTCACCAGCGCCAAGATGGATGCCGAGACGGTCTATCAGATCACCAAGTCTCTTTACAGCGATGCCACGCAGTCACGCCTGGCCGCAGGCCATGCCAAGGGCAAGCTGATCACCCGAGCCAATGCGATTGCCGGCGTGGGGATCCCCTTTCACCCCGGCGCCGAGCGTTTTTACAAGGAAGTCGGCTTGCTCAAGTGAGTCGGCTTTTGCCGTTTGACGGCGCGGTGTTTCGATTGCCCAGGGCGGGCCAGCCTACCGAAGGCTGGACCCGCTTTTTAATGCCATGAAGACCCAAACAGAACTCGATGCCCGGCAGCTGCAGGAACTCGAGCAGAAATTCGATCCCGAAATGAGATTTCGGCCGGTGGTGCCGCCGGCCACGGTGCTGGTGCGCGGGCTGCTCATCGCGCTTTCACTGTTTCATTTCTATACCGCTGGCTTTGGCCTATTGCGCGAGGCCACTCACCGCGGCGTGCATCTGGCCTTTGTCCTGGGCCTGATTTTTCTGGTGTTTGCTGCCACGCATCGGGGGCAGTCTGAGCCCCAGCGCTCGAGCGCGTGGTCGCCCGGCGGGGTACCGCTTTTCGATTGGCTGCTCGCTGCGGCGGCGGCCCTGAGCGTGTTGTACATCCCGTGGATCTTTGACGACCTGGCTTTCCGTGTGGGCAACCCGGGGTTTTGGGACGTCCTGTTTGGCTCCATCCTGTTTGTCACGCTGCTCGAGGCGACCCGGCGCTCCATGGGCTGGCCTTTGCCCTTGATCGCCCTGGGCTTTACCGCCTACGCCCTGGCCGGGCCCTATTTCCCCGGCCTGCTCAAGCATGCAGGGGCCACATGGTCCCAGATGATCAACCACCAGTACCTGACCAGCCAGGGCATTTATGGGGTGGCCGTGGGCGTGGTGGCCACCTACGTATTTCATTTTGTGCTGTTCGGCGTGCTGGCCACGCGCATCGGCCTGGGGCAGCTCTTTCTGGACATCGCCTCCAGCGTGGCGGGCCGCTATGCGGGAGGGCCTGCCAAGGTCAGCGTGTTTGGCTCGGCCATGTTTGGCATGCTCAGTGGCTCTTCAGTGGCCAATGCGGTGACGGTCGGCTCGCTGACCATTCCGGCCATGATCCGCGTGGGCTATCGGCGCGAGTTTGCCGGCGCGGTGGAGGCGGCTGCTTCCACAGGTGGACAGATCACGCCGCCGGTCTTGGGGGCGGCGGCCTTTCTCATGGTGGAGTTTCTCAACATCCCCTACCAAAACATCATCGCGGCGGCGGCCATACCGGCCTTCATGCACTTTTTCGGCGTGTTCATGCAGGTGCACTTTGTGGCCAAGCGCGACGGGCTGCGCGGCCTGAGCGAAGCGGAGATGCCACGCCTGAAAGAGTCGCTGCGGCAACGCTGGCCAACACTGATTCCGCTGGTGCTGCTGATCAGCATCTTGGTGTCTGGGCGCACGCCTTATCTGGCTGCCTTCACTGGCATTGCATCGTGCATCATCGTTGGCCTGACCACGCAGGTGCAGGGCAACCGGCCCGTGCAGTGGTTCTCTCTGGTTTTGCTGCACGGCGTGCTTGGACTCATTGCCTTTGTGGACTGGGGACAGCACAGTGAAACCATCAAGCTCAGCCTGTTCGCGGTTGGGGTGGTGCTGTGGTGGGCATTGCACCGCTGGGCGCAGCTGCGCGGGCGCATCGAGGCCCAGGTGCTGGTCGAGGCCTTTGAAACCGGCGCCAAGTACGCGCTGGCGGTGGGCGCTGCGGCCGCCACTGTCGGCATTGTGATCGGTGTGGTCACGCTCACCGGGGTGGGCTTCAAGATCAGCTTCATCATCACGCAATGGTCGCAGGCTGTGGCCGGCTGGGCTTCGATGCTCCTGCCTGCGGGCTGGAGCAGCATGCAAACCCTCACGCTGCTGGCCGCGCTGGTCATGACCGGTGTGGTCTGCATCCTGATGGGCTGCGGCATTCCCACGACGGCCAACTACATCATCATGGTCACGGTGGCAGCGCCCACTCTGGTGCAGTTGGGCGTTGAGCCCCTGGTGGCACACTTCTTTGTCTTCTACTATGGCGTGCTGGCCGACATCACGCCGCCGGTGGCCTTGGCCGCCTATGCGGCCGCCGGCATGGCCGGGGGCGATCCCTTTCGCACCGGAAATCAGGCCTTCAAGCTCGGTCTGGCCAAGGCGCTGGTGCCCTTCGTGTTCGTGTTTTCGCCTTCGCTGCTGCTGGTGGCCAAGGGCTTCAACTGGCCTGATTTTGTGATCACCTTCACCGGCTGCATCGTGGGCATCACGGTGCTGGCCGCCACGCTCAGCCGTTACATGCTCACGCGGATGCAGCCTTGGGAGCAGGCACTGAGCTATCTGGCGGCGCTGTGCCTGGTCGCACCGGGACTGTGGGTCTCGATGGTGGGCCTGGCCCTGATGGTGCCCGTGTTGATCCGGCAGTGGCGCTGCCGGGATACCTGAGAGCACATGGGCAAGTCGTGCGTGGTCATCGGCGCTGGCATGGTCGGCACCTCAACGGCATTGCACCTGCGACAGCGCGGCCACGAGGTGGTGCTGATCGATCGCAGCGAGCCCGGTCAGCAAACGTCCTTCGGCAACGCTGGGCTGATCCAGCGCGAGGCCGCCGAGCCTTACCCCTTCCCGCGGGAGCTGGGCAAAATCTGGCAGGTGGCCAGCGGCCAGGGTTTTGACATTGCCTGGCGTGCATCGGCCCTGCTCCATGTCTTGCCCCAGCTGCTGGCCTACGCATGGCATTCGCAGCCGCAGCGCCATGCCCGTGTGGCCTCGCACTATGGCGCTCTGATTGCCGCTTGCATCACAGAACACGACGCCCTGGTGCGCTCCGCAGGTGCACAGGATTTGATCGACACGCGCGGCTACCGCAAGATCTATCGCACCGCGCCGGCTTTTGAGCAAGCCGCCCGGGATGCAGAACGCCTGGCCCGCACCTGGGGCATCGACAACCGGGTGGAGGACAGCGCCGAGCTGGCCCGGCGTGAGCCAGGCTTGAAGCAGCGTCTGGCCGGGGCGATTCACCACGCCTCGACCTGGTCGGTGCGCGATCCGGGCGCTTTGGTGCAAGCCTACGCCGCTGATTTTGTGGCGCAAGGCGGGCAGCTGATGCGTGCCGAGGTGCAGGCCCTGGAGCCGCAGCTCAAGGGCTGGAACCTGCGGACCTCACAAGGTCCGCTGTCTGCTCAAGATGTGGTGGTGGCCCAGGGGCCGTGGTCACAGGACTTGCTGGCTGCTCTGGGCTACCGTTTCCCCATGTTCGTCAAGCGCGGGTACCACCAGCACTACGATGGCGCGCACGGACTCAACGGCCCGGTGTTCGATGCGCAGAAAGGT
>Ga0222712_10006500_pt1 | contig 11536 bp, 8 predicted proteins | sample C33_657DmetaG_FD_165043 | JGI IMG/M metagenome (GOLD analysis project Ga0222712, IMG submission 165043) | Estuarine water microbial communities from San Francisco Bay, California, United States - C33_657D | ecosystem: Environmental > Aquatic > Marine > Unclassified | place: USA: California... | reverse complement strand
AGATCCTCGCCGCGGCGGGCGATCGTGCCGATATCCTCGTCACCATTTCCGGCGATCTCGGCTCCACGGGTCACGTGGCCAGCATCGTCGAGCTGATCGCTCCGCGTTACGATGCCGAGAAACACGGCCCCGCCACCGGCCTGAATCTCCTCCAAGCCTATCTCGCCCTCCGCCAAGCCGACGCCGCGCAGCACGTCCTCGATATCCTTTTCGAGCTCAATCGCCCCGAACTGGAAGACCGGCTCCATGGTTTCTCCAACGCCATCGCCGAGCTCATCGTCTCCGGCGCACCTCCGCTTCCGCTGCACGGTGCCACCGCCGATTCCTCGCCACTCGCCGCCGCCGAACCCATCGTCGCCAAGGTCGACCTCGTCAGCATCAGCAAACCTATCTGGTTTTACGGCCTCGAGCCGCTCGCCGAGAAAATTCTCCCCGCTAAAGGCAGTCGTCTTCGTCGGATCGCTTTCGCCCAACTCGCGCTGCCCGGCGCTTACACCGACCTTCTCGCCGCCCAAGCTCAGCCCGAAGACGAGCTCGGCCGCCTCTCGCGCGCGATCCCACTTTGGTTCGCGGAAACCTTTTATTTTTCGCCGCATTACGCACCCATCGCCGCGATCGGCCTTTTTCAACCCGCCGGTACCACCGTCAAACAACCCGTTATCTTCGGCGCCGAGTGGACCACCGACAACCTCCGCCAACTCTGCGATTCACCCAACGGCGACGGCCTCGACTACATCTTCACCGGCGCCCTGCGCCAGCAAGCCGGCGATTACGAACTGCTCCTGCGCGTCTGGGAGGTGAAAAAATTCCGCGAACGTAAACAATTTCTCGTCCGCTGGACCCCCGCCACCGCCGATGCCGAACTCGGTAAACTCCACGAGCAACTCCGCCTCTTCATGGAATGGACGCCTGAGAAAAACGGCCTGCCCTACGCCGCGCCCGCCGCGCCCCGCGCTTGGCTCGAAACCCTCGGCGCCTCCCTCGGCCTCTTCCTCGCCGAAAAAAATCTGCTGCCGAAAGAAATTCTCCCGCCCCTCGCGCCGGCGTTCTCAGCCCTCGCGCCGCAGACCGCCAGCCACGCGAGCGCCTCGCTCGCTTGGTTAACTGCGATGCACCGCGCCCGCGCCCTTGGGCTCGCGCCGGCCGCGTCGGAGACGCCGCTTTCCGCGCATCCTCTCGTCGCCGAAGCCCAGGCCATTTTAATCTAAACTGGCCGCTCGGCGGGCAAATTTCCCGCGTCGAACCCACACAAATTTGAGCTTTCGCGATAAATTGGCCGAATGCCACTCAGGTTTTTTTTGCTTCACCTGATTTCACGGTCTTGCGTGTTTCGTCTAAATCACGATGATTCTGCCTTTCCTGTCCGCTCATGACCGCTCCTGAACTCATTTCTCACCTCCGTTCGCTTCGCAGCGAGAGCGGCATTGCGGCGCAAAAACGCTCTGGCATCGAGCCGCGCACCGAGACCCTCGGCCTCACCATGCCGGTGCTCCGCGACCTCGCCCGCAAGCAAGGCACCAATCATCCGCTCGCGCTCGATCTCTGGATTTCCGATATCCACGACGCGCGCATCCTCGCTACGTTGATCGCCGATCCGGCGCGCCTCACGCGCGACCAATCCGAGCGCTGGGTGCGCGAGTGCGACAGCTGGGCGCTCACCGATGCGTTGGCCTTTTTAGTCGATCGTACGCCCTTCGCCGCCACCAAGGCCCAACTCTGGACCACGCGCCAAGGCGAGTTCATGAAACGCGCGGGCTTCGCCACGATGGCCGGTATGGCCGTGCACCGCAAAGATCTCACCGATGATGTGTTTGTGGCCTTTTTCCCCGCGATCACGCGCGAAGCCATCGACGAACGTCTTAACGTCAAAAAAGCCGTCGCTTGGGCGCTCAGCCAGATCGGCAAACGTAATCCCTCACTCGGCAAGGCCGCCACGGCCGAGGCGAAACGCATCGGCAAACTCACCGCCCCCGCCGCTCGCTGGATCTCGAAAGAAGCCCTCAGCGTGCTGAAAAAATAACGCGCGGCGTCGGCTCCCACGCGTTCCGCGCGTTTAGTGGCTGCTGGCTTCCGCTACGGCGAGTTGACCGCAACCGGCGGCGATATCGATCCCGCGCCGTTGGCGTACGGTGCTCGGGAGTTGGAATTCTTCGGCGAGAATTTTTTGAAACCGTTTCGCCGCTTCGCTGCGCGTGGGCGCGCCGTCGTAGCCGCTGGTGGGATTGAGCGGGATGAGATTTACTTGAGCCGAAAGTCCGCGGAGCAGTTCGCCGACGGCGCGCGCGTGGGCTTCGGAATCATTTTTCCCCTCGATCAACGTCCACTCGTAAAAAATGCGGCGCCTCGTCGTCTCGCTGTACGTGCGGCACGCGGCCATGAGTTCGTCGAGCGGCCATTTTTTGGCGGCGGGTACGAGCGCGGCGCGCTCTGCTTGCGTGGCGGCGTGGAGCGAGACGGCGAGGTGCAACGGGCGTTTTTCGGTGGCGAGGCGCAGGATGCCGGGCACGACGCCGACCGTGCTCAACGTGATCCGCTCGGCGCCCAGCGCGAGGCCGGTTTCGTCGCGCAGGATGTCGATCGCCGTCATCACGGCGTCGTAATTGTGGAGCGGTTCGCCCATGCCCATGAGCACGATGTTGCGGAGGCGTTGCGGATCGCGCGCGGTGCGCAACGCCCGGGCGACGTGCACGGCTTGGGCGACGATCTCGCCGGGTGAAAGGTGGCGCGTGTAACCCATCTGGCCGGTCGCGCAGAAGACGCAGCCCATCGCGCAGCCGACTTGGCTGCTCACGCACGCCGTCACGCGGCCGGTGAAACGCATGAGCACGGTTTCGATTTTTTCGGCGTCGTGGAGCGCGAGGAGATATTTAAGGGTGAAGCCGTCACTCGAAGCGGTCTCGAGCGCTGTGGGCAAAACTCCGAGTTGGGTCTCGGCGGCGAGGCGCGCGCGGAGTTTCGGCGGAAGCTCGGGCATCGCGTCGAGCGAGGCGGCGAGTTCGATGTAGAGGTAATTCCAGAGCCGGGCGACGTGGACGGGGTTCAGTTCCCAGCGCACGAGTTGCAGGCGCCACTGCTCGCGGGTGAGGTCGTAGAGATTGATGAGGCGCGCCGCAGACATGGATCGTTCAAATAACCTCAGCGTAGTGAGGCGAGGGCGGCGGTAATCGGGACCGACAGGCGTTGGCGCTCGAGGAAGAAACTCACTTCGGTGTAGCCAGCGGCTTGGAGGTGACCGAGCGCGGTTTTGTAATTATCACCGACGCGCGTGGGGCGGTGGGCATCGGCGCCGATGACGACCGGGATGTGGCGCGCGCGCATGAGCCCGAGCATCGCGGGGCCGGGGTTCATCTCGGGCAGGGTTTTGTTGAGGCCGCTGGTGTTGATTTCCATCGCGACGCCGGTGGCGGCGATGCGATCGAGGGCGCGCTCGATGTCGGGCTGGATGCGCGCGAAATCCCAATCCGCGGGCGACTCGTTTTTCACGAGGTCGGGGTGCGCGATCGTGTCGAAGAGCCCGCTCTCGGCGGAGAGCGCGAGATGTTCGAAATATGTGCGTTGATAGGCGAAGGGGTCGCCGTTGAAAAACCGGGCCTTGTACGGCGCCATCTGCATGTGCACGGAACCGAGCACATGGTGGAGCGGCTCGCGGGCGTGAAGTTCGCGCAGCCAAGGTTCCAGGCCGAAGCCGGGGAGAAAATCACTCTCGAGCCCGAGGCGCACATCGATGCGGCCGGCGAATTCCTCGCGCGTGCGGGCGATGAGGGCGACGTAGTCCGGGTATTCCTCGGGGCTCATCCGGTATTGGAGGCTGAGGCCGTCGGGCAGCGGGCAATGACAGGTGAAAATAATCCCCTTCAGCCCGCGGGCCTCGGCTTGCGCGGCGTATTCGGCGGGCGTGCCGTGCGCGTGTTTGCAGAGGGTCGTGTGGCTGTGAGATTCGTAGAGAAGCGGTGACATGATGGCGGCCGGTCGGCGCGCAGGCGCGCAGGACCGAGGGATGAGCGTGCGCCGAAGCTGAGGCGGCGCAAGGACGCGCTTGAGCGAAATCGCGCCAGCTAACGGCGCACGATATCAATATCACAGCCGCCGCGCGCCGAAGATTTTTACGGGTGGCTTGAGCAACTGACCCTCGGCGGGGGCTTGTTGGTTGGCGCGTCCGGCTTCGAGCTTACAGACCACGTGGCTGAAAAGCGGTGAAAGCCGGACGAGGCCGGCGAGAAATTTGCGGATAAATTTACGGCGTGGCGGGTGTGATTTGGGGCGGCGAAAGCACGGGCAAATCAAGCGCGGGCGGCGTGGTGATTTTCGGGAGCGCGGGAGGGGCGATCGTTTCTGGTTTGGGTGCCGGAGAAGCGGACTCTTCGGGGAGCGCGGGTAAAAAAGAGGCGGGTGGGGCGGCGGCGAGTTCGCGCGCGATGGCGGGCGCACGGGCTTCGGCGGCGGTGATCCACTCGGGATGGCGGAGTTTTTGGATGCGGGCGCGTACGGTTTGCACGGTGTCGCCGCCCGCGCCGCGTTCGGCGGCGAGCATGAGCCAAGCGAGGCCTTCGGTGTAGTCACGTTTGACGCCGTGGGCGCCGACGTAGGCTGCACCGACATTGAAAAAACCTTCGGCTTCGCCGGCGGCGGCGGCGGCGCGGAAATAATCGAGGGCGCGGCGGCGGTCTGGCGGGACGCCTTGGCCTTCGTCGTAGATCATACCGAGGCGGAAGGCGGCGGAACCGATGCCGCCCCGGGCGGCGCGCTCTAAAAGCGGAAGGGCGCGGGTGGTGTCTGGCGGGACGCCGTCGCCGCGGGCGAGTTGCTCGCCGAGTTGCGCGCAGGCTTTGAGGTGGCCGTTGGCGGCGTAGTGTTCGAGTTCGGCGAGGTTGCTCCACGGCACGCGTTCGGCGGCCGTGATCTTTATGGGGGCGTCGCTTTGGGCATTAGGGGTGGCGGCGGCCAAGGCGGACGCGGTGCAGAGGAGCGCGAGACGGAGTTTCATGGCAAATATTAGACCGTGGAACGAGGCTCGGGTTGCAGGTGATGGCGGAGCAATCACAAAGCAGGCCGCCCACCGAAGTGGAGCGGCCTGAGGGACAAAAACCGGGTGAAATCGCGGGCGGGATCAGACGTCGTCGTCGGCTTTCGGGCCGGTGGCGGTGATGACGACTTTTTCCATGATCGCTTTGGCGACTTTTTCGGCGAGTTCGGGTTTTTCCTTGAGGGCGGCTTTGGCGGCGTCACGGCCTTGGCCGACGAGGTTGCCTTCGTAGGCGATCCAAGCGCCTTTTTTCTCGAGGATTTTGTGTTCGATGCCGAGGTCGATGAGGGAGCCCATCTTGGAAATACCTTCGTCATACATGATGTCGAATTCGACCTCGGTGAAGGGCGGAGCGACCTTGTTTTTGACGATTTTAATTTTGGTGCGGTTGCCGATGACTTTGCCGTCGGGGGTCTTGATCTGGTCTTTGCGGCGGATGTCGATGCGGACCGAGGAGAAAAACTTCAAGGCGCGGCCGCCGGAGGTGGTTTCGGGACTGCCGAACATGACGCCGATTTTTTCGCGGATCTGGTTGGTGAAGATGCAGACGCAGTTGGTCTTGCTGACGACGGCGGTGAGGCGGCGCATGGCCTGAGACATGAGGCGGGCCTGGCTTCCCATGGTCATGTCGCCCATCTGGCCGTCGAGTTCGGCCTTGGTGATGAGGGCGGCGACGGAGTCGAGGACGATGACGTCGATGGAATTGGAGCGGATGAGCGTCTCCATGATATTGAGGGCGTCTTCGCCGGAATCGGGTTGGGAGACGAGCAAGTCGTCGAGGTTTACGCCGACGACGCGGGCGTATTTGGGGTCGAGGGCGTGTTCGACGTCGATGAAGGCGGCGAGCCCGCCTTTTTTCTGAGCCTCGGCGATGACGCTCAAACAGAACGTGGTTTTACCGGAGGATTCCGGACCGTAAATCTCTACGATACGGCCTTTTGGGAGACCGCCGACGCCGAGTGCGAGGTCGACGGCGAGCGAGCCGGTGGAGAGGGTCTCGACCTTCATCTTGGTGTTGGAACCGAGACGCATGATGGAGCCGTCACCGAATTGTTTGGTGATGGAGGAGAGGGCGAGCTCGATGTTTTTCTCGCGGGCGTGGGCAACGGGTGCGACGGCGGCGGAGGCAGTTTTGGCGGGGGCGGATTTGGACATGGGCGGAGGAGGTTGGGCGGGAGGGCTAGATTTGGTTTTTACGAATCGATACTTGAGACATGATATGTCTTAGGTATCAACGTCAAGACCTATTTGATAAAAAACCGTCTTTGAGTGGAGAAATTTTCCGGGCGCGGCCGGAAAACTCAGTGGCTGGCGGGCGGGGTGCCGTCGGGTTTGAAGGCCGTGGCGAACCAGACGGCGAGCAGGATCAAGGCGAAGCTCACGGCGTAGTTCCACGTGAGTTTTTCTTTCAGCACAAACGCAGCAAAGAGGGCGAAGATGCCGAGCGTCAGGGCTTCTTGGATGATTTTTAACTGATAGCCGCTGAAGGTGCCGCTTAAGTAGCCGGCGCGGTTGGCGGGGACCATCAGACAGTATTCGAAAAGCGCGATGCCCCAAGAGACGAGCACGATCACGAAGAGCGATTTCCCCTCGAGAAATTTAAATTTCAGGTGCCCGTACCAGGCGAGCGTCATGAAAATATTGGAGCAGACGAGCAACAAAATCGTTTTCACAGGCAAGGGCTGACGTAGAGTGGGCGTAGGCCCGGGCCGGCGTCAAAGCCGGTAGTACTTTTTGAACCACTCCACGAAGTGGCCGAGGCCGGTTTCGAGGGGCGTTTTGGGGGTGTAGCCGATGGCGGCCTGCACACGGGTGAGGTCGGCGCAGGTCTCAAACATGTCGCCGGTCTGCGGCGGGAGCAGCTCGATCTGGGCGGTGCGGCCGAGGAGTTTTTCGAGCATTTTGACAAAGAGGATCGTCTCGACGGGGCGGTTGTGACCGAGGTTGAAGATGCGGGCGGGCGGCACGGGGGCGACGGCGGGCGGGTAGAGTAGGGTGCGCACAATGCCATCGACGATGTCGTCGACGTAGGTGAAATCGCGGAGGTTTTTGCCGTGGTTAAACAGTTTCAGCGGCTGGCCCTCGGCGAGGGCGCGGGCGAAGAGCGTCGGCGCCATGTCGGGTCGACCCCAGGGGCCGTACACGGTGAAGAAGCGCAGGCCGGTGACATTGAGGCCGTGGGTGCGCGCGTAGCTGTGGGCGAGCAGTTCGTTGGCTTTTTTGGTGGCGCCGTAAAAGGACGTGGGCTGGTCGGTGTCGGCGTCTTCGCGGAAGGGCGAGGTCGCGCCGGCGCCGTAGACGGAGCTGCTGGAGGCGTAAACGAGGTGTTTAGGGCGGCTGCGGCGGCAGGCTTCGAGCACGCTGGTGAAACCGACGAGGTTGCTGTGCGTGTAGGCGCCGGGGTTTTCTAGGCTATAGCGCACGCCGGGTTGGGCGCCGAGGTGGGCGACGTAGTCGGGTTTAAAGTGCGCGACGAGCGCGGCGAATTTCTCGGTGTCGGCGAAATCCGCCTGCAAAAAACGGAAATCCGTGAGCGGGGCGAGTTGCTCGAGGCGGGCGCGCTTGAGCGCGACGTCATAGTAATCGGAGAGGTTGTCCACGCCGAGCACTTCGCAACGCTTCGTTTCGGCGAGGCGGCGAGCGACATGGTATCCGATGAAGCCGGCGGCGCCGGTCACGAGCACTTTCATTCCGTCGAGCGATAGCGCGTGGCGGGCGGCGGGGCTAGGAAAAAGACAGGGCGGGGCGCCGGCATCGTTTTTGCTGATGTGATCTATGACAAAAAATATGGTCCAAAACCAAGAGCGGGCTTGATTGGCGAAAAAGCCGCCCTATTGCTTGCCACTCTTACGCACTCATCCACGTTCACACCATGAAGATCAAAGCCTATCTTAAGCCCTCCTGCGGCTGGTCCAATGGCGTCCGCGCCGTCATGCGTAAGCACGGCCTCGAATTCGAGGACATCGACATCATCAACAACCGCGCCAACTACGCGGAGATGGTCGCCAAGTCCGGCCAACCCCTTTCCCCGTGCGTGGAAATCGACGGCGTCATGCTGGCCGATATCTCCGGCGAAGAAGTCGAGAACTACATGCTCAGCAACGACCTCGTGAAACCCAACGCCGCTCCCGCCGGCGCCGCGCTGAACGCCGGTTGCTCCGACGAAGAACACGCTAAAATGGCTCCTAAAACTGTCCGGTTTTTCTAACGCTGAGAGCATCCCGCACATAACTCTTGGGCCGCTCTCGCACCAGCGAGGACGGCCCTTTTTTTGCGCCTCGGCCGAGTCACCCGTCCCCCGCCACTCTTTTTACCATCCTTTTCCACTCCGTGAACAACGACACCACCGCCACCCCTGATGCCCTCGACGACAACCGCCCGACCACGGTGCGTCCCGGTAAACAGGGACTTTACGACCCCGCCTTCGAGCATGACGCCTGCGGCGTCGGTTTCGTCGTCGATATGAAGGGCCGCAAAACGCACAAGATCGTCGCCGACGCCCTTCAGGTGCTCACGAATCTCGATCACCGTGGCGCCGCCGGCAGCGAACCCAACACCGGCGACGGCGCCGGCATTCTCATCCAGATGCCGCATAAGTTTTTCGCCGAAGTCTCCAAGGCGGCGCGCATCACCCTGCCCGAGCCCGGCCAATACGGCGCCGGCCTCATCTACCTCCCGCGCAACCGCAACGTCCGTCGCAAAGTCGAAGAAGTCTTCGAACAAGTCGTCCAATCCGAAGGCCAGGTTTTCCTGGGTTGGCGCACCGTTCCGACCGACAACAAAACCCTCGGCAACACGGCGATCTCTTGTGAGCCGTTCATGCGCCAGGTGTTTATCGGCCGTGGCCCCGACATCGCCACCGACCTCGATTTCGAGCGCAAACTCTACGTCATCCGCAAGCGCGCGTATAATGACATCCGCACCTCCACCATCGCTGGCGCCGAAGCGTGGTACGTCGCGAGCCTCTCGATGAAGACGCTCGTTTACAAAGGCATGCTCCTCACCGAGCAAGTCGGCCAATACTTCCCCGACCTCGCGCACCCCGCGATGGAATCGGCCCTCGCCATCGTCCACTCGCGTTTCTCCACCAACACCTTCCCCAGCTGGGAACGCGCGCATCCGTACCGCTACATCGCGCACAACGGCGAAATCAACACCCTGCGCGGCAACATCAACTGGATGCACGCCCGCCAAGCGCTCTTCGATAGCCCGGTCTTCGGCGACGACATCAAAAAGATCCTCCCGATCATCAACCCCAACGGCTCCGATTCGTCGATGTTCGACAACACGCTCGAACTCCTCGTCCTCGCGGGTCGCCCTCTGGCGCACGCCGTCATGATGATGATCCCCGAGCCGTGGTCCAACCACGAGACCATGGACGACGAACGCCGCGCGTTTTACCAATATCACTCCTGCTTGATGGAACCGTGGGACGGCCCCGCCGCCATCGCGTTTACCGATGGCACCCAAATCGGCGGCGTCCTCGATCGCAACGGCCTGCGCCCCTCGCGTTACTACGTCACCAAAGACGGCTTTGTCGTCGTCGCCTCCGAGGCCGGCGTCTTGCCCATTCCCGCCGAAGACATCGTCGAAAAAGGCCGCGTGCAACCCGGCAAGATGTTCCTCGTGGACACCGCGCAAGGCCGCATCATCTCCGACGAAGAGATCAAAAAAGAAATCTGCACCGCGCGTCCCTACCGCCAGTGGCTCGACGAGCACCTTGTCCACCTCAGCGATTTGCCCGAGGCGCCCAAGATCGATCAACCCGATCACGCCACGCTGCTCCAGCGCCAGATCGCCTTCGGTTACACCAACGAAGATGAACGCATCATCCTCATGCCCATGGCCAAGGACGGCGTCGAAGCCACCGGCTCCATGGGTAACGACGCCGCGCTCGCGGTGCTCTCCAACAAGCCGCGCCTCCTTTACGATTATTTCAAACAACTCTTCGCACAGGTCACGAATCCGCCGATCGACTGTATCCGCGAAGAAATCATCACGTCATCCGAAACCCGCTTGGGCTCCGAAGGTAATCTCCTCAACCCGCAGCCGACCGCGTGCCGGCGCGTGGAGTTGAAATACCCGATTCTCACCAACGAGGACTTCGCCAAAATCCGCCGCACCGATCTGCCCGGACTCAAGACCGCCGTGTTGCCGATCCTCTTCCGCGTCGCGCGCGGCGAGAAGGGCCTCGCGAAATCCATGGAAGAACTCTGCGCCATGGCCCGCCGCCACATCGAGGAAGACGAGGTCAACGTCCTCATCCTCTCCGACCGCGGCGTGACGAAGGAATTCGCGCCTATCCCGGCGCTCCTCGCCGTCGCCGGCTTGCACCATTATCTCATCCGCGAAGGCCTGCGCACGCGCGCCTCGCTCGTGATCGAAACCGGCGACGCCCGCGAAGTGCATCACTTCTCGTTGCTCATCGGCTACGGCGCTTCCGCGATCAACCCTTACGTGGCGTTCGAGACGATCGACGACATGATCAAGGAGCAGTTGCTCACCGGCATCGACCACAAGACCGCTTGCAAAAATCTCGTGAAGGCCGCCTCCAAGGGCGTCGTCAAAGTCATGTCCAAGATGGGCATTTCCGCGATCCAGAGTTACCGCGGCGCGCAAGTCTTCGAAGCGCTCGGCCTGCGCCAAGACGTCATTGATCACTATTTCACGTGGACGCCTTCCCGCGTCGGCGGCATCGGCCTCGACGTCGTCGCGCAGGAAGTTCTCGCCCGCCATCACGCGGCCTATCCTGAGCGCACGGCCAACGCCGTCGTGTTGCCCTCCGGCGGCCAATATCAATGGCGCAGCGGCGGCGAAGCGCATCTCTTCACGCCCGAGTCGATCCACCGTCTGCAAAAAGCCGTGCGCACCACGAACTACGCGGCGTTCAAGGACTATTCCAAGATCGTCAACGAGCAGGGCAAAGCGCTCTGCACGCTCCGCAGTCTCCTCGAGTTCAAGACCTCGACCGCGATCCCGCTCGAAGAAGTCGAGTCCCTCGAGTTGATCATGAAGCGCTTCAAAACGGGCGCCATGTCCTACGGCTCCATCTCCAGCGAAGCCCACGAGACGCTCGCCATCGCCATGAACCGCATCGGCGGCAAATCCAACACCGGTGAAGGCGGCGAAGATCCCGCGCGCTTCATCCCGATGGCCAACGGCGATTCCAAAAACTCCGCCATCAAGCAGGTCGCCTCGGGCCGTTTCGGCGTCACGAGCGAATACCTCACCAACGCCCGCGAAATCCAAATCAAGATGGCCCAGGGCGCCAAGCCCGGTGAAGGTGGTCAGTTGCCCGGCTCCAAGGTTTATCCGTGGGTCGCTAAAACCCGCGGCACCACCGCCGGCGTCGGCCTCATCTCGCCCCCGCCGCATCACGACATCTACTCGATCGAGGATCTCGCGGAGCTCATCCACGATCTCAAAAACGCCAACCGCCACGCCCGCGTGAGCGTGAAACTCGTCTCCGAAGTCGGCGTCGGCACCATCGCCGCCGGCGTCGCGAAAGCCCAC
>Ga0222712_10006496_pt1 | contig 11538 bp, 19 predicted proteins | sample C33_657DmetaG_FD_165043 | JGI IMG/M metagenome (GOLD analysis project Ga0222712, IMG submission 165043) | Estuarine water microbial communities from San Francisco Bay, California, United States - C33_657D | ecosystem: Environmental > Aquatic > Marine > Unclassified | place: USA: California... | reverse complement strand
AAAGACTATCAGAATGACTTGTCTCGCATTCGTCAAGCTGACTACTATCCTCGTGGTGTAGCTACCATCACCGATCTCATCTATGCCAAGACTCTGCGTATGCAGTCTGTCATCGAAGCAATGGAAAAAGATCCTTCGTATGCTCCTAACTTCGAGTCAATCGAAGACTCAGCAAAGGATCTGATTAACTATGCTTCGTTCGTAGTCTCGTATTGCCGCGGTGCAATGGATGGTCAAGATCCTAATCGCGACTTCCTCAATCGTCCTCTCAAGGGAAAGGCAATCAATGCTGAAGGTTGAGCATATCCGCGAACACTTCCTTGAAGAACTGAAGTACGGTAGGTTTGTCACTGACAAGACTGGTGTTAAGACCATCGAGATGATCGGTGCTTGCTTTGAAGCCAATCATCCTACCATCTTCGGTGAAGTCAATGAAGAGTACGTAGAGCGTGAGCTCGAGTGGTATAAGTCGATGTCTTTGTATGTGAAGGATATTCCTGGTAAGACACCTGCTATCTGGGAACAAGTCGCTTCGTCTGAAGGTAAGATCAACTCTAACTATGGCTGGGCTATCTACAGCGAAGACAACGGTTTCCAATATCTCAATGTTCTTCGTGAGCTAGCACAGAATCCTAATAGTCGTCGTGCAGTGATGATCTATACTCGTCCTACTATGTGGCAAGATTACAACCGCGATGGCATGTCTGACTTCATGTGCACCAATGCGGTTCAGTATATGATTCGTAACGGTCAACTGGTTGCTGTCGTGCAGATGCGTTCGAACGATGTAGTATTCGGTTATCGCAATGACTATGCATGGCAGAAGTATGTTGCTGATCAACTCAGCAATAATCTCAAGCTCTCACATCCGCCAAAGATCATTTGGCATGTTGGTAACCTTCATGTATATGAGAGACATTTTGATAAGGTAAAATAATGAAAGACGTTTTATATTATTCGACTTTGACAGGCCACGATATCAGTGATGATGTCGTGGTCGTTGGTCTGTGCCCTTCGAGCAACAATGTTCGTTCAAGATCTGATACGTATTGGCGTCTCAAGAACTGGATGAACATTGTAGGTCAATACGCATATGACTTCTACAACGTCATTCCTGATATTGTTGACGCAGAGCCGAAGATGGCGAACGTCAATCTTGAGGATATAAATACTAAGCTAAGCAAGTTTAGAGATAAGAAGGTGATTGCTCTCGGCAACTTTCCTTCGAAGGTACTCGATAAGCTTGGCATAGATCACCTCAAGATCGGTCATCCTTCAATGCGTAACAGAAAGTGGAACGACTTTCGTAACGTAACGATGACTCTTGAAAATATGAAAGATTACCTGCGTGGAACTCACTAAATATTATGACGAGTATATCCGATATTTCCATCTAGCAAAGGATCAGCAAGCCAAGTGTAATCTTGGTTCTGTGCCTTACCTCGAATCAAATATGAACGACGACCTCTTAGAGAACGTAGAGCTCTATGACGTCGTCGAACGTAAGTTTGCGGGCTTCTCACAAATCGTCAACGACGTATTTTATGGTTGGACTCCTGAACATCCCTACTGGGAGAAGATGGAGAAAGGTCATCACACATACCAACGTAAGACGATTGCCACCGACTGGACTGGTAAGCATTCTGATTTCAAGCTGGCAGAATGGCTCTATATCTTCTTGCTTCATCGAGTGACAGGTTCTGGCATCAACTATGCATTCAAACCGTCAGGTTACTCGAATACTATTCTTCCTCATCTCTACAAGTTTAAGACTATCGAAGAGATGACGAAGTTTGTCAAGATCTATCCGTATCCTTTCTACACGTCAGTAGGCTATCAGTTCCCTGCCTTTCCAAAGCCAGAACCAGGTTACAAGAGAGGCGGAGACTATTACCTCTGCGAGTATGCTCCTCGTCTTTGTCGAGACATGGCAGAGTGGCTCGAAGGCAATAATCAAAAGAAGGATCTTCGCGAAATTGGAGAATGGATGTTTGACTGGAATGCCAAGAATGGACTTCGTGCTTATCGATTCCAATATGCTGCGTTCGTAGCAGACATTGCCGATTGGTTTCCTCAGTATGTCAACCTCGAGAGTCCATTCTACTATGGTACGAATGCGATCGAGTGTATTTCATATCTAGCAAACAACACTGGTAAGTTGCAAAAAGAAAAGTTCCTTGACAAGGTAATGGAGAAGATCTATGCAGACACAGGTGCGTTCCCCTATAATGCCGAAGATGTATGTTGCGATTTTATCCGATGGGTCGAGAACTATGTTAAGCCAGGACGAGATTATAACCACCTTTGTTTCGACTCCGTCTGGTCGTCCTGTAGAATTAAAGATCACCCATTCGGTCGCCAACGAGCTATGCTTGAACTTGGTCTCATCAACACCTTCAACACTATGACGTCACATCCTTCAGACGATACCATTATCAAAGCTGCTGGACTCACCGTTGAACAATATAAGGCTAAAGTCCATGAACTTGTTAACTGAATTACTGGGTGAACATGAGTTTGATATTCAGTATCCCAATATTGCCGAAGTCGAGTATGACGACAAAGGTAAACCTAAACAATCGTGGATGAAAGATTGGACTCAGGAAGAGAGGACTGAAAAGTTCTTCGAGTTCTGCCGAGAGTATGACTTACGTCGTGACTCGCTTCTTCGTGACAACTACCAACAGTTTAGCCATCGCCTACACTGGCATGAATGTCCGTTCGTCGACGAGATGAAAGAAGTCGATGATCCTCGAACGGTGCTCGAAGCCTGTCTTATCTTCTCGTTTAGCAATGAACACTGGAAGACTTTCAGAGCATGGAGAGCTGGAGGTCCTGAAGCCATGCGCACTCGATTTATGACTGAACGTCATGCTCGATCAGATCTTTTTCAAATCTATTATCCAAAGGATACGAGCGTAAAAGATTGGTTGTGCGATGTGCCGAATGATTTTGCTCACATACATGCCGATCAAATCTTTGCTTCTCGTAATCGTCCTTATACGATGATGGAGTTTGCCAAGAAGTTGAACGAGATCTTTGTAAAGGAGTATGGATTCCGTAATGCCATGTATCCTTCGAAGAATGCAGCTCGACATGTGGCTATGAGCCATCCAGAATGGGTGGATCCCGACTCGTTTCTTCATGGTGGTACAGGTTACTTCGATGGTCTGAGTCAGGTGTTCGACTGCCCGAATCTGATGAGCAAGAGTAAGTACGAGATCGACGAGTTCGGAGAGTACATTCCTCTGAACGATGCAGCGAAGATGCAAGTCGAGCATATGGATTACCTGAAGGCACATCCTTCCAATCCAATTCATACGCATAACTATCTGAACCTCGAAGACAAGCTGTGCATGCATTATAAGTATATGGCAGTCAAGTTTGGCGTGAAGTCACAGACGATGCAAATCCCGTATGATTGGGTATATCCCATTGAATGGTCTCTTCGGACCAATAATTATGATAGGCTAACGAATGGCGCATAACAAACATGTTATCGACGGAGTCAACAAAGACGTAGGCTTGTACGGATGGGAACAAGCCAGAGAATATTACCTTAAACTTGCCGAGACATGGACTGATCCATATCCAGATCCAGTTGTAACTGTACATGACGGTATCCGTTGTGTACGCGACGATCTCATTACAGGAACGAAGGTTCGTGGTGGCGATTGCCTCATCTCAAGAATCAATCAGTCGACGATCGTGTATGTGCAACCTCGGACTGGACTTGCTGGCGTATCAATTCTCGATGTAGCCAAGCGACATAACAAGAAGGTGAAGTTATTCATGCCTTCTTCACAAACCATCTCTCATCATCAGGCATGTTGCATCGAGCAAGGAGCAGAAGCTTCGTTCCATCGTATCGCTGCGATGCCAAATCTCAACAAGATCGCCAAAGATTGGGCAGATTCTCAAGACGATGCCTTCTTCGTTCCACTCGGCCTGAAGCACGAGTTGGTCACGGCTGGTATTGTCAAAGCTGCATCGAAGATCGAAGCACCCGACGAAGTGTACGTGGCTATCTCGACAGGTGTTCTGTCACGTGCAATGCAAATCGCATGGCCAAATGCCAAGTTCCACTCGGTTGCAGTGTCTCGTAACCTGAAAGCAGGTGAACTCGGTCGTGCTGAAGTCATCTCTGAGCCGATGCCATTTCAACAGAGCGAGAAGCCAGAGAATCTTCCACCTTTCCCTTGCATAGATACTTACGATGGCAAAGTTTGGAAATACATTCCAAAAAATACTGACAAGAACATCTTGTTCTGGAATGTCGGCAAAGAGCCAGTGCTGAACGATCCTACGATCTACGAACGCGTAAATAGTTACCGCGATTGGCCAAAAAATGATGTACAATATAGAACACTTGATATATAAGGGATAATATGAAAACTCTTATTACATCTCCATTCACACCCGTATCTTCCAACATCCACTCGCATCGAGCTGCGCAAGCTGCCATCTATGCAGAACAAATTTCTGTAGAGAATGGCGGACTGGTTCATCTCGATCGAACTGGTGATATTCATCACGACATCAATTCGTTTGATAGCATCTATGTGTATCATGGCAACGATTGGTTCGGTTCTTTGAATCTCTTCGGTGGTATGAAAAATTACGGGAATATCGACAACCTAATTCGATTCTCCAAAATTGATAAAACCAAAAAAGTCTATTCCCTTTGGATCGATCATCCAAAGTACAGCGAGATGCTCGAGCCTCGCCTGAACGGTGACATTCATCCTGACTGGCACAAGGTCGACTGGGAAAACTTGAAATATATCGAAAACACTGCCTGGACGATCCGAGAAATCGAGGTTGTGAATCGTGCTGTGGCAGGTGATAGTCATGCCATCTGCATGTACCGTCCAGGTTGGTTCGTCAATTCTGTTCCTTTCAAGACTCTACATGGTGCACTCAAAGAAGGTCTACAAACTTTCATCGAACCTCGTCATGAGATTGCCGAATTCTACTTTGGTAATATCGATGTACGCCACCATCTCTGTCGTCAGCCTGATCCTGAAGCGGCTACTCGAGATTTGGCGAATAGATACTACACCGCTCTCTCACAGTTGGATCTTGCCAAGGTCTATGCATACGAGCTACTTCCTATCGAAAACGAATCTCGCGTTCTTCCTAAGACTGGTTACTACAAAGGTACTCCGTTCTATGGTTCATGGGAAGATCGCAACAGGTGTCGTCTGATCTTCAAGGAAGAGATGAGAAAGTTGTGTGCTCAAGGCAGTGTCAACTTTATCGAGTGGGTTGATCCGCTTCTGAATGACAGAGGCGAGCTAGACTTTGAATGCATGGAAAAGCCAAAGTCTGTGCACCTCTCGCGTAATTCATATCCGCATTGGCAAGGTCGCAAGTGGAGCGGCCTGCCAGAAAATAAACCTGCAACACTTGAGGACTTTTTTACATAATGAAAAAAATTGAGTATAAATACAATGAAGGCGAATCACTCAAAGAAATTCAGTCTTACGTTGATGCTACGTACGAACAGCATTATTCCCGAAATAAATTTCAAGCCACAGAATTCATCATTGATGCTGGTCACGGAACCGGTTTCAATATCGGGAATATGATGAAGTATACTCAACGATACGGCCGCAAAGGCGATCCTGCCGAATGGCGGAAAGATCTGATGAAGGTCATCCACTACGCAATTATGCAACTCCACGTCCATGACACTGAAAATAAGGATTAATTATGGGTATTGAAATTAATGTTCCAATGGAAGAGCTACGCAAGCGCAAGCTCTTTATTGCCGCACCAATGTATGGCGGCCAATGCGCAGGTATGTTTACACGTTCGATCGCAGATCTCTCGGCACTCTGCACACACTACGGAATCCAGGTCAGATTCTACTTCCTCTTCAACGAATCACTGATTACTCGAGCACGTAACTACTGCGCTGACGAGTTCATGCGTTCAGGTGATACTCACTTGATGTTTATCGACTCGGACATTGGATTCAATCCTAACGACGTGATCGCTCTGCTTGCATTGCAGAATCCAGATCATACGCAAGACAACTACGACATCATCGCTGGCCCATATCCAAAGAAGTGCATCAGCTGGGAAAAGATCAAGGTAGCTGTCGACAAGGGTATGGCTGACGAGAATCCGAACGAACTTGAAAAGTTTGTAGGCGACTACGTCTTCAATCCGACTGGCAACACCGCTGAGATTCCACTCGGTGAACCAGTCGAAGTTCTCGAATCTGGTACTGGATTCATGATGATCCGCCGTAACACTTTCGAGAAATTCCAAGAAGCATATCCTCATCAGTTCTACAAGCCAGATCACGTTCGTACAGAACACTTTGATGGTAGCCGCGAGATCATGGCTTACTTCGATACTCCTATCGATCACAAGCGTACGAACCTCGACGCTGAACTCAAGGAATTCCTTGAAAAGAATCCAAAAGCAAAGGCTGACGAGATCTTGGCATTCGTCAAAGATCCGAACAATGGCTTGCTAAAAGATTACTCGAAGCGCTATCTCTCTGAGGACTACATGTTCTGTCAGTGGGTTCGCAACGCTGGTATGCATGTATGGCTCTGCCCATGGATGGAACTGAAGCACGTTGGTTCGTATGTATTTGGTGGTTCTCTGCCAGATATCGCACGTATCGGTGCTGCAGCAACTGCAGATCCTTCTGCACTTGGTAAAAACAAATAAGTGTACAATTAATACTAACCTTGGTATATTGAATATTCCGAACATATGGAGATTTATTATGAAATTAGATAATGATACGTTGCAAGTACTCAAGAACTTCTCGGCTATTAACAAGAACATTATGTTCAAGCCTGGAAATGTGATCCGTACTATTTCGAGTACAAAGTCTGTTCTTGCAAAAGCAACAATTAAGCAAGAATTCGATAAGGGTTTTGCAGTATACGACCTCTCACGATTTATCGGTACTCTTTCCTTGTTTAATGATCCTGAGATTGAAATCAAGGATTCGTACGTCGAACTCATCGAAGGCAACAACAAGTTTCAGTATGCCGTCACTGATCCTTCGCTGATCATCGTTCCACCTGATCGTGAGATTGAATTGCCGAATCCTGAAGTCAACTGCTTGATTTCAGAAGAAGCACTCAATCGAGTGATGAAGGCTCTGGCAGTTTCTCAGTTGCCTGAAATCGCCATCGTCGGTAAGAACGGTAAGATCCTACTTCAGGCTGTCGATACTCGTGGTACTAGCAACGACTCGTTCAGCGTCGAAGTTGGTGAAACTGAAGCTCGCTTCCGCATGGTATTCCGTTCGGATTGTATGAAGCTGATTCCAGGTTCTTATGACGTTTCGATCTCTTCGAAGGGTCTCAGCCACTGGAAGGGTGCAACAGTAGAATATTGGATTGCTGTTGAATCCAACTCCTCGTTCGAGGCTTAATTGTGAATGCTGGTCACTAAGCCAGAGTCCGTGGATGCACTAACTTCGCGACGGACATTTTTTTGTGACGGAGATATATTATGCTTGAAGATTTTTTGTGGGTAGAGAAGTATCGCCCAAAGACCGTGTCCGACACTATCCTGACTGACGAACTCAAAAAGACATTCCAACAGTTCGTAGATCAGAAGAACATTCCTAACCTCATTCTCTCTGGTACCGCAGGTGTTGGTAAGACGACTGTGGCCAAAGCCATGTGTGAAGAGCTTGGATGTGACTACATCGTTATCAACGGTTCGATGAATGGTAACATCGATATGCTGCGTAATGACATCTCGCAGTTTGCTAGCTCTGTGTCCCTGATGGGTGGAAGAAAGATGGTAATCCTCGATGAGGCCGACTATCTCAATCCTCAGTCTACTCAGCCAGCTCTGCGTAACTTTATGGAGGAATTCAGTGCAAATTGTGGATTCATTCTTACTTGTAATTTTGTCGATCGGATTATTGAGCCACTACATTCTCGATGCTCGGTTATCAAGTTTAAGATTCCTAAGTCAGAACTCCCTTCTCTCGCAAAGCAGTTTATGCAGAGGGTATGTGGAATCCTCGACAATGAATCGGTTTCTTATGAAAAAGCGGTCGTTGCTGAAGTCATCAAGACACACTTTCCAGATTGGCGCCGTGTTATCAACGAGCTTCAGAGGTATAGTGCTACTGGCAGCATTGACACTGGGATTCTTAGGAATTTCTCGGATACTGCTCTCGCTAAGCTGATTGGTTACATGAAGGATAAGAACTTCACAGCCGTTCGTAAGTGGCTTGGAGAGTCTGACATTGAACCTACCGAATTCTTCCGTGCCTTCTTCGATAAGGCCGAAGATCATATTGCCAAAGGTAGTATGCCTCAGCTGGTACTGCATCTCGCAAAGTACCAGTATCAAAATGCCTTCGCTGCGGATCCTGAAATCAATCTCATGGCATGTCTGACCGAGATCATGGCTGACTGTGAGTTTCTGTGATCTGGAAAAAGAAAACCTGCCCAGTCTGTGAGGATAAGTATCCTAAGACTGCTCGATTTCATGAGCTCCGTTTAGAAACTTTAGACGGAACTCATGAACTTGAGATATGTGAAAAATGTGCAGACTTCTTTGACAAGTCTGCCGATGTTATTATGAAAGGCCGTAGCGATGAAACCCTTCGACTTCGTGAGTTCGATCAACTCGACCAAGAAGAACCTGATGAAAGGTACGGAGAATGATGCACTCGCCGAGAAGACTTATAGTCCTTGGCTAACGAATCGTTCTCTGTCCTACTTTGCGGATAGTATTCATGCCGCAAACATGATGAACTGCAACCACCACCTCGACAACAAACTCCAATATTCTTTTTTGATAAATATCATACGGCCCAGCAAACGCTTTGCTAAGTGGGTGAAGAAAGAAAAGGATGGAGATCTCGAAGCGGTTGCAGAGTATTTCGGTTATAACCGACGTGCTGCTAAAGCAGCTCTTGATATCCTCTCCTCTGAACATATAAACATAATAAAGAAAAAGATTCAGAAGGGTGAAACATGAGTGTTTTAGAAAGTTTAATTGAAGTGAGGCTGGGCGAAGAAGATGATTTCCTAAAAGTCCGTGAAACTCTGACTCGTATTGGTGTCGCTTCACGTAAAGACAAGACTCTATATCAGTCTTGCCATATCCTACACAAACAAGGCAAATATTATATCGTCCATTTTAAAGAGCTCTTTGCTCTTGACGGTAAACCTACAGATTTTTCAGACGAAGATAAGGGACGTAGAAATACTGTCGTCAAACTTCTATCTGACTGGGGACTCATTGCAGTAGTGGATCCAGACAAAATCTCAGATCCTCAGACTCCGTTGAATCAGATTAAGATCCTTCCATTCAAAGAAAAAAATGAGTGGAGCCTCGTGACAAAATATAATATAGGAAGAAAGAAATGAGCAAACAAGTGAAATTCGTAGAGTTCATCAATGAGACTGGTGGCAAGTATCTCGTCAACGTAGATCTCTTGATCGGTGTCGTTGAGCATCGTGGCAAGGTGATGATTCGTACTATCGACGACCGTGGTTCTGATACCATTCTCGATACGATGGACGAAGTGCTCGAGAAGCTAGCAGCTCTTAACGACTAATAACTCCTAAAGTTTTTTAAAAAAATACGCTCAGATTAATTTCTGGGCGTATTTTAGCATGTACATTATTTCGAAAACAGGGTATCCTGGATATATGATGATGAAGGAAACAAACATGCTTACGCTCTCTGATATCAACACTCTCACCAATTCCAAGGACGGTGACATCTACTCGGACCTTTACAAGGACGTGTACGGTAGCCGTCCTCGTTACGCACAGTTTCGTGATCTTGAAGAATTTCAAGATGACTATGACTTCCTCTGCAATAAGCTTGATGAGCAGCTCGAGCAATTGCACGTTGAGCAAACTCGTAACTTTGATGAGTTTGTTGCTCGTGTCGAAGAGACGATGCAGATCGTCGAAGGTGCTACGCGCGAGCGTGCCATCGAAATCATCGCCGATGCCGAAGGTATCTCCGAAGGCGAGTTCGATTTCTACGGTCTCGAGATTCTCGAGTATCGCTTCGAACTCAAGTTTGGATCGATCTCACGGTGGCTGTCTGAATGATGGCCACTCTCGACGACTTCTTTGCACCTGTCGAGGATCCGATGGTCAATGAGATACAGACACTGTCTGAGAAGATCAGGCAGCGTCGTACTCAGATGCTGATACATTCCTATCTCTACTATGTGATGGATGAGAATGTTATCGACGACCACAAGTGGCAAGTATGGGCCGACGAGTTAGTCGAGTTACAGAAACAGAGGAAAGATATTGGCTTCTATGACGAGGCCTTTGCTGACTGGTCTGGTGCCACTGGTACGCATTTGCCATTCGAACCGTGGGTACAAAAAAGAGCAAAAGAATTGCTAAATACGAAAATAAGCATGTACAATAATACGAAACCGGTGTAAGATGATATTATCAGTTGAAAGGAATATATAATGACTCTTACCGTTGAACAAATCGAATCGACCTACAATTCGCATGGCTATGGCCTTGCCGATAGCTATTACCCTGTTCTAGCCTATTGGATTCCGATCGCAAAACTCGAAGAAGTCCGCGCCGCTTATCGTGCCGCTAATACGACTATTCGTGTTCGCTATCGTGGCCCTCGCACCGTTTCTGTCGGCCGCGAAATGTCTCGCCCAGATAAGACTACTTATACTCGCTCGTACCATCGCGCGATGCAAGATTGTCTGATTGCCGATGCGACTCATTTCACTGTTTATGACTACACCGCGCGATAAATCGAATATATAGTATACTACGGAGGTGAATATGGAAGTTGAATTGTTTGCATTTCCTACGATGGAAAATCCGAAAGCAGTAGAAGTTACATTCTGCGATCTTCTGAATGCTCAGCGACGTGGTGAAACTCTTCCAACCGAAGCACTCGATTGGATGGATACCGCGAATAACTGGTTGATGGAGTCGAAGTAATGGTAAAAGAATCAAAAGGTGGTACGTTTGCTCCGGCAGACATGCCACTCATCAAGAACGCTTTGCTCTACTATAAGGACATGCTCGTCAAGTCTGAAGAGTCGGAACGCGAAGTTTCTGTAGAGCTATTCAAGGTTGCTGCACTCCTCCATAGGATCAACCGAATAGCTTAAAGTTAATGCGCCGTTAGCTCACCTGGATAGAGCGCGAGTCTTCTAAACTTGAGGTAGCAGGTTCGAGTCCTGCACGGCGCACCATACTCCTGTAGCTCAACGGTCAGAGCTGGCCCCTCATAAGGGCTAGGTTAGGGGTTCGAATCCCTTCGGGAGTACCATGTCACGGTGGCAGAGTGGTCCAATGCAACGGATTGCAAATCCGTAAAGCCGCGGGTTCGAATCCCGCCCGTGACTCCATAATGAGTACGTAATATGATTGAAGAAGCAAAGAAGGCGATTTTAGATTCGAGTCAGAGTTCATCAATCTATATTGGTTGTGACTCGATTCGTTTTCGAAAGAATAAGCAGTGGTATGCGAAGTACAGCACTGTCGTGATCGTTCATATGGATTCGAAGAAAGGCTGTCGTTTGTTCCA
>Ga0222712_10006495_pt1 | contig 11539 bp, 12 predicted proteins | sample C33_657DmetaG_FD_165043 | JGI IMG/M metagenome (GOLD analysis project Ga0222712, IMG submission 165043) | Estuarine water microbial communities from San Francisco Bay, California, United States - C33_657D | ecosystem: Environmental > Aquatic > Marine > Unclassified | place: USA: California... | reverse complement strand
GCTTCTGGAACTCTTTGATGGTGGCGTTTAAGTTTGCAGCAAGAGCTACTGGAATTCTTGATGCAGCACCAGCTGAAGTCTTCCAAGCAGAGGCAGTCACACCGACTGAACGTCGCTGAGGAACGATCACTCCCTGGCCACCAAAGGCTGCAACTGAACGAATGATCGCACCTAAGTTTCTAGGATCTGTAATTCCATCAAGTGCTACCAGCAGCGGCTTCTGGCCACGGCTGAGAATCTTGTCTAGTAGTTCGCTTGGGTGCTGGTAGTTATAAGGAGGAACCTGCAAAGCAATACCTTGGTGGACTGCATCGTGACCGGTCATGCGATCAATCTCAGGTCTTGTTACTTCACCAACAGAAATACCTCTTGCGTTAGCAAGTGAGATAGCTTCCTTGACTCGGTCATCCATCTCGATTCGAGCGGCAATAAACAACGCTGTTGCAGGAACCTTTGATCTCAAAGCCTCTAGTACTGAGTTACGACCTGAAAGCACTTCGCTAGCATCTGCTGCCTTCTGAACTCTGCGACCTGTTCGAGCTGCACCTCCAGCGTTACCTGCTGTTCTAGTTCCAGGAGCTAGGAACTCACCCTTTTTAGTAGTTGGTGCAGTTCCTGGCTTAGCCTTAGCAACCCTAGGAGTCTGAGAAGCTTTGCGCTCTCTAAGCGCTTTAGCCTTGGCTGCTGGGTGATACTTTCTGTCCTCAGCCTTAGGTGTTGGCCCACGACCTTCTAGAGCCTGACGACCTTTACCTCCGGTGCCAACCTTAGGTGCTCCTTTAGAGCCACCCTTCTTAACACGTGCCGCGCCTGGACGGCCTGGTTTCTTAGCCATTGATGCTCCATATCGTTTGGTTTGGTAAGTCTTCTAGGGTTACCCCAAGTGTGGTTAGTTCATCGCGAATCTGATCTGCTCTGGCGAAGTCTTTGTTCAACTTTGCTTCCTTGCGAAGACTAATCAATTCTTCAATCTTTTGAGTTAGCGCTGGATCAATCTCTTTTGCTTGCTCAAGCATCAAGCCTAAGACCTCAACCATTTGAACTACCTGAGATAGGCAGGTAGTAACAGTTTCTATGTCATTAGCATCTATAGCAGTATTACCTGCTCTAACTGTTTCATGAATAACAGCAATAGCGCCAGGCACATTCAAATCTGAGTTCATAGCTGATACGAAACTCTCAGGTAGTAGAACTGTGACGCTTGATGTTTGTAGTTTGGCTCGCTTGATGAATCCTGAGATTCGATCTAGTGCTGACTGAGCATCGCTAAGTGAGGTTGGTGTGTAATCGAGGTTGCTTCGATACTGAGAACTTGATAGCCAATAACGAATTGCAGACCAAGAACCTGCTACTAGAAGTTGTTCAACTGAAACACCATTACCCAAACTCTTAGACATCTTCTGCCCCTGAATTGTAACTAGAGCATTGTGTAACCAGAAGCTTGCAAAGGCATCACCGTTGGCTCTTGATTGAGCAAGTTCATTCTCATGGTGAGGGAAACGAAGATCTAGTCCTCCACCGTGGATATCAAATGATTCACCTAGGAAGTGCTTAGCCATTGCAGAACATTCGATATGCCAACCAGGTCTAGCTTTACCCCACGGAGTATCCCAAGCAGCTGATTCTGGTTCACCTTCTTTATGTGCTTTGAAGAGTGCAAAGTCATGAACATTTCTCTTACCGAAGGTGTTCTCTGACTCACCTTCCATGTTCTCTAACTTCTGGTTTGTAAGTTCTCCATACTCAGACCATGAAGCGGTGTCAAAGAATACATTCGCACTTCCATCTTCTGCTTTATAGGCGTGACCTTTAGCAATAAGAGATTCAACCAAAGTAATCATGTCTGCGATGTGCTCAGTCGCATGAGGTGTGTGAGTTGGATCTTCAATTCCTAGTGAACGATATGCATCGTTAAAGGTCTGCTCAACCTCACCAGCAAACTCAATCCAGTCGCGGTTAGCTGCCTGAGCATTCACCAATACCTTGTCATCGATGTCAGTGACATTTCTAACCAAAGTCACCTTGAAATCATTGGCTTCTAGCCATCTCTTCAAGAGGTCATAAACCAGAGCACTTCTAAGGTGACCTAGGTGAGGAGCTGACTGAACAGTTGGGCCACAAACATACATCCCCACCCGACCAGGCTCTAGAGGCACAAACACTCGAAGACTCTGAGTCTTCGAATCAAATAGTTCTAAGGCCATTTCTAGAGCCTACCTTTGGGCTTTTGAATCAAAGCTGTTGCCACTGCTGCAACACCTTCACTAGAGCCTAAGAATCCAAGACCATCAGTTGTTGTTGCTCCAACTGTTACCGGTGCACCAACTAGAGCAGTAAGTGCGTCCTGCACCTCGTCTCTTCTTGGTGAGAGCTTTGGCTTATTACCGATCAGCTGAACACTAACGTTGACAACTTCCCAGCCGTTGTTGTTTAGGAGCTCTAGAGCACCTCTGATAAACACTGAACCATTTGCACCTGCATACTCTGGTCTATCGACCCCAAAGTTAGATCCGATATCTCCCAAACCTGCGGCTGATAGCAAAGCGTCAACAATCGCATGAGCAATCGAGTCGCCATCACTGTGACCTTCAAGGCCCATCTCTCCAGGCCAGAGGATAGTTCCTAGGTATAGAGGAGTCGGAGTAGTTGCAAAACGGTGAACGTCAGTTCCAATACCGGATCTGAATTCGCTGATGCCATTTAGCAATAGTTCCGCATACTCAAGATCTGCTTGAACCGTAATCTTGAAAGCTTTGGCATCCCCATGCACAGATCTTATTACTGCTCCAGTTGATTGCATCAAACTTGCATCATCAGTGAAATCTTCAACTGCACTCTCATAAGCAGCTTTGAGTTCAGAGAACTTAAATCCCTGGGGAGTTTGTGCAACACGTAGTGAGTCTCTATCAATTGTTCCAAGAACAACGTCTTTCTCAACCTGTTTGATGGTGTCAGCAACCGGTAGCACTGGAACAACTCCAAAACCTGTTTCACTAACTGCATTTGCAACTCGGTTGAATACCTCTGCAGGAGTAAAGCAGCGAGCTGCATCGTGAACGAGAACAATGTCGATATCAGAATCAATTTCAGCTAATGCATTAGCGATAGACCCTTGTCTGGATAGACCACCTGGAGTAAAGGACACTGGTACTCGATCACCAACAAATGCAGTTGCAATTGCGCTGAACTCAGGAACTCGATCTTCGTGAGAGGCAACGACTACTTGAGCTAGGTCTTTTACCTCGAGGATGTTCTTGAGTGCATGTTCAAGAAGTGAGAGGTTACCCACCTTGACTAATGCCTTGGGTATACCTGCGCCAAGTCTGGCCCCATCACCGGCGGCAACAAGAATGACAGCAATTTTGCTCATCAGTGCCTCCTAGTTAGGCGAAATGGTTTGCTTTAGGCGATGCCTTTAGCTAGCACCTTGAGAATGTGAGCCTCGGCACCGGCGTCATCTACCTTTAGGGCTAGCGCAAGCTCAGAGACCAAGATCTGCATAGCCTTAGCCAGCATGCGCTTCTCACCGGCTGAAAGACCACGGTCTTGCTGCCTGCGCCAAAGGTCACGGACAATCTCAGACACCTTCATAACATCGCCAGAGGCAAGTTTTTCCTGGTTAGCTTTGAATCTTCTAGACCAGTTGGTTGGCTCTTCGATGAATTCTTCCTTCAGGGTCTTTTCGACCTTGCGGACACCCTTGGCGTCAATTACGTCTCTAACGCCAACTTCAGACTCAGCTGTGTCAGCTGGAACCCAAATAATGAGGTTTCCCTGCTCAACGCGGAGCTTTAGGTAAAGTTTCTTCTCTCCACGGAACTCTTTTTTAGCAACCTCTAGAATTTCGGCTGCTCCGTGGTGTGGGTAGACAACAGTCAGGCCCTTTTTGAATTCCATTATTGGTATTCCCTTCGCAAACCCTAAGTTTACCACAGGCCCTTCAATTAGAGCCGATAGAATTGGCTTGCAATCACCAGGAGGAAAAGTGCATATTCGTCGCACAATCATCGCATCAGCCATCGCAATCGCAACAGTTCTGGGCACTTCAGCTTGTAATCTCTCAAGCCCAGTTGCATCAATGGATTACTACGCACCTAGCGAAGGTGCTCAGGCAGATCTAGGTCGCCTAAAGGCTAGAAACCTAATGTATTTTGTGATTGATAAGGACCACTACGGTCTAGTTGGTTCATTCGTGAACTCATCTCCAGAAGAGATTGCCTTTGCCCTTACCTTTGACACCAACTCAGGTAAAGACACCTACCGTCAATACACTCTTCCAGCTAACTCAGTAAAGAGCTTTGGTTTCCAGAACCAGCCAGTACTAAAGGTAGATCTAAAGGTTGAGTCTGCAATTGATGCAGAAGAACTAGCAAAAGACCCAAGTCTTCTAGCGGGTAGTTCAGTTCCTGTATTCCTAGACACCAACACTGATCAGGTAAAGATCAATGTGCCGGTAATGGGTAAAGACTTCCCTGGCTACGAAGACCTAGTAGCCAGAATTACAGCTAACTAAACTTCGTATTTATATCCGAGACCACGAACAGTCAGTAAGTGGGCAGGTCTAGCTGGGTCTTCTTCAATCTTTGAACGTAGACGCTTGATGTGAACATCTAGAGTCTTGGTGTCACCGAAGTAATTAGAACCCCAAACACGATCAATAATCTGGCCACGGGTAAGCACTCTGTTTCTGTTCTCTAGAAGAAGTTCTAGCAGTTCGAATTCTTTTAGCGGCATAGCAACTTTTTGACCATTGAAGTAAACAAGGTGTCTTTCGATATCCATCTTTACTGGCCCCGCTTCAAGAACGCCGTTCTCTGCGGCTCTTGGCCCTCCGTTACGACGAAGCACAGCCTTCATTCGAGCTAACAACTCAGTCTTTGAATAAGGCTTGGTGACGTAGTCATCTGCACCAATCTCAAATCCAATTACCTTGTCAATCTCGGTGTCCTTAGCGGTCAACATAATGACTGGAACATCTGAAGTTAGTCGAATCTGCTTACAAACCTCTTTACCGCTTAGTTTCGGAAGCATTAGATCTAGAAGAATCAGATCAGCCCCGTGCTTCTCAAACTGACTGATAGCAGCAGCTCCATCTTCAGCCTCAATGACTTCATAGCCTTCTGACTCAAGTAAGAACATCAGAGTTTCTCTAAGAGCCTGTTCGTCCTCAACTAAAAGAATCTTTGGCATTACTGTTCCTCTCCAGAACTTGCATTTCGTTCACTGTAAAGCGGGATGCGAAGTGTAAATGTTGAACCCAAACCAACTCTTGAGAAGACATTGACATCTCCGCCATGGTTCATTGCAGCATGCTTGACGATGCTCAAACCTAAACCAGTTCCACCGGTCTCTCTGGATCTTGATGGGTCAACTCTGTAGAAGCGTTCAAAGATTCGCTCTTGCTGATCCAGTGGAATACCCAAACCATTATCAGTAACGGTAACCTCAGCAAAGTTATCAACCTCACGAAGACCAATACCTACCTGAGTGTCGTCATTGCTATAAACAATGGCATTCTCAATCAAGTTCTTTAGAGCCATAGTTAATAGCTCTGCATGACCAAGAACCACTAAGCCCTCTGGTGCATTCACAGTTAGCTTGATGTTCTTGGCGTCTGCCTGGAACTGGTTCAAATCAACTGCTTCAGAGATGACTGTGCTTAGCTCAACCGGTTCAACTGCTGCCGCTAGGTCGCCACCCTGGATTCTTGAAAGCTGAATAATTTCTTTCACCAGAGACCCGAGGCGCTTTGACTCTCTCTGCAGGTTCTTAGCGAACTTCCTAACCTGGTCTGGGTTATCGACTGCAATCTGAAGTGCTTCTGAAAGTAGTGAGATAGTACTGATCGGAGTCTTTAGCTCGTGTGAGATGTTTTCAACAAAGTCTCTGCGGGTTTCTTCAAAGCGCTTAGCCTCGGTTCTGTCTTCAACTACAAGAATGGTGTGATCGTCATCAAGAGCTGTTGCTCTAACCGAAAGTTCAACCTTTGCTGTTCTTTGGTTTCTAATGAAGCTGACATCTTCAGTCAAAGTTTCTTTAGAGATTCTGGCTTTAGTTGCAAACTCTTTTAGTTCAGGGCTAGATAGTTTTCCGTATTCGATAAGTCCCATGTCCTGGGCTAATACTGTGCTGCCAATTACATTGTCGAAACGATCTAGGACGATACCGGCCACAGATAGAACCTCAAGGAAAGCAATCGCATCAGCTGGAGAGTTCTTTAGTGCAAGAGTGGTTGGCACTTGTTTCTCCTGCCTCTTGTCGCGAGTGAACATGAAAGTGACTAACCACGCTAAAGCAGCGCCTAGGCAGATGCCTAGAATCAAAGCCTGAATATTGTTCACATGGTTAAGACTATTTCATTCTCACAGAGCCTAGGATTAGAGCCAAAGGTATAGGGGCGCGCGGTTACCAGTGTTCACCTAGACTTCCCAATTGGTTAACTTCCACCTGAAAAGGTTGCCCAGAAGAAAGAGTTAAGAATGAACGAGATTTTTCGCAGCGATTTAGCTGAAGTCCAGGTAAGACTTGTAGACCTCTCAGAAGCAGTTACCGAGATCATGGAGAAGGCTTCAATGGCTTTCCTAAACTCAGATGTCCGTAAGGCTGACGAAGCCATTGCTCTAGCCGAAGTCAACGAAGAGAAGGCCCTAGCTATCGATGAGTTGGCTATCCGAATCCTTGGTAGACAGTCGCCAGTTGCTAGAGACCTCAGAGTCCTAGTTTCAGCTCTTCGTATTAGCGCATCTCTTGAGCGTATGGGTGCTCTAGCCGGACACATTGCTACCATCGCTAGATTCCGTCACCCAGAGTCGGCTGTCCCAGAGTCTCTTCGCAAGACCTTTAGTGAAATGGGTGCCCTGGACTGTGCTCTATCAAGAAAACTTACCCAGCTACTTAGAAACCCAGATGTTGATCTAGCAAAAACCATTCAGGGCGAAGATGCTCGTGTTGATGAACTGCACCGTTCAGTATTCGATGTTGTTCTGAGTTCAACTTGGCACGAAAACCCGATGTATACAGTCGATGTGACTCTAGCCAGCCGTTACCACGAAAGATTTGCAGATCACGTAGTGGATATCTCAGCCAAGGTTGCATACCTCACAACCGGTGACTGGTCAGAAGCGTAAGTCTTTACTTACCCTGGTTGGCAACAGCGGCAGCGCCTGCAGCAGCTGCATCAGGATCAAGATATTCTCCACCAGCAACTAGCGGCTTGAAGTTAGCATCTAGCTTGTAAACAAGTGGAATACCGGTTGGAATATTAAGTTCAGCAATCTCATCATCGCTAACACCATCAAGGTGCTTTACCAATGCTCGAAGTGAGTTACCGTGAGCAGTTACCAAAACAGTCTTGCCAGCAACCAGATCCTGACTAATCTCGTTTTCCCACAGTGGCATCATCCGGATAAGAACATCCTTTAGGCATTCAGTCTTAGGAAGTGCATCGCCTAGACCTGCGTATCTCTCATCGTGTGCCTGAGAGTATTTGTCGTTGTCATCGATCGGCGGTGGTGGAACATCAAAAGATCTGCGCCAGATCTGGAATTGCTCTGGACCATACTCAGCAAGTGTCTGAGCCTTATCTTTACCCTGCAGAGCACCGTAGTGACGCTCGTTCAGTCTCCAGTCACGCTTGACATCAATCCAAGAACGCTCTGCAGCATTTAGAGCGATGTGTGCTGTGTTGATGGCACGCTTGAGTCTTGATGTGTATAGGAGGTCTGGCTTTAGACCGGATTCAGCTAGTAATTCACCAGCTCGCTTAGCCTCTTGGCGACCAAGGTCACTGAGGTCAACATCTACCCAACCGGTGAAGAGGTTCTCCTGATTCCAAACCGAGTTGCCGTGACGTAAAAGAATGAGAGTGTATTCAGACATAGGACAAGTTTAGCCAGAAGGTTTGGTTAGCCTTGTTAGGTGCAGAGTAAGAAACCAGTTGGAACCATCACCCGTGGAACCACTAACCCAAACCGACTGAGAAGAGTTGATAGGTATATCTCTTCACAACCAGCACTTCGAATGACCACAGATCCAATAGTTGTTGACCTTGGATTTGGCACAACCCCAACAACCCCTATCGAGATGTTAGAGAGGTTGAGTAAAACTCAACCAAATGTTGTCGTCGTAGGTATTGAGATTGATAGAGAACGAGTCAATAGAGCATTACCTTTCCAATCAAGTTCACTGCTCTTTGGTTTAGGTGGCTTTGAAGTTCCTCTCCCTTCCCCACTAAAGACCAATGAACCTGTAACAGCCATTAGAGCAATGAATGTCTTGAGACAGTATGAGGAGTCTGAGGTAAGAGCTGCCTGGGATCTGATGTGTTCAAGACTTAGCCCAGATGGATTTATCGTTGAAGGCACCTGCGATGAGATTGGTCGAATTGCTTCATGGGTAACACTTGATTCTTCAGGGCCTAAGTCCTTCACCATCTCACTACAACTAAGAGGTTTAGCTAAACCATCTAAGGTTGCAGAACGACTACCTAAAGCACTGATTCATCACAATGTTGAAGGTGAACCGATTCATCTCTTGTTAGACGATTTGGATGTTGCTTGGGCAACACATGCTCCGCTAGGAATCTTTTCCCCAGCTCAACGATTTGCTGCATGCATCAAAGACCTTAGAGCGAAGGGCTGGCCAATCAATCTAGAACCTAAGCGTTGGCGATTGGGAGAGCTAACCCTTAGTTGGGAAAGTGTTGCTCCCCTAAACCTCGGGTAGTTCTGCTCTAGCTTCGTCTTCAGACATACCGGTAGCGCAGAGCAGATCAACAACCAAAGGTCTTAGGAGTAATAGGACGCTGGCTTCTCTAATCTGATCAGCAATGCCAAAACGCTTAGGGTCTAGCTGTCTAACGATTTCAACAAGTTCCTGTTGAGCATTCTCTAACGCTTCAGGATCAGATAAACCTTCACGCATTAGAGAAACAGCACTGTGTAGTTGGTCACATAGGTCAGCCAAATAAGCTCTAGCAATTCCATCCTTGAGTAAGAAGTCAACTCTTCGAATTACAACTCTTAGGTTTCTAGTTGCAAGGTCCATGCCTCGCATCAATCTCACTTGGCCCTTTAGTTCGTCTCGATACTTATTCAAGAATGGACTGATGCGGCTAATTGCAACTGCACTATCTAGTGACATCCTCCAGTTATCAATTAGTGGTTGTGATCTTCTAACTTTCTTCAGTGCCGCATCCGCGACCTGAATATTCACATCGCGAAGAGCAAGTCTTAGCGACTCAAGAGATTCAATGAAAAAGTCAAAGAGTTTATTGGCATCGGTTCTAGCTAGACCTCTAGGGTCTCTAGGGATTAGCGCGGTAACAATAATCGCTAATAAACCACCGATGAGCCCATCGATGGTTCTGACAAATACTCCACCGTCAGGAACTGGAAGGACCTGCACCAACATCGCTTGAATACCCGCTGTCAGAGCAAAAGCAGAACTACCTGAAATGAATCGTGCTGCTAAGAGAACAACTAGAAGAACTAACGCAATTTGAACTAAACCTGTTCCAAACAGAGACAATGCAATATCGCTAATCGCAATTCCAACAACCATACCTATTGCTGTCTGCACAATTCTTCGAGGTCTAGCATCTCTAGAGAAACCCAGTGAGGTAATACAAACCGTTAGGGCAAGGATTGGAGTTGCGTGTTCCAGACCGTAGTGAGCTAGTGAATAAGCGAGTAGTGCACCGATGGTGATTTGTAATGCAGGTGCAATTGATTCAATAACTCTTCGGGTTGATTCACGAAGGCTCCAGTGCAGCGGGTTTCTCAACTTAGTCTTTGCCACGTTTAGCCCTGAACTCCCCTAAATCAATAACAGCACCAGCAGATGCAGGAACAATAACTTCTTGGTGCGCACTTAGTTTCTCACCGCTAGCAGCACAGCTAACCGTCAACACTTCATCAACTGCAGTGTTGCGCTTGATAACGGCCAATGCAATTGGACCCATCTCGTAGTGCTGACCAACAGTAGTGATTTTGCCAACTACTGCATCGACTAGATAAACCTCATCACCTAGATCAGGCAGGGCATGACCTGAACCATCTAGGTGCAGGAAGACCAACCTTCTAGGTGGATGGCCTAGGTTATGCACCTTGGCAACTGCTTCCTGGCCTCGGTAACAACCCTTGTTTAGGTGAACAGCTGTTGCTAGCCAATCAAACTCATGAGGTAGCGCTTTTTCATCTATCTCATTAGGCCCAGCTGGTCGATGAGCTTCAACTCGAAGAGCATCTAAAGCCATAGTCCCTGCTTTAGTAAAGGTGTTCCATAAACCAGCAACATCATTAACCGGAACTATGTTTTCTCGATACTTCCAAGTACCATCTGGTTGGCTGCCGTAACGATATCCACCAGTAGTGGTCTCAGGCCAAGGATCAGACCAGGTGTGTATTGCATTAGGAATAGAGAGATCCCAACTTGCTAGCACTTTGTATTGGTCAGTGGCATCTTCGATTACTACCTTGGCTCTAAAGACCATGCGAGATAGCTGAGTAAGTAGTTGATCAAAACCAGAAGTATAGGTAATTAGCCAGGTTGCTTCAGAGTCATCGATTAGGTGAAAGTCTCTAACGATGTGTCCCTGTGGGTCTAACCAAAGAGCTTCAACTGACACTCCTGGCATTAGGTCATCTAATTTCTGGGAGAAAAGATCATTCAACCAAGTCAAACGATCAGCACCTGAGATTGTCAAGATTGATTTCTCAAGTTCAATCAAACTCTTACCAGACAGGAACTCTCTTTGTTCAACTAGTGGGTTAGAAAAACTCTGAGTCATTAAGCAATGCGTTCTAGTTCAACTGAAACTAAAGGAACCAGAGGTTCTCTAACACTTGAGGCAACTTCCATCACCCAGAGGAGTTTGTTAATACCTTCTTGAGTTAATGTTCCATACATGCGCTCGGCATAGCCCCAAGCCTTACCTGCTTCAACTAGGTGACCAGGCATGTGAGATCCAGGGACTGTTCTTATGTCAATGCGCCCAGCTTTAACCTGACCTGAGTAAAACTCATAAGCTCCGCTTGGGTGAATGATTGAAGCTTCAATGTCGAAGCCTCCTCTTTCATTACGAAGCTTCTCTAAATCTTCTGCAGATTTGATGCTTGGTTCACCACTTCCTGGAAGAAGTGTTGGTCCGTGATCTGCGCTTTCTGCATTTCTAACTAAACGCCAGAAGCCAAGCTCTGCTGGTAATTCAACATCTTCTGAACCATCGGTTGCAAGCCCCAGCAATCTAGAAGTGGCGTGATAGGTCAGATAGTTTCCTTCTCCAACTGAGAAAGTAATCTGCTGCTGAAACTTTTGTTCGGTAGGTTCTTCAGCGTTTACGAACTTGCTGGAAACTACCCCAACTCCCGACCAAGTTCCAACGAGGAAGGCGAGTGGGTTCAGTTCGACTGGTAGCCCCTCAGGTAAGGTGAACAACTAACGCTGACCCTTAAAGAGCTTGTATAGGACGAGGATGCTAACGGCACCGATTGCAAGACCTGCTAGAACAAGCAGACCTAAAAAGAAAATATCTAGAGGC
>Ga0222712_10006494_pt1 | contig 11539 bp, 12 predicted proteins | sample C33_657DmetaG_FD_165043 | JGI IMG/M metagenome (GOLD analysis project Ga0222712, IMG submission 165043) | Estuarine water microbial communities from San Francisco Bay, California, United States - C33_657D | ecosystem: Environmental > Aquatic > Marine > Unclassified | place: USA: California... | reverse complement strand
GCCCTTCATGGCGTGTAACGTCGTGCACGCGAGGTCCACTTCGAGCACGTACGCCCGCCACGGCGCGCGCAGGTTCACGATGCGGTGCAGTCGGGCGCCGGGCGCCACTGGCGACGTGAGCACGGAGTCGGCAACCGACGGGTCGAGCCGCACGGGCCTGAATGCGCGAACAGGAGCACACCCGGCCATCAGGGCCGTGACGACGCTCAGGACGCCAAGGCGCGGAAGAGAATAATCCATGCCCCAAGCTACTACGCGGTTAGTTTCCCGCTGTGCCCGATTCGCGCCCCTCTTTCGTCGCCCGGCTCCACGCCCGACTGCAGCACTGGGTCGACCGTGGGTGGTCCGACCGCGTCGTGCTGTTGTGGGGACTGTTGCAGGGGTTCGTGTTTCCCGGCGTCGCCGACCTGTTTTTTCTTCCGCTCGCGCTGGCCCGCCCGGAGCGCGCGTACCGACTCGCCCTGGTGGCGACGGCCGGCACCCTGACCGGCAGTGTCACACTCTACTGGCTCGGCGCCGGCGCACTCGAATGGCTGCAGGGGCCGGTGTCGCAACTGGTCGGCCTTTCGTCGGCCGATCTCGACGCCTACCGGGCCAGACTGGCTGAGTGGGGGGGGCTGGCCATCTTCGCGAGCACCATGAGTCCGCTGAGCACCAAGCTCACGAGCATCGCCTCCGGCGCCGCCGGTGTGCCGTTCGGCGTGTTCACGGGCGCCCTGCTCGCCGGCCGTCTCACCCGCACGCTGGTGTTGGCGTGGCTGGTGCGACACGGCGGGGCAGAGCTGGTGAGGCGGTGGGTCGAGCCGGAAACAGCGGCACGGCGGAAGCACGAATAGCGGAAGCACGACCGAACTTCGGTCGTTCCGCTCTTCCCTCGCCGTTCTTGCCGAGCACCAACCGCTGTAGTTTGCGGCATGTCCTTCACCCCCGTCGACCTCCACGGCACTCTCGAGTTCCTTCGTGCCGCCGAAGCGCTGAAGCACACCACGCGCGTGGCATGGACGTCGACGGGTGAGCAGGAGAACGTGGCCAGCCACACGTGGCGCCTGTGCCTCATGGCGCTCGTGCTCGCGCCGCGCTTCCCCGGTATCGACGTGGGCAAGCTGCTCCGCATCTGCATCGTGCACGACCTGGGCGAAGCCATCAGCGGTGACATCTCGGCCAAGCTGCAGCTTCTCATCCCCAACAAGGCGGAACAGGAGCGGCGGGACCTGCTGCAATTGTGCGAGCCGCTGCCGGCGCACACGCGCGACGAGATTGTGGCGCTGTGGGACGAGTACGAACAGGCGGCGTCGCCCGAAGCACGGATCGCCAAGGGGCTCGACAAGCTCGAGACCATCCTGCAGCACAACCAGGGCGCCATGCCGGACGACTTCGACTTCCGGTTCAATCTCGAATACGGCGCGAAGTACACCACCGACGATCCGGTGCTGCGTACCATCCGCGCCGTGCTCGATGCGGAGACGGAGCACCGCGCGCGGGAACGCGAGTCGCGCAACGTACGACCCGCGACGTGAGTCCGACGGCGTGAGTGACGGCACGTGAGCGGCTTTGCCTTCCGCACCGGCGCCAGTGAGGGCGCGGCGCGCCTGGGGTGGTTCACGACGCCGCACGGCACGGTGGAGACCCCCGCCTTCATGCCGGTGGGGACGCACGCCAGTGTGCGCGGGCTCGCCATGCACGAAGTGCGTGAGGCTGGCGCGCGCATGATTCTCGCCAATGCCTATCACCTGTACCTGCGGCCCGGCGACGAGATGGTGCGCGCGCATGGTGGCGTGCATGCCTTCGCACGGTGGAGCGGCCCCATGCTCACAGACAGTGGCGGCTATCAGGTGTTTTCGCTCGCCCGCTATCGCAAGGTGACGGAAACCGGCGTGGAGTTCCGCAACAAACTCGATGGCTCGCTGCACCAGTACACCCCCGAACGGGTGATGCAGATCGAGCGGAACATCGGCGCCGACGTCATCATGCAGCTCGACGAGCTCATCGAGGGCGGCAGCGATCATCGCGCGTCGCGCAAGGCGATGGAGCGCAGTCTGCGCTGGCTCGAGCGGTGCCGCACGGAGTTCGACCGGCTCTCGCACGCGGGGCGCGCCCCGGTGCCGCACGTGGCCGCGACCGAGGGATCACCGCTGTTCGCCACGCAGCACGGCGACGACGAGTGCATGGCACCGCCGCAGGCACTCTTCCCCATTGTGCAGGGCGGCACGTTCGCCGATCTGCGCACCGCGAGCATTCAGGGCATTCTACAGAGCGGCGACTGGGAAGGCCTCGCCGTGGGCGGCCTGTCGGTGGGCGAGGCGAAGGAGGCGATGTACGCCACCTTCGACACCTGTGCGCCGCTGCTACCGTGGGACAAGCCACGCTACCTGATGGGCGTGGGCTTTCCCGACGACCTGCTCGAGGCGGTGGGGCGCGGCATGGACCTCTTCGACTGCGTAGCCCCCACGCGCATGGGGCGCCATGGCACGGTGTTCACCCCCGACGGCAAGGTGCAGGTCCAGAAGAGCAGCTACCGCACCGACCGCCGGCCACTCACGACCGAGTGTCCCTGCCCCGCCTGCACGCACTACGACCGCGCGTACCTGCGTCATCTCATGGTCACGGAGGAGCCCCTCGGCCCGCGACTCCTCGCGCTGCACAACATCACCTTCCTGATCGCACTGATGGCCCGCGCGCGCGCGGAGCTGCAGCGGGGCGGGTTCGCCGCGTGGAGTTCCGAGTGGCTGGGGCGCTACCGCGCCGGGATCAGGCGGTAAGCGAACGCCAGAGCAGCGTGGCGAATGTGGCGCCGACCATCGGGCCCACCACGGGGATCCACGCGTACCCCCAGTCGCTGCCGCGCTTGTTGGCGATGGGCAGCAGGGCGTGGGCGATGCGCGGGCCGAGGTCACGCGCCGGATTGATGGCGTAGCCCGTGGGGCCACCGAGCGACAGGCCGATGCCCCACACGAGGCATCCCACCAGAAAGCCGCCGACGTTCGTCGCCGGTGTGGCGCCGAGTACGCCGCGCGCACCGATGGCGCCGGCGACCAACACCAGCACCGCCGTGCCGATCATTTCGGCCACGAGATTCGGGCCGGTGGCACGCACCGCGGGCGAGGTGCAGTAGCAGGCGCGAATGAGCTCCGCATCCGAGGTGCGCGCCCAGTGTGGCAGATGGTGAAGCCACACGAGAGTAGCACCCGCCATGGCGCCGAGCAGTTGCGCCGCGATGTGCGCGAGCCCCGTGGCGAGCGGATACACACCCGCGACGACATTGGCCACCGACACGGCGGGATTGAGTTCGCCGGGGGCACCGAGCGCGGCGGCAACCATGCCGCCCGACATCACCGCGAAGGCCCAGCCGGCGGTGATGACGATCCAGCCGCCGTTGTTGCCCTTGGTGTCGGTGAGGAGCACGTTGGCGACGACCCCGTTGCCGAGCAGCAGCAGGATGAGCGTGCCGAGGAATTCGCCCAGAACGGTGGCGGGCATGGCGGATGGCGGTGGGATGGATGGAGCCGCAGGGAGTCCGCGTGATTGTACGGGCGGGGCGCGATTTGCGCGAGCAGCGACGCGGGGCGCAATTTCCTGCATGCACACATCACTGGCTCGCCGTGCCCTGTCCGCCCTGATGCTTCTGGGCGCCGCCGCCGGCCTCCCCGACATGGCCCGCGCCCAGGTGCGCACCGCCGACCCTGCGGTGCGCGGCCTCCCCCTCAGCGCATTTCCGCGTCTGGTGAAGCTCACGAAGCACGTGTACGGCTACGAGGAGATCCGTCAGCCGGGTTTCACCACCGTGAGTCTCATCGTGATAGGCAAGGACGGGGTGCTCATCGCCGACGGACAGGGATCATCGGCGGCAACGCAGACGATGCTCGATCGCATCAAGCGCATCACGCCGCTGCCGGTCAAGTGGTACGTGGTGGGATCCGACCACGGCGATCACACCGCCGGCAACAACGTGCTGCCCCCGGGGCTCACGTGGGTGGTGCACCCCACGTCGCTCGCGCAACTCAAGCGCGACTCTGCGGCGGCTACCGCCTCACGACCGGTGATCGTGCCCCCCATGGCGATGACAGGCAATGTACAGACGATCGACGTGGGGACCACCGAAGTGGTGGTGCGCTTCGTGGGGCGTGCGCACACGGGTGGAGACCTCATGGTGCACCTGCCGCGCGAGCAGATCCTGTTCATGAGCGAGGCGTACCTCAACCGCGTCTTCCCGGCGATGCGCAGCGCCTACCCGAGCGAGTGGGTGCGCACCATCGACGCCGCGCTCGCGATCGACCGCGTGAAGCGCTACATCCCCGGCCACGGCTTCATCGAGACGGGAAAGCGATCGCGCGAAGAACTCGTCACCTTCCGCGATGCGATTACCGGCGTGATTGCCGAAGCCACCCGCCTCAAGACCCTCGGCATCAGCGCCGACGAGGCCGTGAAGCGCGCCGACTGGGGCCCGGTGGGCACGTGGTTCCTCGCGGAGCAGCAGGCGCCGATCGCGATACGGCGGGTATGGGCGGAGATCGACGGGCAGCTGCGACCGTAACGGCGGCAGGCGTTACGACTGCCGCCGTTTCCCCCTCACCTTTCCGTTCTCAGTTCTCAGTTCTCAGCGCTGAGTAGTCTCGCCGCGCCGCCCGCCATTCCTCCCGCTTGTATCGCCGGCAGCAGCAGCGCCACCGCCACGATCGCCGCGCCTGGCAACTGGAAGTTGCCGCCGAGCATGTTGGCGAAGCCGAGAATGTTGCCGCCGCGTGCGCCGATGTACGCCAGCAGCAGAGCGCACGCCAGCAGTGCGCTGCCGAATCCGATACGGAAAGCGCCCGTATCGCGCAGCGCCACGCCGATGAGCAGGCCGGCAACGGCCGCGCCCCACATACCGCTGAACGCTTGGGCGGCGAGTTGCAGCACCACGGCGGCAATGAAGATCGTTCGCTTGGTCATGGTTCGGCCTCAGCGGGTCAGCGTGAGTGTCGCGCGCACATCCGACGCGGCGAGATCAGCGGCGGTACGCGGCGTGCGCACGCTGTCGAGCTGGCCGTTACCCCACATTGCGAGCCGGTCGAGATAGCGCGGGCTCGCCGGGTTGCCGCTCTGTCCGCCCGGATACACGGCGCGGATGCGCGGCGTCGCACCGAGCTCGGCCACCATGCGCCAGCTGGCGCCGAAGTTCGCGCGTCGTGAGCCGGTACTCGGGTTGAGCGTTCCGCGGCCACCGTCGATCGGTGTTGCGGGGGCGGAGAAGCCGTCGAGACGCAGCAGATGGCGCGGCATGGCCGGTGCCACCTTGCCCCACGTCCACGGGGTCTTGGCCGGATCGCCGAACTCCACCACGAGCGAGTCGAAGGCCGAGGTGAGCGCGCGGGCCAGCAGTCGGTCACGGTCTTCCCGCACCTCGGTGGTGCGGCGGTCGTCCCACCATGCATTCGCGGAGTCACCGATCAGCTGCAGCAACCGCGACTCACTGGGGCGCACCACGGCCGCGTCCTTTCCTGCCGGGATGAACTCGTCCCACAACAGGCTCATGGTGCGGGCCATCGCCGTTTCGAACAGGCGCGCGCCGGTGTTGTCGCGCGTATAGCGGCGGTCCCACCTGCGCAGCAGCCCGGCCGCGGCCGCCAGCGACGCACTCGCGTCGCCTTGCCCCACGCGCGCCTCCGCCGCTGCGATGAACGCCGGCACGAGCCGGTCGGCTCGCACACTGCCCGGGTCGGTGTGGAAGGCCCGCATCTTGTCCGGCGTCATGGTGCTGTCGGCGCGCAGCAGCCGGTTGATCTGCAACGCGCGCCAGATCTCGTAGTGGGCGTCGGTGCCGAGGTACAACGAATCGAGCTGCGGATCGACGGGCTCCTGATTGGCCGAGGCGAGAAAGCCCTGCGCCGGGCTGAAGCTTTGTGGATACTGCGCCACGGTGCGAAAGCCGATCCAGTCGTTGGCGCGGGTGCGGCCATCGAGAATTTCGGTACCGCGACCCTTGTTGGCGCGAATCGGATGCTTGCCCGTACTGCGGATAGCGATGGTACCGGCGGTGTCGGCCGCGATCATGTTTTGCGCCGGTGCCGCGTAGTACGCCGCCAGCGAGTCGAGAAAGGCGGGCGCCGACGTGGCGTGCAGCCCCTGATAGAACCCGAGCAGTTCCGTGCCGGATTCGAGCACCGTCCAGCGCATGGAGAGCCATTCGCTCCCCTGTCGGCGCATGGGCCCGCGGTGGGTGTAATACACGGTGTCGGTGGCCATTACCGCGCCCGCCGTGTTGCGATACTGCTCCACGCGGGCCTCGACGGGCGCCTGCGCGCCATCGAGCTCGTACGTGGTGGGACGCGCGGCATCGTTCACCGTTTCGCGCCAGAAGTCCATCACGTCGGCGCCGGTGTTGGTGAAACTCCACGCAAAGGCGCGCGTGTAGCCGATGGTGACGCCCGGCAGCCCCGGAATGGTCACCCCGCCCACGTCCATGACACCGGGCACCACGAGGTGCACCTCGAACCAGATGCTCGGCAAGGTGAGTTCGAGGTGCGGATCCCCCGCGAGCAGTGCGTGGCCACTGGTGCTGCGCGACGGCGCCACCGCCCAGTTGTTGGAGGCGAACGCCCGCTCCTGCTGGAGCGCAAAGCGCTCGCCGGCCGGCAGCGCCGCGTCGCGCGCGAAACGCAGCGCGCCCGGCGCATCGCCGAGCGCGGCGACGAGCCGCTGCGCCGATGTATCGGGCATGCCGGGAGCGGGCACCATCGCCAGCATCTCGCGCGGCGCGCCGCGCGGTGCGGGTTGAATGGGCTCCTGTACCGGCGACGAGCTGTCCCAGAACGCCCGCGCCGCGCTGTCGCCCACGAGCGCCCGCGCCTGCAGCAGGTCGAGTTCCGTGGGCGCGTGCGCAAGCGTGTAGCCCATGCGGTTCAGCAAGTGCATGGAGTACACCGGCAACCACTCGCGCGGCGTTTTCTGCAGGAGCTTGTACTCGATGGGCAGCTGCGCCGTGGCGAGCGACGTGCGATAGGCATTGATCCCCTCGGCGTACGCCGCGAGGATCTTGTAGAGCGGTCCCGCGGTGTCCATCTGCGCCATGCGCGCCTCCGCTGCCCGCGGCATGCCGAGGTGGCGCGTTTCCCGGTCGGCCGACAGCGCGACGTCGCCCACCAGTTCGGTGAGGGTGCCCTCACCGGCGCGCGCCTGCAGCTCGAGCTGGAACAGGCGGTCTCGCGCGACCACGTAGCCGAGCGCGCGCACCGCATCGAGTTCGTTGCTGGCGAAGATGTGCGGCACACTCCGCGCGTCGTAGCGGATATCCACCGAGTCGGTGAGCCCCGGAATCTTCGCGGCCGCCTGGGCCGGCAGATCGTCGACGGTGTTGGCCCAGAGCCCGACGGCGGGGGACAGCAGAGCGCCGAGTGGCGGGACGGCACCGACGCCGCGCGCCCCCACCCACGTGGCGCCCAGACCGGCGGCGAGAGACAGCAGCGCAAGCGGAAGATTACGGGCCATAGGGTGGCGAGTCGCCAAGCAGAGGAGGGAGGTTCGGGTCGGCCACGGGAGCGAACGCAGCGCCGCACGGGCACTGGAGCGAGCCCGTGCGGCGCTGAGAACCGAGTGGGAGACTACCGCTGCCGAGTTGGTGCGACTCGTCGCGGTAGCGTGCCCTCGGCGTTACGGCTGGCGAACGGCGGTGAACGGCATCACGCCCAAGCCGGCCACGTCGAGGGCGCCGTTCATGTTGTCCTTGTCCTTGATGGCGCCCACGCCGTTGATGACGAGCTGCTGGCCGCCCATATCGAGTGCGAAGGCGAACTTCAGGGTGTCGCCCTTGACCACGCCCGCAACAGGGGCGCTGCCGAGCTGCGACTCGAGGGTACCGGAGATAGAGTCGCCCTTCTGCGTGATCGTCATGACCGACGGCTGCGTGCCATCGGGCGTGGCGACCGTCACGTTCCACTTGCCCGTGAGGTCGGCGATGATGCGCGGCGCCGCAGCGGCGACACTGGCGGCGACGGCGACGAGCGAGAAGGACGCAAGGAGGCGGCGGGAGAGGGACATGGTTGTGGTCTGGAATGTGAAACGGTGCAATTACGCGACACTGGGCGGATATTACCCCGCCCGCTGCAAAATGGACATTCGGGACAACGGATCTTCCGCCAATCGCGTTTCCCCCTCTCCCCCACCCATGCCGACACCCGCCTTCTGGCGTCAGTGGCACCGCTGGATCGGTGCCCCCGCCGCCCTCTTCCTTGCCTTCGCCGCGCTCACCGGCGTTCTCGTCGCTGGAACCGAGTTCTTCGGGGAGGACGAGGCGCTGCGCGAGGCGAACCGCGACCTCGTGAGTGCCGTGAAGACCGACTCACCGCCCGACGCCTGGACGGGGCTCATCACCCAGGTCATGGCGGGCGCCGCGAAGGAGGCGCCCGGCGCCCCCGTCGACAGGATCGCCATCGAACTCAAGGGCCGGGAGCCGGTCATCACGTTGTACCTCGGCCAACCCGAAGGGGGCGAGGACAAGCGGCTCGTCTTCGACGCGCGTACGGCGAAGTTCCTGCGCAGCGACAGCTACGCCGACAAGCCGTTCATCAACCGCGTGCATTCCGGCGAGGCGTTCGGCGATGGCGGGCTGGTGTTCGCCATGGTGTGGGGGCTCGCCCTGTTTGCCCTCACCGTCTCCGGCTTCGCGCTCTACTGGCGCTTGGCGGGCGCCAACCGCGCCGGCCGCACCGGGCTCAAACGCTGGTTCTTCTGACCCCGTCGCTCACGAACCCTGCGAGCCGGCCACCCGGCATGGCCTGGGGACCACCCATCTGCCGCGCCCTTCGTCTGGGAAATTCAGGGTGAGACGGATATTTCCCGGCTGCGTCGCAGGATCAGACTCAGCAGTGTGCCACCGATCAACGCCAGGGCGTAACCGTACGGCGCATACGCCGCCGTGAGCCCGCAGCCGATCGCGAGGGCGAACGCGGTGCGGGCCGGCCACTGATCCCGCACCAGTGCGAGCACCGCCAGCGCCTCCACGAACAGGAGGACGCCAAGCACGGGCCCGGGCACGAGCCGCTGAAAGGCGGCCGGATCACCCACGAGGAACAGCCCGGCGACGAGCAGCGCCGAGCCGTAGATGACGGCACTGCCGCCGGTGCGGGCGCCGAAAACGTAGTGCCCCACGATCCCACCCGACCCGTGACAGACCGGGAGCCCCCCCAGTGGGGCGGCGACGAGGTTCATGAGTCCGTACGTGGTGCCGATGCGCTGCACCGTGAGCGGTTGGCGTTCAGGGAAGAAATCGGCCACTACCTGCCGGGTGGCCAGCACCGAATTGCCGAGGGAGAGGGCAATCTGGGGGAGGGCGAGGAGGAGGGCGGCGCTACTGAATTCGTCGGCCGTAGGCCAGCGGTCTGGGAGCGATGGCAGGTGAAAACCCCACGGCCCGGCGGTGTCGACCGGCCAGGTGATGGCCGCGTAGCCGAGCCCGAGTGTCAGCACGACGAGTCCGGCCGGGATGTGCCGGTTGCGGCGCATGGCCGCTATGATGCCCAGCGCCGTGGCAGCGAGCAGCCAGCCGCTCGGGCCGCCGGCGGGGAGGAAGCGGGTGAGGGCGAGGGTCAGGAGCTGGATACCCAGCCCCACCTGGATACCGCGCACGACCGGCTTGGGGACGGTGCGGGCGATCCATTCGAGCGCGCCGGTGTTGGCAAGCAGCAGCATGGCGACGCCCACGATGAGCCCGCCCGCGGCGAGCAGCGGCGGCGCGATTTTGCCGGCAATGGCGATGGCCGCCATGGCCTTGAGCGGCTGCACCGGCATGGGGAGCCGGTAGGCGAAGCCGGAGAGGATCTGGAGGCCACCGAAGGCCACGAAGGCCGCCGGCGCGTCCATGCCGGTGGCGAGCACGACGCCGACGAGGAGCGGCAGATCGGTGCCAAGGTCACCGAAGGCGCCGGCGAATTCGTGGCGGGTGAAGGAGAGGGGGTGGGGCGTCGGATGGTTCACGGCGGGAAGATACCCTCGGGGGCCTCGTCACCCGCCGGAAGGGCTGTCGCGGCTCAGGCGGGCTGGCCGGCGCAGTATCGATCGAATGCGCGCGTCAGATCGGCGGCGATGTCAGTGGCGCTCCGCCCCTCGATCTGGTAGCGCTCCAACATGAACACCACGTCGCCGTCCTTCATGAGGGCGATGCTCGGCGACGACGGCGGATAGCCCACGAAGTAGCCGCGGGCGCGGTCGGTGGCTTCGCGATCCTGGCCGGCGAACACCGTCGTGGACACGTCGGGCTTGACCGCATGCTGCAGGGCCATGGCGACCGCCGGCCGCGCGTTGCGCGCCGCGCAGCCGCACACCGAGTTCACCACCACCAGGGCCGTGCCCTTCTGGTCGGCGAGCTTCGCGTCCACCTCGGCCACGGTCTTCAACTCTTCGACGCCAAGGCGTGTGAGCTCCTGGCGCATGGGAATGAGCAACTGCTCGGGGTACATCATCTCGGCAGACTCCCTGTCAGTATTCCGGAATGTCTTCCCGCGGCTCCCGCACCAGCGCCAGAATGGCGGCCTGCGGCACCACGAGATACTGCTCGCTCTCGAACGTGATCTCCACCGCGGCCTTGCGGAAGAAGAGCGCGTAGTCGCCCACTGTGGCCTGCATGGGCACGTACCGCGCCTCACGGCCGCTGTGGCCGCCGATGCGCCATGGCTCGTCGCCCTGGTCGGCCAGATCGGGGAGTGCGAGACCGGGCCCGGTGGCCACGATCTCGCCCCCCTGCACCGCCTGGTTGTCCACCGCGGTGGGCGGCAAGTAGAGCCCCACCTTCGACCGCTGCTCGCCATCCTCCAGCTTCACGAGCACGCGGTCGCCCACGACGATCAAACGTTTCTTGGTCATGACCCGAAATTAGCGGCGGCCGGAAGTGGGGTGTTGGCCGGTGCGGCGACCACGCGGACACCCGCTCACTTCAGCGGCGACTTCACAATGTGGAACGTGCTCTGCCGCCCGAATGCCCAGCGCACCTTGCCGGTGGCGTCGATGATCACGTCCTCTTCCTGCGCCGACCGCACCTGCTGGTTGTTCCACTCCGGCACCGGCGTGGTGGCCTGCAGTTCGATGGAGTACCACATGCCGGGGATGATCGTGTGATCGCCGCGTCCCGGCACGCCGTCCTGGTAATCCCACAGGCCCACGAGCGCACCGGCGCCGTGGCCGTTGAGGCCGATGGGATGCGAGTATTCGGTACCGTCGATGCCCTCGGCCTTCATGCGCGTGAGCACGGCCTTGAGCACCTCGTTGCCGGTGCGTCCGGGCCTGAGCTCCTCGATGGTGATGTCCTGCAGGCGGTTCGAGTTGGCGAGCGTCTTTCTGATGCCGGCCGGCACGTCGGTTTCGCCGGGCTTGAGCACGTAGCCCATGTGTTGCGTGTCGGTGTTGAGCCCCATGGCCGTCACGCCGAAATCGCAGTGGAGGATGTCGCCGGGGAGAATCGTGGGATTCACGCCCACCAGCTCGGGGCTGCCGAAGGCGCGCTGCACTTCCACACTGGGCTGGAACCAGGTGGAGAGGCCGAGATCGGCGAGTCGCTGGCGCATCCACCACA
>Ga0222712_10006492_pt1 | contig 11540 bp, 5 predicted proteins | sample C33_657DmetaG_FD_165043 | JGI IMG/M metagenome (GOLD analysis project Ga0222712, IMG submission 165043) | Estuarine water microbial communities from San Francisco Bay, California, United States - C33_657D | ecosystem: Environmental > Aquatic > Marine > Unclassified | place: USA: California... | reverse complement strand
GGTCAAATTGGCAAAATAGCAACTTTTGACTTTGATGGCGAGTATCTTACATGGACTACAGATGGTGCTAATGCTGGAACTATTTTTTACAGAAACGGAAAATTCAGTGTTACAAATGTTTGCGGATTATTAAAAGCAACATCAAATAAAATAGATCCCAAATTTGCCTATTACATCTTGTCTGTAAATATGAAAAATTATGTGAGCTCCGGTATGGGTAATCCAAAACTAATGAGTAACGTAGCTGAAAAAATTAAAATCCCCATTCCGCCAATCGCAATCCAAGAAGAAATCGTAAAGATCTTAGATACGTTTACAACATTAGAAGCGGAGTTGGAAGCGGAGTTGGAAGCGGAGTTGGAAGCTAGAAAAAAACAATACATTTTTTACCGTGATTCTTTACTAAGTTTTGAAGGAAAGGATGTGGAGTGGAAGAAACTTGGAGATTTAACTTCTTTAATAACAAAAGGCACTACACCAAAAACGTATAGCCAATCGGGTGTGTCTTTCGTTAAAACAGAATCATTTGATGGTACTCAAATTGACAGAAGTAGATTATCATATGTTGATGATCATACTCATCGAACTTTTTTAAAACGTTCAATACTTGAAAAAGATGATATCCTAATCACAATTGCTGGTGCAACAATCGGGAAAGTGGTCATTGTTCCTGAGGAAATCCTTCCAGCTAATACGAATCAAGCACTAGCTATTATTCGCTTAAATAAGGATGTTAACACGAAATTTGTTTTCTACATTATGAGATCAAACTACATGATAAATTATATTAATCAAAGTGTTAAAGGCTCTGCGCAACCAAATCTAAATCTTCAACAGTTAAACGACTTTATGGTGCCAATACCTAATCCCAACGAACAAGAACGAATTGTTAAAATCTTAGATAAATTTAATGCAATTGTAAACGACATTTCCATCGGTTTGCCGGCTGAAATTAATTCTCGCAGAAAGCAATATGAGTATTACAGAAATCAATTGCTAACCTTTAATTCTGTAAGCAATGAATAAGTACAACATAGTTGCCGAAAGTGCCGAAAGTACGGTTGTTGCTGAATACCAGTCTCCCTACAAAAGAGAAACAACTTACCAAACAGAAGACCAGTTAGAAAAAGCCTTCATTGCCTTACTTCAGATTCAGGCTTACGAATATTTAAGTATTAGCAGCGAAACTGAGCTTGTCAATAACCTTCGCTTGCAGTTGCAAAAATTGAATAATTATATTTTCAGCGATAATGAGTGGGAGCATTTCTTTAAAAGCAAAATTGCCAACCAGAACAGCGGTATTGTAGAAAAAACAACGCTGATACAAGAAGATCATATTCAGATATTGGATTGCGACAATGGCACCAAAAAGAATATTTATCTGTTAGACAAATCTAATATCCATAACAACCAACTGCAAGTACTCAATCAATATGAAGTGGCAGATGGGAAACGCCCCAACCGTTATGATGTAACGGTTTTAGTAAATGGATTACCTTTAGTACATATTGAATTAAAGAAACGCGGAATCGATATCAAAGAAGCATTCAATCAAATCAACCGTTACAACAGAGAATCATTTTGGGCAGGTTCCGGCTTATTTGAATATGTTCAACTTTTTGTAATCTCCAATGGCACCTACACCAAGTATTACAGCAATACAACAAGGAATTCGCATATCAAAGAACAGAGTCAAAGTGGCCCTAAAAAAGGCAAGCGCACCAGCAACAGCTTTGAGTTTACCTCATGGTGGGCAGATGCTAATAACAGACCGATTACAGACTTGATGGATTTTGGTCGCACATTTTTTGCTAAGCATACTTTATTAAATATCATTTGCAAGTATTGCGTTTTCACTACTGATAAATTGTTGTTGGCCATGCGGCCTTATCAGATAGTTGCAACAGAACGAATATTGAGCAGAATCAATGTTGCCAATAATTATAAAACCTATGGAACCATTGATGCAGGTGGCTACATCTGGCATACCACAGGAAGTGGAAAAACACTTACCTCATTTAAAACAGCTCAGTTAGCCAGCAAACTGCCCTTTATCACCAAAGTACTTTTTGTAGTAGATAGAAAAGACCTGGATTATCAAACTATGAAGGAGTATGATAAGTTTGAAAAAGGCGCAGCCAATAGCAACACCAATACTTCTATCTTAAAAAAACAGCTCAGCGATCCAAGTGCTAATATCATCATTACCACGATACAGAAGCTTTCTATTCTGATAAAGAAAGAAAGGAATCATAGCTTATTTAATGAGCCCGTTGTAATCATTTTTGATGAGTGTCACCGTTCACAGTTTGGCGACATGCATCAAGCTATTACCAAGGCATTTAAGAAATACTACTTATACGGCTTCACTGGAACACCCATTTTTGCTATTAATGCAAGCAGCAGCAACAAGCCGAATTTAAAAACCACAGAGCAAGCTTTTGGCGATAAGCTACACACCTATACTATAGTTAACGCCATCAATGATAAAAATGTACTTCCCTTTCGGATTGATTATGTGTCAACTATGAAAGAGCAGGAAAACATCAAAGATGAAAAGGTTTGGGATATTGATAGAGAGCGAGCTTTAGCAGAACCCAAACGAATCACCAATGTGGTTAATTATATTTTGGAACATTTCGACCAAAAGACCAAGCGAAACAGTAAGCCATATAGTTTCTCGTCACTTAAAAATATTTACGAAGTCGTATCTGCAAAAGACCGCAGTAAAATTGATGAAATAAAAGTAAAGATTGCGCTTTCGGGCTTCAATTCCATATTTGCTGTAAGCTCCATTGACTTCGCTAAATTGTATTACAATGAATTCAAAAAACAACAACTGAACCTGCCTGAAATTCAGCGTTTGAAAGTTGCTACCATATTCAGCTTTGGAGTAAATGATGAAGAGGAAGATGGAGTACCAGATGAAAATTCAGAAGGCACTGAAGGGCTGAGTGTATCGGATAGAGATTTTCTTGAAACGGCCATAAGTGATTACAACCAGATTTTCAAAACCAATTATAATACATCATCAGATAAATTCCAGAACTATTACAAAGATGTATCGTTAAGAATGAAGAATCGAGAAATTGATTTACTTATCGTAGTTAACATGTTTCTCACTGGATTTGATGCCACTACATTGAATACATTGTGGGTTGATAAGAACTTGCGACTGCATGGACTGTTGCAAGCCTATTCAAGAACCAACCGTATATTAAATTCAGTAAAAACGTTCGGAAATATTGTTTGCTTCAGAAATCTGGAAAAAGCAACCAATGCAAGCATTGCATTATTTGGAGATAAAGAAGCCGGTGGTATTGTGCTGTTAAAAACTTTTGATGAATATTATAACGGTTACAATGATGGCAAAAGAGACATTCCTGGTTATGTATCCTTAATTGATGAGCTAACTACAAAATACCCGGTGAGTGAGCTAATAGTGGGAGAACAGAATCAGAAGTCGTTTATTAAGCTTTACGGGGCAATATTAAAAGCAAAGAATATCCTTTCTGCCTTTGATGAATTTAAAGGAAAAGAAATATTGAGTGAAAGAGATGTGCAGGACTATCACAGTATGTATATTAATCTTTATCACGAGTTTCGAAATAAAAAGACCGGTGATGCAGAAAATGTTAATGACGACATCGTATTTGAGATGGAGCTCATTAAGCAGGTTGAAATAAATATAGACTACATCATTGAATTGATAAAAAAATATCATGAAAGTCACCTCAAAGACAAAGAAATCCGCATTACCATCAGTAAGGCCATAGATTCCAGTGTTGAATTAAGAAACAAAAAAGATCTTATTGAGAAATTCATTCTCTCGCTCAGCGCTGGAGCGGATGTTTCAGAAGATTGGCAAAACTTTGTTGAGGAGCAAAAAATTGAAGAATTAGATCAAATCATTCAGGATGAAAATCTTGATAAAGACGAGACCTATAAATTCATAAATAATGCTTTTAGGGATGGATATGTTCAAACAACTGGAACAGGATTAGCGAAAATCCTTCCACCTGTCTCAAGATTTTCACCCTCTGGAGAAAGAACACAAAAAAGAGACACGGTTATTGAAAAAATAAGAACGTTTTTCAATCGTTTCTGGGATATTTCGGAAGGATTTAAGTTTAATTAATGTTAATTAAGTACTTATTTTTAAAATAGTTATTTAAATAAAATGATAACAGATTTTTAGTGATTTATGCAGATTTAAAAAGAATTAACATTAAGTAAGAATAAATTGGGAAGTGAATTTGTATTATTAGAATTTTAATATTGAGATTTTATTTTTTACAATAATATTGTTTGGTTGCTTACTTTTTATCTATATAACACTAATAATTTAAGTTTTAATTAGTTTTTAGCGTTAAAATTAAAATAATACTATGTTTATAATTTAACAAAAATATATTGTAAAATTTATAATCTAATTGTCAAATAAATGAACATAATCAGTATTGTTAAAATCAAATTTTCCTTTAAATTCATTTGCTTTAAATATCCTATTTGTAGGAGCTTTATGATTTTTAATTCCATTATTATTATCTAAACTATAAGATATTGCGTTGGGAATCATTAAATAAGCACCATCTAACCAATATTGAAACTCATTATAGGGAATCCAGATTTTTCCATTTTCACCCCAATTAACACCCCAACTATTAGCTATTCTAAAACAGCCACCATCAATATTATCATCATAACCAATTGCAACCATTGCATGTCCCCCAACAACATTGCTTCTGTTTTCACCTACTTGTGATTTCCAATAATTTGTTGTGCAAGATTCAAATGAAGAAGGTATTTGCATTGCAACAATAACAGGATAACCCTTTGATAATGCAGTTTTAACACCTGCAACACTTTTTGTTACATAAAAATCCTTTATTCTATATCTAAATGCATTTTTTAAATGGTTTTGTTTTTCAGGAGGAAGAAAATCAAAAGATTTCGGGCATAGGAACTCTTTTGTGAAAGGCCAATAATTTGGGTATTCGATATTTGAAAATTTTTCAAAACCAATTTTTTGGGCTATTGTAAGCGCAATAACTGGATTCATCCCTTTGTTGCATGCATAATCCAATTCTTCTCTTCCTAAGTAATAAATAAAATAGGGGCTCATTTGATTCTGTGTAATAGTTTTGGTATCTCTAAAACCCATAGACTTGGCGTACATTATCGTTCTAGCAAGAGCTATAGACATCGCTACACATGTACTTCCCGTTTGTGGATATAAATAAGGTAAGTACATCTCTAGTGAAAAATTATCAGGCAACCCAGCTCTTTCTATAGGAAATTCATTTTGTTGATTAAAGCTAATCGTATCAAAAATTAATCCTTGGGCGTTTATTGAATAATTAATAAAAAGGGACAAAATACACAGAAATAGCTTAAACTTCATAATTTAAAAATTTATGATATAAATTTATTGAAAGTTTTACTAAATATGAAATTTAAAATTAAATTATTGATATTCATTTCATTTTACTTGATAAATAATGTTTGTTATTCAGCTATAAATAAAGAGATCAATTTAATCAATAAAATCCGCTACGAACACTTTGAACTTGGTAAGGATCTAGATACTGCTGTACTAAAAAAATATTGTAATTCAAGTAACAATGAAATAAGTAATATTTCAAAATTTATTGAAGCAATTTATGAAGTTGAGAATTATGGAAAATTAAATGAAAAAAAAATATGGGATTTAATCTATGATAATAAATCAATTGATAAATTATTTTTTAGAGTCCATGATATTGAGAAATTAAAAGATATAGTATTAGATGATTTTTTTAGAATATGTATTGTAAATAAGAGATACATGCTTTTTGATCAAATAAGTAGTGGTTTAAATGATGATATTAATTTATTGGATTTAACACACAAAGCATACATATATTTAAATACTGGCAATTACTATAAATACTTAATAAGTCAAAATCAATTAAAAAAAATAATTATTAATAGTATTGATAGTATTAAATATAAATACAGTAATGATGAAATAAATAGAATTAAAATAAATTTAATAGCTATTGGAATTAAAAATTTCGACACTTTAAATAAAAAAGAATTTCAAAATGCTTTAATTAAAATTAATAATATCATTTCTAAGCCTAAAAAAATTGAATCTATTTTATTTTCAGAGGAATTAGCAAGATGGGGAATTATAGATAATTTTAAAAAAATTTCAAAATTAGCTAATATTAAAATTCTTAAAAATTATTATCCTGCTTTTATTATAAAAATAATTTATCAAAATTCGAAATATTCAAATAAAATAGACGGTGTTCAAAAATTTAATTATATTATATATAAAAATAATTATAATAAAATAATATCAAAATTCCTGTATTTAGATATTGATATTAAATGGTATAAAGAAATAAATTTGGAGAATTCCAAAAGTTATTTAATATGGAATGAATTTGATATAGACGGTAAAATTAATGATGAAAATGAAAGGTCAATTATTGACATCAAATATATTGATACTCTCCTCAATAATAATTTTATTTTAGAGCCCAACTGGAGCAAATATCAAATTTTAGATGCAGTTTACCCAACTTCAGAAAGGCAATTTTTTTATAATTCAATAAATTTTAAAAAAACAAAAAATACAAATTATGAAGTTAGCTCAAGATTAGTATCTATGAATGCAAGTGTAATAAAAGAATATAAAAAAGTAGATTTTACGAATCTAATTGGAAATTATAATATTTATTTTCAACCTTATTTTTTATTAGATCATTTTATAAATATTGATACGTTTTCAGAATCAAATTTATTAGAATTTAAAGAAAATATTAGTACTATAACAGAGGTAAAACAGTATTTAGAATTTATTGACGATCATGAGAATGTTCTCATGAATTACAGTTGGTCTAGAATTTATTTTCTAGTTAATTTATGTCAAAAAATTTCAGAATTTCATAATTTATATGACGAATATACAAGATTGTCAAAAGAAACAGAAATGTTAAATGATGGAACAAATGAAAATTTCCCGTTTGTTTTATTTAATGCTAAAGATAAAATCACTTATTTAAATTTTTTAAAAAATGAAAATACTGAAAAAATAAATGAATTTGATTCTATGTATAAAAACCAATTTTTTTATTATGCAAATAAACCAATTTATAATACAAATTTTGGAAATAGATTTTTATTAAATTCAGATTTAGCTAAAAATATTACTTTAAATTTAAAAGAAAGGAACAAATTAAGTGATTCTGAGGCATATAATATTTTAGGCTTTCAAGAAATTAATTATTTAATTTCAAATAGATTAAAGGAAGATTTGAATACATTAAATCTATCAAATGATTCTACACTTCCGATAAATAAATATACTAATGATTACTTTTGTATTGATAATAAAAGTTTAAATTTCAAATTAAGTAGTGATACTTTATATAATAAATTTGCAGAGAGATTTAGTAATAGATTACTTGATAGCAATTCTAATATTATTTGGTATTTTATTGCAGATGATTATAATGGAAATGTTGATTTTAATCACAAAAACCTTCATTTATTTGTTGTCTTTTCAGATAAAAAGAAGTTTATTATTATTAAAAATTTGATTTCATTAGATTCATTAAATTCTTTAATAAATTTTAATAACACTAAATATTCAACTTTTTTTTTACCTGAGCACTTAAATCAAATTAAAGAAAATTCCAAAAAAATATATTCAATATTGTTTAATGAAATTGGTAAGTATATAGATTCTAATGAGAAATATAAAGTAATTACGCCTTCAGTTTTAACATCAATACCAATTGATTATGTATTTTTTAAAAATAGAAATTTTCTCCCCTACTTTCAAGAATGCGAAAATTTGTTGTCAGCATGTTTTAAATCTGACTCAAATGACATTAACGATAATGACTCCATTTCAGTGTTTTCTAATTTGACATATAATAATCAATATTGTAATATTAATAATACTCATAATTCAAATATTCGAAGTGGAATAATTGAATTAGAATATTCAAATGTTGAAAAAAATGAGATTCAAAAATTCTTCAATATTAAAAACTTCAAAGATATAGAAGCTTCAAAATTTAATTTTATTAAAGAATTGGTAAATAAAGAAACTAAAAATATTCATTTAATTACTCATGGAGCATACATTCCTGAATTTAAAGATAATAATATTGAAAATGAGAAATTATTTGGCAAAAAGAATTTTTTAAATTTACCTATTTTGAGTGATGAAAGGCAAATTTTATTATTTGCTTCTGATTCTCTCATATCAGCTAATAAAAATAATATTTTAACTGCTAGAGAAATAAAGTACTTATATAATTTATCAAATATTAATTTATTGTATTTATCTGCATGTGAAACTGGTTTAATTGAAGATCAAAGAGAAAATCAAAGTGGTTTCACAGGATTTGTTAAAGAATTTTTAGATAGAGGTGTTAAATTTATAATTGCTACAAGGTGGAAAATTCCTGATAAAGAATCTGCGAACTTTGTATCGGAATTCTATAAAAATTTATCAATTCATAAAAACTATGATCTTTCATTTTTTAAAACAAAGTTGCATTTTTTGAACAATAGAAAATTTGAGCATATTTGGCCATCTTTTATATTAGTGAGATAAATTAAATTTCCTGAACATTTTTACTGCTTTCTATTTTTATTTAGAATTTGTAAATAATTAATTCTTACTTAAGTTATTTTTTTAATTATTTTAAATTCATGTAAGCTGTTACTTTATTTGATATAAATTTCTCCATTCTATGGAACCACGTTGAATTCAATAATTGTATATGAATAATTTAGTGTGTAAGATAACCCTTGCCCATTCCCTGTAAGATTAGTTGCTTCTAGTGTAACTACATCACCTCCATTTAACCATGATGCATTTTGTATATTTCCATTTAATTTTACAATTTGTGTATTATTTCCCAGAATATACCATGATTGAGGCGAGCTAAACCCTAAATTTACTTTCCATACTTTGCCAGCAGGTACTGTGAAAATTGTTGTTGTAACTGGAGGCCATACAGTGTTTACAGGGTAAATAGGATTTGAAGGTACAACTATGCTACCAGCATTATTTATTATCTGATTAAATACTAATTTTGCTGCATGCAATTTGTTATTAGAAAGCAATAAAAGAAAATAAAAAAAGATAAGTTTTGATTTCATATTTATTTTAATTAAAAATTAGGAATAAGTATAATAAAGTTAAAATATCATCAGTATTGCTTGAGCCACCGCCTAACAACGAAACTCCAGTTCCCCATCCAGTAATTGTTTTAGGGCCGAAAAGTACATAAGTTGTTGTATTTAAATAAAAGTCACCATTGTTGCCAATACTTGATGTAGGATTATTTGTTCCATTTAGCATAGTATTGCCATTGTTTCCAGCTATACCCTGTATGCCTTGCAAACCTGTTGCTCCTTGAGGGCCTTGTGCACCTGAAGGACCTTGAGGTCCAGTTGCACCAGTAGCGCCCGTAGTTCCATTGCACACATATTTAGTTTGAGCAGTAATAATTTCATTAGCATCTAAATTTCCATTGCCATTGACATCCACACCAATCTCTATTTTAATTCCTCCTGCAGCACAATTTGCACCTGCGGGTTCTGTACTTGTTTTAGTTAATGAATTAAGTCCATTTGCGCCTGCAGTACCTTGTACACCTTGCAGGCCAGTGGAACCTGTTGCACCTGCTGGCCCTTGTGCGCCTGTCGCACCCGAAGGACCTGCTGGTCCTGTAAGTCCAATGGGCCCTTGAGGTCCTTGCGGTCCAGTAGCACCGGTTGTTCCAGCAGGGCCTTGAGCGCCTATTGCGCCTGTAGGTCCTGCGGGACCTTGAATACCTTGTACTCCAGTTGCACCTTGTATGCCATTGCAAACATATTTTGTGAGAGTAGCATTTATTTCTGCTGCATCTAGTACGCCATTGTTATTATTATCTAATCCAAATTCTATTTTGATCCCACCTGCTGCACAATTTGCACCTGCTGGTTCTAATGTTGTTTTTACAACTTGGTTTAATCCATTATTGCCATTAGCTCCTTGAGCTCCGGTAGCTCCAATGGGACCAGCTGGTCCTTGAGGTCCTGTTAAACCAATGGGACCTTGTGCGCCTTGTGGTCCAATTGTACCCGTTGCTCCTGCAGGCCCTTGAGCTCCAGTTGCACCCGTTGCTCCAGTTAAACCTATTGGGCCTTGTGGACCTGTTACACCCGTTGGGCCAGGAATGCCTTGTGGTCCTTGCGGACCCGCAGGACCTGTTAATCCAGGAGGACCTGCAGGGCCTGTTAATCCAGTATTTCCTATAGGGCCATTACAAATGTATTGAGTTAATGATGGATTTACTTCTGAGGGATCTAAAAATAAATTACTGTTTACATCAACACCAAATTCTAATTTAATACCTCCAAAGGGGCAATTTAAGCCTACAGGTTCAGTAGTGTTTTTTATTAAAGAAGTATAACCGTTCGCTCCATTTATACCTGCAGTTCCTTGTGGACCCTGTGGGCCTGCTGGTCCTTGTGGTCCTGTATTGCCTGATGCAGCGTATAAGGCATAGGGTACTGATAAAAGTTGATTCGTTCCTAAGTTAATAAACGTAACACCTGCATTGGTACTTACTTCTACTTTAATATATCTATTGCCTGCTCCCCAATTGATAGCTGCAAAGTTCCCTTGTAGTAAAGAGCCTGTTCCAATGGCAACATTATAAAGTCCTAAACTATTCGTTGTAGTGCTGTGTTGTTCTAAAAAAAGAACATTGTTGGCAACATCTAAAATGCTTATTCTTAAAAGAACAGGTGTATTTCCTAATGGGTTACCTACGCTATTTCTAATTAAACCTTGATAGTTTAATTTATTGGGCGCTTGAGCATATACACCTATGCTAATTAAAATAAATAGAAGTAGGGTGTAGATTTTTTTCATTCTATATTTTTTGAAGTTTGTAGGTTTGAACCTGTGTAGTTTGAGCATTGAGATCGCTAGTGTAAAATACTTTAAGGTAATAGGTGCCAACAGCTACTTGGGTTAAGTCTAATCGAATAATATCATTGCTTTGCAAATTGTATTCTTGCAAGAATATAAATTGTCCTAAAGAATTGGTTAAATAAAACTCCATTTTCCCTGATGAATAGAAATTGGGTTTCAAACTGATATAGTCAAAAGTAGGAACTGGGTAAACTGCCAATTCGGTATTAGAGATGGTGAGTGAAGGTTTATATTGACCATCATTAAATCGCTGCTGCAATAATCCTTGCGTTACAATGATTGTAGCTTGATAGGAAGAATTTACCAAAACCATTTCTCCAATATTAAATTCATAAACCGTAGTACCATTGGTTACGGATCCCCCAACAGTATTGAGAATACTTGGAGAAATGTATTGCGCTTTAGAAGAGATGCTCAAGAGCAATACGACAATTAGTAATTGCAAATTTTTAATTGGATTGGCCATCATTACAAATATAGTAAAAAACTTACATGTATGTTTAGCTATTAAACTACTTTGATTAGGAAGTTTATAAAAAGCTTG
>Ga0222712_10006491_pt1 | contig 11541 bp, 27 predicted proteins | sample C33_657DmetaG_FD_165043 | JGI IMG/M metagenome (GOLD analysis project Ga0222712, IMG submission 165043) | Estuarine water microbial communities from San Francisco Bay, California, United States - C33_657D | ecosystem: Environmental > Aquatic > Marine > Unclassified | place: USA: California... | reverse complement strand
ACATTCAATGGTCGAGTGGTGTTCAATGGAGACGAGAGTGACCTGCGATTCTTGGACCCACGTGGTGTGGTCGTTGGACTCTACGCCAAGGGTCGAGCCAAGAAGGACACCAGTGGATTCGTCAAGTACCCTACAGTTATGATGAAAGCAGCCTAAGATGTCCCTAGAATTCGTAAAAAGTCAAGTCGCCTACTACAGACGACACATGAACTGTGGACCATCTCGAGACTGGAATCTCATCCTCGGACTGCTCCACCACTACGAGAGACTAGAGAGGGAGATGACCCCTAAGAATTGAGGGTTATTTTCCCCTGTAAAATCAACAACTTACATAGGGAGCAGAAACCTGTTGACTTTCTTGCAGAGTGGAGTAGAATTCTCTCTATTGTGAATGTGAATGTTTTTTTGGAGAAAATTATGACTCAAGTGACTGCTGTTTCTTTCGATGCCAAGAGTGGCAACTACATGGCTAAAGTGGGTGCCAAGACTATCAAGTCTTACTCCAAGGCTTACGTCGAACGCAAGGTCAAAGCCATGGTCGGCGACATCGAAGTGGCAGTTGCTGCAGCTGTGGAAAAGTCCAACCGATTCTCCATCGATGAGCGATTCTCCTTCGTCGAGAAACTGGTGACCATGGTTGCCACTGGTGTTCAGCCCTCTGCCGTGATCACTGGCAGTGGTGGTCTGGGCAAGACTTACACTGTGACTAAGACTCTCGAGAACAATGGCTACAAGGACATCTCTGACCTTGCTGAATTCCAAGTCGGCTCTGTCATCAACACTCGCAAGTGTTTCACCACTGTCAAGGGTTTCTCCACTGCCAAGGGTTTGTATCGTACCCTGTTCGAAAACCAGAAGTCGGTCATCGTCTTCGACGACTGCGATGCAGTGCTCAAGGATCCAGTGGCGTTGAACCTGCTCAAAGGTGCACTGGACTCTTACGGCAAGCGCATCATCTCTTGGAATGCAGACATGCGTGACGAAGACTTGCCTCGTTCGTTCAACTTCGAAGGTCGAGTCATCTTCATCTCGAACATGGACCAGTCGAAAATCGACCAAGCCATCCGCTCTCGTTCGATGCTGATTGACCTTGAGATGACCCTCGACCAGAAGATTGACCGTATGGAAACCATCTCCAAGTCGGCTGAATTCCTGCCTGAGTACGATGCAAAGATCAAGGCTGATGCACTGGCTCTGATTCGTGAAGTCAAGAACGACTGCTCTGAGATCTCGCTGCGTACCCTGATCTCCGTGGCTAAGATTCGTGCTTCGAATCCCAAAGACTTCAAGGATCTGGCTACCTACATCCTTACAAACTAAAGTGTTACTTCTGGATGACCCTACGGAGTGTAGGGTTACTCCAGAAAGTTGTTGACGGATTTTGCAATCTGAGCCATAATATAGTCATAGTTTGAAAGGAAACGTGATGAAAAAGATGACTTACTCCGAGATGCGTACCGCAGTGTGTGATGTGACTGAACTGAGCAATGGCTACAACAATCGTGCCCACTACACACTGGGTGCATTTAGCGTCCTGATTGCAGACATCGCAGCCGACCTGCCGAAACACAAGCAAGCCGAAGTGATTCGCCAGCTGGAATCTCTCAAGGCTCGACTGACCACTATCGAATAACCCCTACAGGTTAGGGGTCATCCAGAAAACCCTTGTCTTTTTTGCAAGTTGCGGTAGAATAACTACAGTTGATTAGGAGAATAGAATGAATGAATCGAACGTCCTGAATGTAGTTAAGAGTGTGACTGACACTCCCGCTTACTTCTTCAATGGTACTCTGTTCCTGCAGACCACTGACTCGAAGATTGCCACTGATGTGTTTTTCGAGTTGTGTGACCGTGTGACTGCTGCTCTTGCATTCGGCAAGTGTGGTGCTGAAACCTCTTACGATTTTCTCTAAGGAAGCAAAATGAACGTCATCTACAAACCCAAGTCGGAACAACGTGTTGAAACCTCTGAAGCCATCCAGCAATTCCTGGCTGCAGGTGGACAGATCCAAGTGATTCCTGCCAAGAAGCAACGTGGACGTACCAAGCAAAAGATGGCAGCAAAATCCTCTCGTGGCTTCCAAGGTGGCACCTCTGGATTCGCCACTGGTTATCCTAGAAAGACCCTTTAAGGGGGAGGGGTATCTACTCTAGTCCCTTGTCTATCCTAGACCACTAGAGTATAATACGTCTACAAACTGAAATGGAGTTTATATTATGGTTGGTAGTATTCGTGCTGGTGTTGGCTTCCTTCTTTGCTACGGGGCAGTTGGTGGCTTGGATAATAATAACCCCATTCTACCTTGCATGGCGCTTGCGTTGGTTGGGCTTGCTGTTATGTGGAGTGGCGTTCGTGCTATGGGTCTGAGGGGTACAAAATGAATCTCCGTGAACTGATTGTTGAACGAATCCTGTATGCTGTAGATGAAAGCACACTTATTTCTGAATATGGTGTTTTTGAGGATGAGCTAGATGAGATGCCTGATATTGAGCTTTTTGAGCTATTCGAGGATATAATGGGTATCTTGGTAGATTGAAGAGGGGGATCCCCCTATACAGAAATCTGTATTGAAGGGACTCCTACCGCTCTAGGAAAAAGGCTATAAGCACCGAGACTCTATTTTTAGAGACTCTATTCTTGCAACACGGGACTCCTGAGATTAAACTCAGGGACTCCTACTAACACACGGGACTCCTTATGAAAAAGAAAGTAACTATAATAGACCATGGAACAATGGTTTTTACACTAAAAGAAAACATGGTTAAATGCGAACTTTTCGAGGGATATCTCTCTGGAAAACTTGCTGCAACTTTCTATGTTCCCAGGGACTCCTACGATAAAATTTCTGTTCCCTCGGACATTGTACGGTATAGACTAAAGCACGATTTTAATATCGAGATCGGGCACTATTCTGTTACCAACAGTATTGAACATTAAGGGACTCCTATGACTATGTTTGATAAATTTGTACCTGCTATCTTTCAAGGTAATGAGATGCGGGGATACTATGTGTGTCCTGAGAGCGAAAGTATTTGGTCACTTAAAAATGGTCGATGGTGGCGTATTTCTATTCCTACTTCGGGTAAGTCTACGTATCCACAGATGGTGTTTCGTATCGATGGTGCGGCGGTTAGTGCTAAGATTCACAAAGTTCTTGCAGAGACTCTCTTGCCGTTTCCTAGACCTGCAGGTATTACAGCAGCAGAGTGGAAGACTACACCAGAATCTGTTAAGAGACTGGTCAAGTCTATGTACTTGGTCAATCACATTGACCATGACAAGTACAACTGCTCACTTTCTAATCTAGAGTGGGTTACATTTATCGGTAATGCTCGGGCGTATCAAGTTCACAAGGGGGCTGTATGACGGGTTATCGGAGTAAAGTTGAGATGTCGGATTCTAGGGACTCCTCGGACGGTGAGTTCTTTATCTCTAGACAAGAGTGGGACGGTGTAGTGTTGCGTGCTCAGCTAGAGTTGCTGCAGCGAGTAAATAGGTTAGTAGAATTATTGGAGAGTGAATATGGCGAACGTGAAGCAAGGAAACTTAACTAAGGCTCCACAGTGGTGGAAACACCTGAAAGAATTTAAACGATTCTTTTGGAAGACCGAACGCAAGGCACAGAAACGAGACATTAGGGAGCGACAATATGAGTCTTGATGTAGATTTAATGGTGGTGCAACCCACTAGTGTTTTCTCCAAGAATATTACACATAATCTGGGCAAGATGGCTAATGCGGTCATCCTAAGTGATGGCAATACTCTTTATCAGATTCTGTGGCGACCAGAAGAATGTGGGTATGTTTTGGCCAAGGATATCTCCGAACTGCTAGACGAGGGATTCAATATTCTGTTGGCTGAACCCGAGACGTATCGGAAATATAATCCAGAAAACGGCTGGGGTAACTATGAAGGTTTGGTCGACTTTGTTTACAAGTACCGTAACGCCTGTTGGGATAATCCTGAGGCAGAATTGAGAGTATCAAGATGAGACGTGGAATAGTGCGGGGACTACTGGGTGAATTTTTAAGGGGAACACAAATGGCCAGCGGAATTGAAATTGACTACGAAGTTGCAGACAAGATTACTCTTGCTTCACTGCAACAACACCTTCAGTACTTGCAAAAAGAAGTGCGGGATCATGAGACGGTGGGTTCTTATATGCACCCAGAGGATTATCACAATTCCAAGATTAATCTCATTCCCGCACTCGAGACTCTTATTAAGTATTATGGCGGATAGTGCTTGACTATTGCGTCACGCTGGAGTATAATATGACTTATAGAAAGTATTACTGGACACATGCTCGTCGTCAGATCAGCGTGGCGCTAGAAATGATTTGGTACGGTGTTATCCTTGATCGGGGACACCACTCAACTTGGAAGAAAAATGAACATCGCCGTAGACTTTGATGACACCTATACTCGTGACCCAGCAATGTGGAATGATTTTATTCTGCTTGCCAAGAGTTTTGGGCATACGGTGTATTGCGTAACTGCACGTGCACACTCACAAGACGAACAAGTGCTTGGCTCTATCGGTCGAGTTGTTGGTGCAGACCATTGTTACTTTACTGCAATGCAAGGCAAGCGTGCATATATGTGGGCTAACAAGATTAAGATTGATGTTTGGATTGACGATATGCCTGATATGATTGTCAATGGCATCGAGCATGTGAATGATGGACAGATTATCCTACCATGAGTGAACAAGAAATCTTGGATCTGTACGCAGAGCTAGAGGAACACTACGGTGAACGTCTAGCTAACCCAGAGCATCACCCAAGACAATTTGCCCACCAGATTCTACTCTATCGTTATTATAAAGAAAGAAACATAAATGAAAATCGGAATCTGTAGTGATCTCCACTTAGAGTTTGGGGACATCAATATTAAAAATGAAGACAATGTAGATGTACTGATCTTGTCAGGTGACATCCTTGTCGAACGAGACCTAGCCATGTACGATCGTCGTCAGATCGAGATGGGTTTTATGCAAGCACGTTCAGTTCGTTTCCACGAATTCTTCAGTCGTGTTTGTTTTCAATTTCCCCATGTAATCTACGTTGCTGGTAATCATGAGCACTACCATGGCGACTTTAAAAACACAATCGGCGAATTAAAGCGTAAACTTGCTCATCATAAAAACCTACACATCTTGGATCGTGAAGTATTCGAACTTGATGATGTGCGTTTCATTGGCTCTACTCTTTGGACTGATATGAACAAAGAGGATCCACTTACTCTGCATGCGATGCGTAAGATGATGAACGACTTCCGCTGTGTTCAGAATTCTAACAAAGAAGTAAACTTTAGAACAACTGAGCCTGTTGACAAGCCAGTTGGTATGACTGACGCTGAATGGATTGCACAACCTCAAGAAAAACGTGTCAAGACGGTTTTTAGGACTCGTCCTGCTACATTCTCTCCAGAGGATGCAGTTGAAGAACACCGTAAGTGTCTTGGTTACATCAAGACTGTGTACGAAGACACGCCTCCTTGGAAGTCTATTGTAGTTGTTGGCCATCACACTCCATCTTACACTTCTTGTCATCCTCGTTACAAGGATGACCAGATTATGAATGGTGGATACCACAGCGACTTGAGCGAGTTTATCTTGGATCGTCCAGGAATCAAACTTTGGACTCATGGTCACACTCATGAGGTGTTTGATTATATGATTGGTAGTACTCGTGTTGTCTGCAACCCACGTGGTTACGACGGTTACGAAGATATTGCTGATACTTTTAAATTGAAAGTGGTTGAATTATGAGTACATATACACCCGACAGTTGGGTCATGCTAAAGATAACTTATAAAGATAAACCTATCTACAAAATCCTTGCAGGATGGGGTGGTAGCTATCTTTATGGTGCATCTTGGAAACTAAACAGTGGAGTCACCCGTGTTGAAGACACTGGCGACTCTTACTTGTTCCATGGTTCCAGTGGTAGCATTTATGAATGTCGCAAAAATTGCTACGGTCTTTCTGGGTACACTGCTAGTGTGTTAGATTCTTTCTACAAACAAGCAGAAGACAATGAAGACGTAATTATTGAGTGTCTACACGAAGATCAAACTGATTTTATGAGTATTGACTATGGAAACGATTAAAATCGAGACTGATCCTTCAACTGGTGACTTGGTTCTGCCGCTTTCTGACAAATTAATGCGGGAAGTTGGTTGGGAAATTGGTGACACGATCCGTTGGACTGAGCAAAAAGACGGATCGTGGCATTTAACTAAGGTAAATCAACAACTAGACTTGTTCGATGAAAAGGATGAGGCTGTTTTAGAGTTGATGAAAGAAAATCAACGCTTAAAAACACAGGTAGAAAACCTGACTAACGAAATTAAAGAGTATAAACAGTCTTTTGACAATGATGATTGGAAATAAAATGAGCAAAACATTCACAGACGTATCAGTTTTCCTTACTGCAGTTGGCCAAAAGGTGCCAAGTAAGCCGATTGGGGCTACTGACCAGTCAAAATTGTATAAAAAACTGATTGATGAGGAATATCAAGAGTTTTTAGAAGCATTTTACACTGGCGATACCACTGAAGAGATTGATGCATGCTTCGATATGATGTGGGTTATCATCGGATATATGAAATCACGTGGCTGGGATTGTGAAAATATCTGGGATGAGGGTGCAAAATCCAATTTATCTAAGATTGACCCCACTACTGGGCTTGTTCGTCGTCGTGAAGACGGTAAAATCCTTAAACCAGAGGGCTGGACACCACCTGATTTCACAAAATTCTTGAAATAAGTGTTGACATGCAAGATTTTACACGGTATAATCATACTATGATTACACTTTACCTTGATATGGACGGTGTCCTTGCTGATTTCAACAAGGAATACACCAAATTTGACCCTCAAAAAGAGGATCGCAAGAAATTTCGTGATGCTGTTTTGTCGCATCACATCTTCGAGAAGCTGGATTTTATGCCAGACACTCAAGAATTGCTGAATCACGTGTCTAAACTGTATGGTGTCAACATTGAAATTCTGACTTCAATGGGAACACACCAGCAAGATCAAGCCAATGCTGCGAAAATGCAAAAACTAAAGTGGCTTAGTGAGAAAAACATTCCGTACAAAGCCAATTTCGTGCATAACAAACAAGAAAAGGCGCAGTACGCCACAGCAACGTCAATCTTAATTGACGATTCTATTGGTTGCATTACCCCATTTAATGCTGCTGGTGGTCATGGAATCCTCCATAGTCATTCTTCTGAAACAATCAGAATTCTTGACTCAACTATTTTACAGATTAGAGCGATTAATGCTTGATTTTTTCAAACCAACGTTACAATGGATTCGTGATGATTTTAAGTCTCACCCAGTTCGCTTTGCTATTGAGTTGCTTGCTTGGGCTATTAGCATTGGTTGTAGTATTACTATGGCACTCACAGTCCCGACACCACCGCTTCTGGCTCTTTATCCTGTTTGGATTACTGGTTGTGCCTTGTATGCTTGGGCTGCTTGGACTCGGAAATCTTTTGGCATGTTGGCTAACTATATGCTCTTAGTTACAATTGACTTTATTGGTTTGATTAGGATGATTTTGTAATGCAATTAACTACAAAACAGATGCTTCTTCCAGTTCAATCATTACCACAGCAATATTCTCCATTCGTGAAACCTCTATCGTATGAGTTTCGTGTTGCAGAAATTGTGAATGATGATGGTAAAGTTGAAACTGTTAAACTACAGATGCAGGTTTGGGAGCATGATGAATATGGCTCTGGTACTGTAAAACAATATTGGTCTGATGTTCCTCGTCAAAAATTCGATAAGAATGGAACACTGTTATTGCCATGAGATTTTGGTTAATTTGGGCTAGAGCAACTGGCCATTTGATGGGTCATACTGATGATGACAAACCAGATGTTCCAGTTCTAACTTTACGTGAAGCAAAAGTTGCCTTGCTTTTGAAAACATTTTGGGTAATAATACATGTTATTACCTGCTTCTTTATTATTGCAAACTTTTTCTACACACACATATTATGACACAAGGTAAAATTGGTTTTGCTTGCAAGTGGATTGACACCCCAGATCAAGTTGATGGTATCAAACCTAAAGATGATGCACGCAAGTACAGTACTGGAACTACTACTGTTGCTTGGCTCTCTCGTCAATCTCGTGATGTGGCAGAGCAAAAGCTGCTAGACATTACCAAACAAAACCTACAGAACACCATCAATCTTGTTAGTAAGGTTGCTTCTCTTCCAGAAGGCTTGCGCATGGTTCGCCTCAGCAGCGAAATTCTGCCAGTGTACACGCATGCTGACTGGTCTTACTTTTACCAGCAACAACAGATTCAACGCATACTAGAACTTGGTTTTGCCAAGATCGGCGAAATTGCACGTAAACACGGTGTGCGTCTTAGTTTCCATCCAGGTCAGTTTACTGTTCTTGCTTCTGAAAATCCTGGTATTGTTAACAACTCTATCGCAGAGTTCGAATACCATGCCGATATGGCTCGCATGATGGGCTACGGTAAAACATTCCAAGACTTTAAAATCAACGTGCACATTTCTGGCAAACTTGGTCCAGATGGTATCCGTGCAGCGTATAAACGATTGTCAACTGTTGCACAAAATTGTATCACTATCGAGAACGAAGAAAATGCATGGGGTCTAGAAGATGCGTTGTCTCTTGGTGATCTGCTTCCTATTGTTTTGGATGTACACCATCACTGGTGTCGTGAGGGTGAATACCTAGACCCATCAGATGACCGTGTCAAACGTGTTATTGATTCTTGGCGTGGTGTTCGACCAACTATGCACTATTCATTGTCACGTGAAGATTATCTCATCGATCATGCTATCTCTGTTAAACCAGATATGGAAAAACTAAAAGATCTTGGCTACAAAAAAGCCAAACTGCGTGCACACTCAGATTTTTACTGGAATACCGCAGCAAACGATTGGGTTTTGGGATATCTGCCTACTCATGACATTATGTGCGAATCTAAAGCAAAGAATTTGGCTAGTCGTTCTCTTTACGAAGCAACAAAATAAGAGGTCTAGATTGGATTACACCAACTTAATTTATTCACCGCTTGATATACCTGATTCTCCTAATATCAATATTCAGGAATTCACTGGCTGGATGGTCGATAACGAAATTCAAACGACCACCAAAGTTCGATATATGGAATTACATAAAAAGGAATATCCTTGGGTTGTTGTATCATTTAATGCAGATTCCAATGTGAAAGTTGCTCAAGAATTTAGAAGCAAATTCCCACAACTGCATAAACATCTTGACAATTTTCCTATTGTTGGAGATAGAGTTTTGGTCTTTCTTGCTCAGAAAGGTGACCATGATATTTTTCTTCATGGTGATGCTGATGGGTTTGGTTATAGGTTTCATATCACTAATACAAATAATGAACATCTATTTTTCCATATGTCTAAAGATCCATCAAGAGACTTGCCACAATCTGCCCAGAATTGGGATTCTGTTGTAGATACTTCTACTAAATTTATTGCCAAACGTCCAACTAATAGATGCGCATTTGTGATAAATTCTAAATTGGCGTGTCATGGTGTAGAAACTAATCGTGCCGTTCTTGGGGATAGAATTGCTTGTTTAGTTTATCCATCTAGCCTAGACAAAGTAGACAAGACTAAAGAATCTAGTTTAATAGAACGAAGTATAAAAAAATTTCCAGATTCGCAGATTTGGTATAAAAAACCCTAAATACAGTGTAAGGAGATATTATGCCGACATATGAATTTCGTAACAAACTAACAGGCGAAGTCACCGAGCACTTTATGAAAATAAGTGCCAAGGATGATTTTCTCGCCGCAAATCCCCATCTTGAACAAACACTAACGCAAGCACCTGCGTTTGCGGGTGACCATATCACACTCAAGAAAGATACGGGGTTTAAGGAGGTGCTGCAAAAAATTAAAGAACGAAACCCTCGCAACGATTTACACAAAACCTCATCACAACTATAAAGGGGATTAAATGGCTCGTAAAGCAGCAACAGTGGCTGTAAAGGCAGTAAAAGATAATGAACATAGTGAGCCAGCAAAACTTAAATCTATCAATAATCATTTAAGGTTAAGAATTGATGATCTACTAACATTTGATCCATTAACTGAAAACCAAAGATTATTTTTTGATGCGTATAAAAGAGGAGATTATTTCGTAGCACTCCATGGAGTAGCTGGAACAGGTAAGACTTTTTGTGCATTGTATAAAGCCATTGAAGAAGTCCTAGACAAATCAAATCCTTTCAACAAGATTATTGTAGTTCGTTCTGCAGTACAATCTCGTGAGATCGGTCATCTTCCAGGAGACGTTAATGAGAAGATGGAAATTTATGAACAACCATATCGTCAAATTTGCGAAACTTTATTTAAGCGCAAAGACGCATGGGATAGATTAGAAGAACAAGGTCACATTACATTTATTTCTACATCATTTATTCGTGGTATGAGTTTCGATGACGCTATCATTATTGTTGATGAGATGCAGAATCTGACCTATGAAGAGATTGATACCGTTATGACTCGTGTCGGATATCGATCTAAGATTATTTGGTGTGGCGATTATCGTCAGACAGACTTGAATAAGAAAAAGAACGATGTTACTGGAATCTTAAAATTCTTCGACATCGCTCAACACATGGGTGCTTTTACTCGTATTGAGTTTACTGTTGACGATATCGTGAGATCTTCTCTCGTGAAAGACTATATTTTGGCTAAACTTAAATATGAGGATTTCTATGAGAAAAAACAATGATAACAGCGGAGCAATTTCACAAACTATTCCCACGTAATCCTGAGCCAGCTGTTTGGGCAGAGGCAATGGCAAACGTTTTCCCTACATACGATATTAATACACCACAACGTGTTGCAGCTTTCTTAGCTCAATGTGGTCATGAATCTGGTGGTTGGACTACGTTTGAAGAAAACCTTAACTATTCAGCGCAAGGATTGAGAAAAATTTTCGGTAAGTATTTCCCTAACGATGAGTTAGCTTTAGCTTACCAACGTCAGCCACAAAAGATTGCGAATCGTATCTATGGAAACCGTATGGGTAATGGACCAGAGGAATCTGGTGATGGATACAAATATCGTGGACGAGGACCAATTCAGTTAACTGGTAAATCGAACTATACAGCATTTGCTAAGGATATGTTCGAAGACTGGCAGAACGTAGTTGAGAATCCAGACTGGGTGACGTATGATAAAGATTTCGCATTGATGTCTGCTATTTGGTTCTGGAACAAAAACGGATTAAACAGAGAAGCGGATGCAGGTGATATCAAGACGATGACTCGCAAGATCAATGGTGGTTACATTGGACTTGAAGATCGAATTAAACATTATAATGAGTGTATTCACGAACTAACTTAATGAAAACTTTTATACATCATGATTTCCCCAAATTGGAACGTGACACAAGCCCCGATGGCACTAGAGTCTACAAGACGCCATCGGGTCGATGCTATCCAAGCGTTACAACCATTACGGGGCAAGCCACCGCAGAAGGAATTAGAAAGTGGCG
>Ga0222712_10006487_pt1 | contig 11545 bp, 6 predicted proteins | sample C33_657DmetaG_FD_165043 | JGI IMG/M metagenome (GOLD analysis project Ga0222712, IMG submission 165043) | Estuarine water microbial communities from San Francisco Bay, California, United States - C33_657D | ecosystem: Environmental > Aquatic > Marine > Unclassified | place: USA: California... | reverse complement strand
AGTAGCTGGAAAAAATTATCCAGCGGGCTCTTATATTGTAAAAACCAACCAAGCTTTCAGACCACATGTAATTGATATGTTTGAACCACAGGATCATCCCAATGATTTTCAATATCCAGGTGGACCTCCTGTAAGACCGTATGATGCTGCGGGTTGGACCCCTGCATTTACTATGGGTATTGAGTTTGATCGTGTCTTAGATGATTTTAATGGACCCTTTGAAACCATTGCCTACGGCCTTGTTCAAAAACCAATGGGTAAAATAAATGCAAGTGCTACAGTAGCTGGCTATAGTTTTTCAACAAAAGAAAATGCTGCTTATTATGCTATTAATACACTACTTGCCATGGGAGTAGAGGTATATAAAAATAAAGACCAATATTTTGTGGCCGCGAATACGGCTAATAAAAAATTACAAGAAACCATTGAATTGTTAAGCGCAGAGAAAGGAATTATTTTTAATGGGGTAACTGCGAAGCCTGCTAATATGAACGATAAAGTTATGCCACAAAGAATTGCTTTATGGGATAAGTATGGTGGATCTATGTCTTCAGGTTGGGTAAGATGGATTTTTGAAAAGTATAATTTTCCTTTCCAATTAATTTATGCTAAAGAAATTGATGCTAGTAATTTAAAAGACAAATACGATGTCATTGTTTTTGTAGAAGGTGCAATTCCTTCTTTAAAACCAGAAGCAGGCAATGGCTATGAAGAAAAAGAACCTAAGGCAGAAGATGTGCCTGAAATGTATCAAGCAAGCTTAGGAAAAATAACAGCTCAAAAATCGATCCCTGCTTTAAATACATTTTTACAAAATGGGGGAACTATTGTTACCATTGGATCTAGTGCGAACTTGGCTTATCATTTGAACTTGCCCGTTCGAAATGCTTTAGTGGAAATGGTTTCAGGTAAAGAGAAACCACTACCTGGTGAAAAATTTTATATACCAGGATCTGTAATGCAAATTACTTTAGACAATGAGTATAAAGCCAACTGGGGTATGAATAAAAATGCCGATGTGTATTTTAGTGCTAGCCCTGTATTTAATTTATTGCCAGATGCCATTGCAAGAAAAGAAGTGTTACCATTAGCCTGGTATGCTTCAGATAAAACATTAAGAAGTGGCTGGGCCTTTGGCCAATCTTACTTACAAGATGGTATTGCAGCCTTTGAAGCGAAAGTGGGTAATGGTAAATTATTTGTCTATGGTCCTGAAATTACTTTTAGAGGCCAAACACATAATACGTATAAAATGCTTTTCAATCAATTGTATAAATAAAAAGATAAGGGTTGATTGGCTCTTTAATTTTTTACTTTTGATAAATGACATTTTATTTTTACAACTACTTTTTTATAAATTAAAACACTTATTATTTTGAAACCTCTTTATTGCTTTGCTCAAAACCAAATTTCTTTATTAGAAAATGCAGGCGTGCCTGTTGGTGATTTACTCGTGCAAAGAGGCTATGGGATTTTTGATTATTTAAGAGTGTCTAATAATAAACCACTTTTTATAGAAGCGCATTTAGATCGCTTATTTAATTCTGCAGAGATAATGCGATTATCTATTGCCTTATCTAAAGAAGAACTCAAAAAAATTGTAGCAGACTTAATTGAAAAAAATAATATTCCTTTTTCAGGCATTCGATTAATAATAGCCGGTGGCGACGCGCCTGATGGCTATACGATTACTAAGCCGCATCTAATTATTATTCAACAACCACTTGATGCTCCTCCTGCTCAAATGGCTACTAAAGGCATTCAACTAGTAAGTCATTTTTATCAAAGACAATTGGCAGAAGTAAAAACCACCGACTACTTAATGGCCATTCATTTACAACCTTGGATGAAGAGCCAAGGAGGAGATGATATTTTATATTATAATAATGATACTGTAAGTGAGTGTCCTAGGTCCAATATTTTTATGGTCAGTCAGGACAACACCATTGTTACTCCTGCTCGTAATATGTTAAAAGGCATTACTAGAAAAAATATAATTGCTATAGCTGAGGCCCATCATTTAAAACTAGAACAACGAGATATTAGTCTATCGGAAATGAAAAAAGCCAAGGAGGTTTTTATTACTAGCTCTACCAAAAGAATTATCCCAGTTTCTCGCCTTGATGAGCAAAATTTTAGCCTAGAGGGCTCAAATTCCTTAAGTGCTCAAATTTTTGACCATTTACTAGCCTTAGAAAACTAAAAATTCTACCTAATATCTTGAGATTTTACAGATTTTACCCATTTTGTATAAAAGCCCTTTTTTATAGCTTAACAATTTGATAATCTGATCGTTATATGATAATTAGTAATTATACTAGTTTTTCCAATATTTATGTAATATATTGATTTACAATAATTTATATAGTAGATATAAATTCTAAGACTTAACCCTTTTTTGAATAACGGAAAAACCTTGATTTTCGTTAATGGAATGTTAATGACAACTGTTCGTAATTCGCAAGTTTTAGTTTAATTTTGTGTCCATAAATAATATCATAAAAATGAAAAATGTTTTAAAACAAGCTTTATCTCTAATGTTGGTAATTTTAATATCTATTATTAAAGTAAACGCACAAGAGACAACAGCTGAAATTCAAGGTACGGTTACAAATGGTGCAGCTGGATTTGCTGGCGTTACAGTTACAGCCATCCACCAACCAACAGGTACTAAATATGTAACTACTACTCGTAACGATGGTAGATACAATTTAACCAACTTAAAAATTGGAGGCCCTTACTTAGTTGAAGTTTCTTATGTAGGCTTCAAAAAGGACCAACAAAACGATGTTACCTTGTTATTAGGTCAAGCATACAAAGCCAACTTTAAATTAGTAGAAGCTTCTAATAATTTACAAGAAGTAGTGGTTAAAGCTTCTAGTCAAGATAAAGTTTTTTCTAACTCTAGAACTGGTTCTCAAGACAACTTTAATAGAAATCAAATCACAAGTTTGCCTACTATTTCTCGTTCTTATAAAGACATCATTAAATTAACACCTACCTATAACGGTATGTCTTTCGGTGGTCAAAGTTCTCAATTGAACAATATCACTATTGATGGTGCTAACTTTAATAACTCATTCGGATTATCTGGTGATATCGGCGGCCAAACAGGTCAAGTAGCTGTCTCATTAGACGCGATTGAGCAAATTCAAGTAAACATTTCTCCGTTTGACGTTCGTCAAGGAGGTTTCGTTGGAGGTAACGTAAACTCTGTATCTCGTTCAGGTGCGAACACTGCAACTGGATCGGTTTATCAATACATGAAGAGTAAAGATTGGCAAGGATATGAAGTAAATGCTGCTCCTTATACTATTAAGGTTCCTAAGCAAGATTTCAATTATGATTTAAAAGGCTTCACAGTAGGCGGTGCTTTAATTAAAAATAAATTATTCTATTTTGTCAATGCAGAACAAGAAGAAAGAACTGCTCCTGCGCATACATGGACTGCTTCTACTTCTTCTTCTCCTGCTAACGGTACTACTATCTCTGCTGCGAACGCTGCAGACTTAGATGCTTTAGCTGCTTTCTTAAAATCAAAATACAATTACGATCCAGGTGCTTACCAAAATTATTCTTATGCCTCTAAATCTAAGCGTTTAACTGCTAAGATTGACTGGAACATTGACGAGAACAACACTTTCAGTTTAAAGTATAGTTATTTAAAATCTTCTAGTGATCAACCACCTTCTAATAGTGGTTCTGTTGGTCGTAGACAAGCAGATGCAACTGCACTTCCTTTCTATGGTGCAGGTTATCAAATTAATAATAACGCGAATATTTTTATTGCTGAGTTGAACACGAAGTTCTCTAATAGAATGAGCAATAAATTACAAATTGGTTATTCTGCTTTAAGAGATTTCAGAAATGCATTATCTGAAAAAGAATTTCCAATGGTGGATATCTTAGATGGTTCAGGAACTATTACAAGTAGTAAGCCTTTTACTTCTTTTGGATATGAGTTATATACTTATGGCAACAAATTAAATACAGATGTATTCCAATTCAATGATATCTTATCTCTATATGCAGGTAACCACGAGATTACAGCTGGAGTACAATCTTCTTATAAAAAATATTTAAATGGTTTCTCTCCTAACTATTCTGGAACATACCGTTTCAATAGCTTAGCCGATTTCTATGCAGCTGCTGCTGGAACAAAACCTGCTGGATTGTATAACTTATCTTATACATTAGGCGGTGGTGCTTTTCCATTAGTAGGTCCTAAGGATTTTGAAGCTGGTTTCTTCATTCAAGATAAATACAGAGCTACAGATAAGTTAACCATTACTTATGGTGTAAGAGCTGACTATACGAATTTCTACAATACTTTCTTGTATAACCCAGTAGTAGATACTTTAACAAAGTTCTACCAAGGTATTCATGCGAATACAGGTTCACAACCAAGTACAGCTATTCAAGTTTCTCCAAGAATTGGATTTAACTATGATGTATACGGCGACCAAACATTACAAATTCGTGGTGGTGCTGGTTTATTCCAAGGTGCTCCTCCTTTTGTATGGCTTTCTAACCAAGCTTCTAACTCAGGTATGGCTTTATTTGGAAGTATTGCCAACGGAACAACTTATAATTTCTCTCCAGATATTAATGCGAACCGTCCGCAAGCAACTGCTGGTTTATCTAGCTCTTACTCAATTAACGTAACCGATCCTAACTATAAATTCCCTCAAGTATTCAAATCTACTTTAGCGGCAGATAAAAAATTAGGTAATGGTTGGACAGTAACTGCAGAAGGTTCTTATACTAAGCAATTAAATGCTTCTGTATTCCAAAACATTGCACTTCCTTCAACTGGTTTAGTGCGTTTATCTGATGGACGTTGGAGATTCCCTTATCAATCATCTTATCCTTATGGTGGTTCACAAATGGGAGGTACTGTTAAGGCAAGTGCAAATAATCCATCAATTGGTAATGCTATTTACATGACTAATTCAAATGCGGGTTATGCTGCTACAGGAACTTTACAAATTCAAAAAGTAACTAAAAACTTTATAGCTACTGCAGCTTATACAAGACAAGTTGCTTATGATGCGGCGGTGACTGGTTCTACTGCACAAACAATGTGGGGTTCTAAAACAACACATGACAATCCTAATGAATTCGTAGCAGGTTTATCTAATAACTATTTGCCACATAGAATTATCGCAAGTATGATTTATAAGAAAGAGTTTTCTAAAAACTTATTATCATCTGTTGGTTTAGTATATGAAGGCGCTCCTAACTATGCTACATCTTATTATGTAAGTGGTGACGTTAACAACGATGGTATTACCTATAATGACTTAATGTTTATACCTAAAGATCCTTCTCAAATTAAATTAGTGAATTCTAGTACAGTAACTGTAAACGGCGTTGCTTATCCTGATAAGAGAGATCAAACAACCTTATGGAACCAATTAAATACTTTCATTTCAAACAACCCTTATTTATCTAAACATAGAGGTGAATTTGCTGAAAGAAATGCATACGTATTACCTTGGACCCATAAATTAGATTTAAACTTTACACAAGATATTAGATTTACTTCTGGTAAAAACAAACACACGATTCGTTTAACAGCAGATATTTACAACTTAACTAACTTGTTAAATAAAGATTGGGGTGTGTTCTATATACCAACAACAACTGCTCCTTTAACATTAACAGGTATTGATACAGACGGTAAAACACCTATCTACAGGTTTCCTTTCTTAGATCAAACTAAGCAACAACCTCAAACAAGACCTTATACTCCATCTTCAACTATTGCTTCTCGTTGGCAGTTACAAATTGGAGTTAGATACTTATTTAACTAATCAGTTTTATAATTTCTTTAGCTAGTAATAGCTATAAAAAAAGCCCTCCGATATATCGGGGGGCTTTTTGTTTAATATAAGGCTTTAAGAATATAAGCCTTATATTAAATACCTCTAATGATTTTTTAAAAGCCCTAAATATCTTCGGGGCTTTATGTTTCTTATAAGGCTTTTGAAATTTAAGCCTTGTCGTTTATTTTTACTATTTCTTCTTTTTCTTGCCTTTCTTATCTTCCACTAATACCTTAATACGCATATTTTTAAATCTTAGTACATCGCCATGGCCTAAAAAACCAATATGACCAGTGGTTCTCAATAAGCCCGGATGTTCTTTATGGTCCATAGTACCGTTTTTAGAAGCTTCTGCATAATCGCCCTCTGTTATAACAGTACCATTTAAGGTTACTTTAATCTGTGTTCCTTTTACCATAATTTCTTCTTGATTCCACTCCCCAGTAGGCTTTAAAAAACCTCTTTTAGCAGGAATTACACCATATAAAGAGCCATGGGTTTGATAGGGCATTATGGGCGGATTTTTATATTTATCTGCTTCAGTATCTAATACTTGAATTTCCATACCAACATAGGCAGCATCACCTTCTAAGGGAGCATGCACGCCAATACCATTATTAGCACCTGGTGTTAATTGAAAATCGAATCTATAAATAAAATCAGCGAACTCCTCCTTTGTATATAAATTACCTCCTCCACCTCCGCCCGCTTTATCAGGATGCACTACTACTGCACCCTCTTCTATTAAATACCCTGAAGTATTACCTGTCCAGCTATCTAAGTTAGTGCCATCAAATAAAGAAACAAAGCCTTGGTTTTTTTCTTCTTCTGTTAAACTTGATATTTCATTAGAAGGAATTTCTCTTATATAAATATTACGATAAGCTACATAGGTACCATGCGCTTGTAATTCAATTTGCTCCTTAGAAAAAATGGGTGATTTGCGATCCCAAAAATTTTCTAAAGTCACATCATCGGTTACCAGCACACCATTTAAATAAACCGTTACTTGTGGCCCCTTCATAATAATATGAAAAGTATTCCACTGTCCAATTTTGTTATCGGCTACTACCAAGGGTTTGCTCTGATTTTTTATATTGTTGTATAACCCCCCAGAACCTACTTGTGCGCCTACTTCTCTTCTGCTTGTATCCCATATTTGAACTTGTGGACTTCCTCTTAAATAAATACCTGCATCGCCTTTCTCGGTAATTTTCCAATCTACATACATTTCAAAATCGCCATATTTTTTTTCTGTAGCTAGGTTATCGCCATGTCCTGTAAATACTAAAAGACCATCCTTTGCGATCCAATCATTTTTCATTTTTTCATTGGCTTTTTGTTCTGCAGCTTTTAAAGCAGAGTCAGTCATCTTAGCCCTTGCAATTGGGTTCATAACTAAACCTTTCCAACCTGTTAAGTCTTTGCCATTGAATAAACTTACAAAACCATTGTCATAAGGTAATTTGATGAGATGTTCATTAAGCTTATTTATTAATAAAGGACTATCCACGCCCACTATATCAGACATAGAAGCGCTTGGGCCTAAACCATGACTAGGGTAAAAGTTTCCACGAATAAGGCCCATTGCCTTTTCCAAGCTAGCCCTTACTTCTGGCCCTCTGATATTGTTATCAGCTAAGGCTAAACGAGCTAGAACGATAGCAGCTTCTTTATTAATAGTTTCATCGTTTAATGATTTACTCACCAACATAAAACTTGCAAAACCTGGAATAAGAGATGCCTCATGTAGTACATTTCTTTTTTCTAATCGGGTACTTGCCTTTTCCATTCTATCTTGTAAGTCTAATAATTTTTGTGCATCGGTGCTAGCGGCTTGTTTTTCAGTGCTAGCTATTTTTATTGCTGGTAATTTAAAATTGAAATTATCTAAGGCAGCTTGTATATGTTTTGCATTTTCTCCAGATGCCGATTTTAGTGCCTTGGTTAATGCTTGTTTAGAAGCGGTAGAATGAATACTTGCTAAAGCCCTTGCTGCATTACCTCCAAAGGTTTCATTTTTTAATAAACTACTAAGTAATTTTACTGCTGCATCATCACCTAATAAACTTAGTTGTTTAATAATAAATTCACGCGCATAAAAAGTTTTAGCAGAACCATACACGGACACTAAATTTTCAGCAAGCTGTTGTTTTAATGAAGCATTTAAACTAGCCTCATTTACATAAGCATTTAAAGCATAAGTGGGTTTTAATTTTAAAGAATCGTTATCTAATAAGTGCACTAATTCTTTCCATTGACTATTGCCCCAAGTATGCATAGAAGTAATAGCAGTCTCCACTTCAGAATGGCGCTGATAAGGAAAGCTATTGACAGTATTTTTTACAGATCCAACTTGTGCTACTAACTGAGTAGCGCATAACAAGAAGATAAGTAAATAAGAAATTTTATTTTTCATTATAAATAATTTTTTTGAATGATTAAATGGTCCATGGAGAACGCATCGCTGGATTAATTAATCTATTGGCCTGCTCATCATTAATAAACTCTTGGGTAACTGGATTAAACTTTAAGTTTCTTCCTAATTGCAAGGCTATTTTACCCATATTAATAATGGTACAAGATCTAAATCCATTGGATTCATTTAAGGCGAAAGGTGTTCTATCTCTTACCGATTCTAAAAAATCAGTGACTTGAGGTGCAGGGTCTGGAAGCATGGCTAATTTTTCTTTCAAATTCGGAATATCAGACACAAAGCCTTTAAAAAGTTTTCCTTTAGGCCCCTCAATATAGGCTGCATCTGGATCCTTGGCCTCTCCATCTAAAATTATTTTACATCCATCTTCATAAGTGAAAGTTAATTTTCTAAAGGTACCACAAGCATCAGGATGTTGTTGTTCTGCATCTACTTCTACAGAGACAGGACTAGTTTCGTCTTTGTCAAGGAAGTATTGAATAGGATCGATATAATGTTGTCCCATATCTCCTAAGCCACCTCCATCATAATCCCAATAGCCTCTAAATGTTTGGTGTACTCTATGTTCATTATAAGGTTTAAAAGGTGCAGGGCCCAACCATCTTTCATAATCTAATTCTTCTGGTACAGGTTGTGTTTCTAATTTTGTTTTTCCTACCCAATAAAATTTCCAATCAAATCCTGTGGTTTTACTAACAGTAACGGTTAGTGGCCAACCTAATAAACCAGATTCTACTAATTTCTTTATGGGTTTCACAGTTGAATTCATTCCATAAAAATTATCTTCAAAACGGAACCATGTATTTAAACGAAACATTCTTTTATACTGCTGAACGGCTTCTACCACTCGCTTTCCTTCGCCAATAGTTCTTGTCATTGGTTTTTCACACCAAATATCTTTACCTGCTTTAGCAGCTTCAATGGCCATAATACCATGCCAATGAGGAGGGGTGGCAATATGCACAATATCTACTTCAGGTAGTGCAATTAATTCTCTATGGTCATGAAAAGTTTTTACATTGCCTCCTACTAGTTCTGCAGCCGATGCTAAATGTTTTTTATCTACATCACAAATGGCTACAACACGTGTGCCTGCATAAGGAATATGGCCTCTACCCATACCGCCCAGTCCAATGATTCCTTTGGTGAGTTGATCACTTGGTGCTAAAAATCCTCTACCTAGCACCTGTCTTGGAACAATTGAAAAACCCGCTACCACAGCAGCTGAATTTTTTAAAAATCGACGACGACTATTTTTTTCCGGTGTTTTCATAATTTGTTATTAAAGTAAAAAATAAAAAATGATATAACTCATCTCTTTATGAATGCATCATTTTGCTTAGCTAAATTTATTCTTTTTTGCTTAAATTTGGTACAATCCAATTACTTAAAATTGCTTTTATGAATGAAACGCATTTACACCTAGAAGAACATTTAAAAAGCAGCGATATGCTTACTGACATAGTTATTGGAATGAGTGACGGACTCACGGTCCCCTTTGCTTTGGCCGCAGGTTTGAGCGGAGCTGTTCAAGGAAATGTAAACCTTATTTGGATTGCAGGTATTGCGGAAATTGCAGCAGGCTCCATAGCCATGGGACTGGGAGGCTTTTTAGCAGGTAAAACAGAACAAGACCATTATGCTAGTGAATTAAAAAATGAATATTGGGAATTAGAGCATAAAAGAGAGGTAGAGATAGAAGAAGTACGTAAAGTTTTTTTAGAATGGGGCTTGAGTCCAAGTACTGCTGAGGAAGCCACCCAAGAAATTATTAAGGATGATAAGCGTTGGGTAGAATTTATGATGAAACATGAATTAGGTTTAGAAGAGCCCGATCCTAAAAGAGCTAGAAAAAGTGCTTTTAATATTGGTAGCAGTTATATCGTAGGAGGACTGGTTCCTTTAACTCCCTATTTTTTTGTAACTGATGCCCTTGAGGGTTTAAAAATTTCCGCAGCCATTACCTTGGCCTGTTTATATATTTTTGGATTTTTTAAAAGCAAGATGACAGGCGTAAACCCTTGGTGGGGTGGGGTGAAAGTAATGATGACAGGGGCTATAGCTGCAGCAGCTGCCTTTAGCATTGCTAAATTAATTGAAGGTTAAACAGTACTAAGTACAAACTAGTTTTACATTAATATACTAGATAACATGAAAACTAAAATTATTTTGCTGTCTCTAAACTATTGTAATAATTAAGCAGCGCAATAAAATCTTCTTCTGATTTTAATTTATTTTTTGTGTTTTTAATCCAAGGCTGTATGCTTGCATTAAAGGGGATAGCCTCTAAAAAACTATTTTTATCTAAGCCTTTCAAAGGAATGGTTTTTCCATTATTATAAATGCCATAATACGTTTTTTTAAAAAAGCTTGTTATATTTTTTCCAAGCAAAGGGTCAAAGGGACTTACTTTTACTAAATTTTTTTGTAATAGAATTAATTGATAGGCTCCATTGTTAAAGACGCGGTAAAATCCTGCAGGTTTATTATCAATGTAATCGGGTAGCACAGCAAATACGGCTAAAATTTTAGTAGCATCCTTACTATCTAAAAATGCAATTTTATCTATCAAATTTGTTTCGGCCACCAACTCACTGCCATTTTCATTTTCATAATGCACTTCCGATGTATATAAATTTAATTTAGCCTTAGGCAATTTATACATAGCACCCGATTTAAAATATAATACAGCGCTATTCCAATGTTCATCCCAAAAAGGAGTACCCTCTACATCCTCATAAGTTAAACTTGCTGCTTTTTTATCTCCAATAGCTGAAACGTTGGTAACCCTTACCATACCTGCACTTGGGCCCTGTCCTGGGTTGCTTATATCGATTGTTAAATTTTGTGCATGAAGATTATTATTTACTATAATGGAGCAAACTAGCATGCTAAAAATGCGCAAGAATTTTAAAACAATTTTCATATATAGAATTTATATTACTAAATAAATTTTCGAATTACTTAGTTATTTTTTAATTAAGTTAATTTTTATTTCTTATAGCCATTCCTTTTCTTGTTCCATTATGCACACCTTCGTTAATCGTTAATGCACCATTCACCCAAATGTACTTAAACCCTTTTGCATACTGATGTGGTTCGGTATAATTCGCCATATCAGCCACTTCATTTTCATCAAAAATGACAATGTCTGCTATATAATCTTCTTTAATTAGACCTCTATTTTTTATATTAAATTTTTCTGCAGGTAAAGAACTCATTCTTCTAATGGCATCCTCTAAACTAATCACTCCCATCTCTCTTACATATTTTCCCAATA
>Ga0222712_10006486_pt1 | contig 11546 bp, 18 predicted proteins | sample C33_657DmetaG_FD_165043 | JGI IMG/M metagenome (GOLD analysis project Ga0222712, IMG submission 165043) | Estuarine water microbial communities from San Francisco Bay, California, United States - C33_657D | ecosystem: Environmental > Aquatic > Marine > Unclassified | place: USA: California... | reverse complement strand
GACACTCACTAGTACCGACTTCTCTTCTTTCTTAAATATTTTCTTTTTCTCTATCAACTTTACTTGTTTTTACAAAGATAGGCTAATCCATTAGGTCCATAAAAAAACCCTCCGTAAAAGAGGGTTTCGTAAATATTATATTAACTACTATAAGCCACTAATGGTGAAACCTACAGAGAACTTATTCATAAGCGGACCATAACCATCGCGTAAAACACCGTTTACTTGGTAGCCTAAGTCTAATGAAAATACACCATAACCCACTCTTCCTGTTAATGCAACATCGGTTGCGTTAAAGAAGCGTTTGTTTGATTCTTTTTGAACATAATTTTTACCATTAATAGAAGTACCAGTATTACTTACCATATTCTTTCCTTTAGAATACGCTTTTAATAAAGTGCCCAACTTAAAGCCTACTGCAGCTTTCCAAGATGAACCAGGATGCGCAGGATCGCTAAAATATCTTAACTCCACAGGTGCTTCTAAATAAATAGTAGTTACTTTTAATTTAGAAAAGTGATTTGATAAAGAGTCGATAGCTCTAAAAGGTAAAGTATTCGCTGGAGATTTTACATCTACAAAAGTATGGTTGTCGAAGAAAATATTACTAGTTCCAACACCTGCTCCAAAGGCCACACTATATTTAGGATTTGTCGCAAAAGGTTTATCGTACATGAAGTACAAATTGAAGTGACGGCTTAAACCACCCCCTAATTTTACACTGTCAGGACGGCTAGTCCAAGTATCGGTACCGAATTGGAACATGAAATGGTCGGCTGGGCGACCTGTAAGGTCTAATTTTTTACTCCCTGTTGTTGCGGCTGTTTGGGCATTTAAAAACATGCCAAAGAATAAAATGGAAACTACTGATAAAATAACTTTCTTCATCCCGCAAAAATAGCAGAAAAAAAGGGTAGATACCTTTAAAAAAGGTTAAAAATTAGTACTTTTGCCGCCTACATCGAAAGATGCGGGCCTATAGCTCAGTTGGTTAGAGCACCTGACTCATAATCAGGGGGTCCCTGGATCATGCCCAGGTGGGCCCACAAATAAAGTCCTGATATTGAACCACTTACAAAAAAACTTGTAGGTGGTTCTTTTTTTACGCCGGTTTCTACGCCGGGTGGTTATCTTATTAACACATATATATTAAATTAGTATCATTAAAAAACTTGTTAAAATCTAAATATGAATAATGAAATTAAAGAGTCATTAACAATGATATGTGAAATTTATAGAAATGAATTAGAGAATATTATTACACAAATAAATGGGACGACATCAGGAACTTGTTATTTAAGTGGATATACATTAACAAGTGTTTTTCAAAAGATGGGATTTAAATCTACCGAAACTACAGGTGTATTATATATAAAAAAACCTGATGGGGAACAACTTATTTATGGCGGGGATGAACTTGGTAATAGAGGAAAACTTGTTGGATATTATCATACTTGGTGTGTAGTTGAAATAGATGATAATAAAATAATTATAGACCCAAGTATGAAATACTTAAAAGAGTATCTAATTGAAAATAAACTTATTAAACCAAGACATTTACTTCCTGAGAATGTTGTAATTTTTAATTCAAATTCATTTGATAACATCAGGTATGTTAAAGAAGATAATTTAATTCCAACTTCAAAAAAGTTTCTAAATATGATTAATGAAGAGTTCAAACAACTACTAATTCATAATGTATTTGTAGAATCAAATAATTTATTTGATTTATGAAAATTTAGATTTTAACTAATAGTAATTGACCTAAAAATGAAAACATATCAGGTTATAATTAAACCTGATATGTTTCACAAATGAAATTATTTTTGAATTTTTAATCTGTCCAAAACCTTTTTATCAACCTTTACAGATTTAAAAACCACAACATTTTGTTTCATTTTTTCTATCATCTTTGGACTTGGTTTTGGATTATAAACCCTTTTCCATTCAATTTTATCCCATTTAATTTTGGGGTTTGTAGAACCATAAGAATTAGAATTAATGGTCATTAACATTACAAATGTTAAGATTGAAACTAAACTAAAATTCACATTTTGATTTTTCATATTTTATTGTTTTAATTATAAATCTTCTTCTTCAAGGATAAAAACTTCATCAACTCTTTTATTAAATACCTTACAAATTTTCAACGCCAAAACTGTTGAAGGAACAAATTTCTTCAATTCTATAGCGTTAATTGTTTGTCTTGTAACAGAAACCTTCTCCGCCAATTGTTCCTGTGTAAGATTGTTCACCGCCCGTTCCACTTTAATCTTGTTATTCATTAATATCAATTAAATTTTTACGGATTAAATAATGAAATCTAAAAACGTATATGATGATTATTGTATAGAGATTAAGAATCATTACATAAAAAAAAGAGAGATGATGAAAGAAAAGAATACAGAAAAAAAGTATACCATAGTTTATAAAAACAGAAGAATGAAATGACCTTAATCTAATTTGATTGATATATTCATCTTCTTTTTTCTCTTTTGAAAACATCAACATTATTCCTCCTAACAATAATAATAAACCTACCATATTGGGTATCAAGGATATACGACCGAAACGAACAGGTGGTTTTATTTCTCCTTGTAAAAAATTATTACCAAAATAACCATAAGTGGTAATTTGTATACTTGAAATCAAGTCAGGTAGGATTAAATGAACTATTCCCAAAATCATAGATGGTATCATAATAAACCATCCTATTCTTTTAAAAATATGAGGTAATAAAAATGATTTCATAATAGATAATTTAAACAAATGTATAGTTTATTTTACATTTAGACAAATATTTTATACATTTAGGATGTTAAACATTACATTTTATTGGTAGTCTACTCTAAAACCACTTTTATGAAACCATCACTTCTATTACCAAACCGGTTTAAAAAAATTGGGTTGGTTCTTCTTTCACTTGGATTATTAGTTTGGATTTTGACTCAAAAAGAGTTGATTTTCACAGAGTTGGATAATACGAACAAGGTAATTACACTAACAATGTCTTTCTTTTGTTTTCTTTTTGGTTTGTATTTTTTTACATTTTCTAAAGAACCCATAGAAGATGAATATATCAATAGTATTAGATTAAAATCTTTTCAAATTAGTTCTTTAATACAAATGGTATTCTTCATTTTTTCTTTCATTTTGATGTTTTTATTTAAAAATGAACCAAATGGAGACGAGGGACTTTCTACTTTTCTTCTATCATCAATTATCCTTTATTGGTTGGTTTATATAGTAAGTTTTAATTACAATTTAATTAGTATTAAAAGGGAAAGATTAAATTAGAGGTATGAAAAGAGATACAATATATTTAATCTTTATTGTTTTAATGATAGGATTGTTTACAATCAATTTCATCATTTTTAGAATGAAAAACGAATTTTTGACCATTACTACATCATTAACAATAATTGTTAGTGGTATTATGAAATTAAAAGATGATTACCAAAGAAAGGAAATCAAATAAAAGAGAGGAGTTAATTTCTGAACTTAACTCAAACAAATCCAATATTTGGTTAGTTTCAAAGTTGGTGTGTTTTAATTTAATACTATTTTATGAAATCTCTTAAAATATTTCAATACAATTTATATAAAAACATATTTAATGTATTTTCAAATATTTTCATTTTAAATATATTTTTACTGACATACATCTTCCCTGGAATAAAAATTGGACTTCCATTTTTTATTGTTATCATCTCGTTTGATAATCTCTATTTTATTTATGTATTAAGTTCAATATTTGTATTTATTAGTTTTATAATTGAAAAAAATATTAAACTATATTTTCAACTTATTTCAATTATAATTAATTTAATAACAATCGGAATAATATTTTATTTAAGTAATAAACAATTTGAAAATCAAATAAATTATATTGAAGTTATTTACAACCCTCAAACCTACTTCTTATTTCTACTTTTCTTTTTCAATACTTATAAAATATTAAATAAAATAATATCTACAAGGGTTTTAAAGTTAGTCTAGTTGAAATTCATACTATCTCATCTTCTGTAATTCCAAACCAACTTTGAGGTTAGGTAGAAACTTCCCTTCTCCATTCTTCCATTGTTGTCCCCATTTCTTATTTACCAATCTTATGTTTGTATTATATGTGACATACTTTTCATAATCTCTTGTAAAAGAGACATCTGTTGTGTTTGTATTCCCTTCTTTCCAAATCCCTACCCATTGAATACCTATAAATACTCCTTTTGAATTTAGGATTATATTTTGATTACTTATATCAATTTCAATATTACCAAATAGATTATACCCTTTATCAATTACAATATCATTAATTAGTAATTCTTCATAGGGTTCTCCATTGTCACTCAATGAATAGATATGTAATCTCAATGGGTCATTCTTTTCTATCTTATTGGTTGGTAAAATAACTTTCAAAATCTTATACTTTTCTTTTTCATTTGGAAATTCAACTAAAGTAGTAATCTCGTGACCTGAAAACTTTTGATTTCTATTACCACCTCCTTTATATCTAAAAACTTCTTTATACTTATGTAATCCAACTTTAATAGGTTTCTCAATAGGTGTATATTTCTTAACTATTACATCAGGTAATGTTGAACCTGTTTCCTTAAATAATTCAATTTTATCATTTGTAATCTTACCAACTACATAGTTGATTGATTTATACCCAACATAAGAAATATGTATTGTGTCTGTTGGAGATAGGTTTAGTAAAATAAACCCATTTTCATCAGTAATAAAACCCTCTATTGTATTGATAGATTGAATAGTAGTATAAGGAAGTGGGTCTTTGGTTATCCCATCCACTATTACAACCTTTGTTTGGGAATAACTAAATTGTAATAGTAATAGGGAAAGTATTGTTAATAGTTGTTTCACAATTATACTTTGAGTTATGAATTTACATCAACTCATCAAAACTTTGGTATATATCCTTAATTTCTTCTCTACTAATACCCAAATACCTACGAGTAATGGATGTAGAACTATGATTTAGGATTGAGGATAATTTGATTAAGTATTCATCACTATGTCCGTTATTCTCCCAAATGAACCTTGAACCTGATTTCCTTAAACTATGGGTTGATATGTTCTTATTCTTGATTTTCTCAATTTTACCACCTTCTTTTAATAATAGGTTGGTATGTTGTAAAGTGTATTGAAAGATTAATCCCTCTTGGTAGGGTGATTTAAGTTCATTATAGGTGGTTTCAATACTCTCACGAAGGGTTTTACCTATTGTAATCTCTCTTCGTTTTCCTGTCTTCTTTTCGTTTAATACGAGGGTGTCTTTACCAAGAACATCTATCCATTTAATTCTACTTAAATCACTATACCTCAAAAGTGTCTTAACACCGAACTCTATAAGGAGACACATTCTGTAATTTCCTTCTTTTCTAAAATACCTTGTTAGACGGAGTATCTCATCTGTGGTTAAATAATCACTTGTCTTGAATATTGTAGTAGTCATTTTGTATCGGTTTTAACGATACAAATATATTCATTTTTATATTATAATTCTCATAAACGAATATATTTTTTATATAAAAATCATAACTAATTGATTTTCAATACTACATTCAATAATAATATAAACGAATATTCCTATTCCTCAATATTTGAGGTATTTATCACTTCCGATAGTAAAAGATTACAGAACCATCCCCAATCACTATAAGTTCCTGAAATTGTAATTTCTTCTTCCTCGTCCATATGTAGGTCAATGAGAACCTTTCTTATGGTTTTAGGATTTACACATAATTTATGGTTGTGTTCCTTGAATACCTCTTTAAGGTCTATATAATGACTATTTAATTCCATTTCTGTTTTTGTTAATTAAGATAAATTCTTTGGGGTTTATTTTCTTGTCTTGTATTAGTTCTCTCAATTTATCAATAAGACGGACAAGTTGGTCTTGTTTTAATATCACTTTCATATCGTAGTTGGGTTTAATTTATAAAGACCACCCAAAAATCGTGGTCGTTGGAATTGGTTATGGTAAATCTCCTCAATGGTTTTATCCCCAAGTTTCTTCAATACAGGATTATTGTAATCAACATCTGTTTGGTAATTTAGACTGGCGCCAAACAGGTCGGGGGTGAATTGACCAAGATATTGAAACCTAAAAGTCAATCTTGGGTCTATCATTCTAATTCGTAAGGTCATCTGTTTTAGTAATTTAACGTCATTATTATCCTCACGACCACATAACACATAGTTCAATGAAAACGTGGGATAACCATTCATACCATCATCACAGATACTCGTTGTTCTTACACCACAGGTATGGTGTTCATTCCAAAACCTACGATTAGATACCATTCCCAAAGACATCATACCATTGGTTAATTTTCTTGAAATATCCTGTAATTTTTCCATTGTGAAAATGTGATAATCACTTCGTGAGGGAGTTATTGAAAGAGTAAGTGAGTATAGGTATTGACCTTCAAGTGTAGATTTTTGTTTTAACACCCTATCCATCACTATATTTTTTATGTGGTTAGTATCCACAAAGTCGTTGTCGGTATATTCACTTCCAAGTGAATACATAACCGGTGTAATTTCTAATGTTTCCATACTAATAAATACTATGAATTAGGTAAGTAGATGAGTAAGTCAAAATAAAATATTTTAGTGGTCTTATTTCACACGTGTTATAGTGTTTCAAACCAAAACACACTTATTTTGTGTATTAAATGACCATTACAGGTGTTTTCAGTAAAGTAGTAGAATGGTGAGGAAAAATGAAATCAGGTGAGTGTAGGTAATCCCTGATACCTCTGGAGTTCCTTTGGACTATTGAGGGAACCTACGGAGGGACCCCGGAACGTATATTAAGACAAGATACCACCTCTTCCCCCCACCGGGGACCTGGTTAATTCATACCATCTTGTAAATACCCCATAGTTAAACCACGTGATGTAGATTTCGTTGTATAGTATGATACACCCTTGTTCTCTATAACTTCTTCAATTTCAATCTTACCCATACGTCCATACATCTCTGTGAATTCAATTTTAATCTTACTATCAACCATCGTTTTTATACGTTCTTGTAATCGGGGGTTTAATAATACCTTTTCTATCTTAACATTACCATCTCTTACACCTGTTCTAATATTGTTGGTGTTCTTATCACCTTGTAATCGTTTATAGATAGACTGATTCATTTGTTCCTTATCCATTGTTGTCTTTATCAGTATGTGGGAGTGGTAATGATTGGTTTGTCGGTCTCTTTCCCAAACATAGTATAGGTAATCGTATTCAATACCACTTGTGATATACTTTACCTCCTTCTCCATATTATCAAACTTTACATAACCAACAGGTCTGTAAGTAATCATAAGGTCAAATGGTAGTTGTTGTAGGTCTCTTCCATTTAGTGTTGATGTCTTTGTTCTTTTCATTGTTAAAGTGTTTTATTTAGTTATTACAGGACACAGAAAGGGTAGTAGATGTTTAAGTCCTTGATGTGTCTTGTAATAAATATATCAGTGAGTAAGAAAAAAGTAAAGAGTTCCTCAAACTAGCGTCAATTAGTCTTTTCCTTGTGTATCATTACAAAAAAAATATGGACGTGGATTTCGTTTTACGGATTTCGTTTGTTATATTTTATAGTATAATAAACCGAAGTAGAACATTATACATTATGAGATTTTTAGACATTAAGGGGTTATGTGATTACACAACCCTATCACGCGCCACGATTTACAGACACATAAAAAACAACTCAATACCATCAATTACGATTGGAAAGAGACGACTATTTTCCCCAACTGATATAGACAACTGGTTGAGAGGATTTGGAGGTGATAATGACTTACCAACAATACAAGGAGTATAAACAAAACAAATATATATGGGAAAATTCAGTTTCTATTTAGACAAACGAGGTAAGAAAAATAAACCTCAAGATTACAAGTATCCATTGTGTGTTCGTTCCAATATCAAAAACGACACCATATACTTACCGATTACAACAGATAAACAAAGAAAGGAGTTTATCAAACTTACAGAGGAACAATATAACCGAGTGTTCGTCAAAAAATCATTAGACACACATAGTATTGATTTTCGGGAAAAGTGTTCCACATACATCACAAGATGTGAAAGGGTGTTATCTTCACTTGGAGAGAAATACACAAGAAATACCTTTGTTGAACTTTACAAAAATGAGGGGGAAATTGTTGAAGAACAACCATTCACCTCATTGAAATTAACTGATGTCTTTGAACATTATAAACAGAATACAACGAAGGGTAGTGTAAAATATAGAGGACATATTAAAACATCCGTAAATGTCTTTAACACTTTCAAGTCAGGTTTATCTATTACAGATATAACACCAGATTTTTTAGAAAGAGTGAAAAATTGGAAAAGGGATGATAAAAAAAGTGACGCAACAATTCAATCCTACAACCGAGACATTAGAAAGTTAATCAACTATACAAAGGATACATTGAAAATACTACCAAAGGAATACCAATATCCATATGGTGGTGGTGGTTATACTATCGGTTCTTATTTCCCACCAAAAGTGGTTATGAGTAATGAGGATATATTAAAAGTGGTTGAACTAAATGAATTTGATAGTCCCGAACAAAAATATTCCCGAGACATTTGGTTGTTTTTGTATCGTTGTAATGGTATTAACTTTATTGACTTACTCAATATGAAATGGGAGAACATTGTTGGTGATTACTTTATCTTCACTCGTTGGAAGACAAGGAACACAAGAAAGAATAACATTAAACCTATTAAATCTCCAATCACTAATGGAATGAAAGAACTCCTAATATCTGTAGGTGATAAAAGTAGTCCATACATACTTGGGGAGTTGAAAGAAGGTAGTAAAGAAACAACCATCATTAACAAATGTGAAAAATTGAAAAGTAGAATTAACAAACACTTGAAGGTAATAGGTAAAAAATTGAACCTATCAGTTGAACTACTTACAGAGACCGCCAGAGATTGTTACGCCACAACCCTATACAGAAATGGTGTATCAAAAGAGAACATTGGTGAGATGTTAGGACATTCAAATACCATAGTAACGGAACACTACCTTTCAGGGATTGATATTGAAAAGACAAACGACATCAACAAACACATACACTAATCACGCCGGGTTCCCACGCCGGGTTAAACCACTATAATGGATAAAATGAACTACTATGAGACACTACAACAATGAAAGAAACACAATGAGACGATAAGAAACACAGATTTTGTATTCTCATAATCAGGGGGTCCCAGGATCATGCCCTGGTGGGCCCACTCAATACAGTAAAGGGTTTCAGTGTTTATTCACTGGGACCTTTTTTTATGATTTGCATACAATTTGCACCTGAAAACATTTTATAACATTACTTCCCATTAGGATTCCATTTACGATGTCAATTATGGTGGTTTAACTATGTATTCCCATTATAAAAAGATGCCAAATCGTATATTTACGGATAAATACGGATATATATCAAAATTCGCATTTTTTGACACCTATTTACTAAATATAAGTCAATAATCGCATTTTTTGACTTATATTTGACCTAAATATTTCAAAATGATCCCTTTATTGCCCTTACAAATTGAGTTTGAAACCAAGGCTGTTTTAAAAAAATTAACAGCAGCGCATAAACAATTGGCCGAGTTTAAGGGCGTTATAAAGAGCATTCCAAATCAAAACATTCTTTTAGAAACACTTACATTAAGAGAAGCTAAGGAAAGCTCTGCAATAGAAAATATTATTAGCACTTTTGCCGAAGTGTATCAAAGTAGTGTCTATTCCAATCTATTTGCGACACCAGCAGCAAAAGAAGTGCATTTATATGCTGAAGCCTTAAAGCAAGGTTTTGGATTAATTCAAACTAGTGGCTTGCTTACTAATAATCATATACTAGAAATTCAATCAGTCATAGAACAAAATAATGCAGGATTTAGAAAGTTACCAGGTACAAAATTATTAAATGATAAAACCGGGGAAATAGTATATATGCCCCCACAAGATGCCATAGAAATTGAAAATCTAATGTCAAATTTAGAAGCATTTATAAATAATGATGAGTTAATGGATATTGACCCATTAATAAAAATGGCAATTATACATCATCAATTTGAAACAATACATCCATTTTATGACGGGAACGGTCGTACAGGTCGTATCATTAATATTTTATACCTTATTAATAAAAAATTATTAGACTTGCCAGTCCTTTACCTAAGTAGGTATATTATTAGTAGAAAAAATGAATACTACAAACACTTACAACAAGTTCGTGAAACAGGAGAATGGGAGTCATGGATACTATTTATTTTAGATGGAATTGAATCAACTGCAAAAGAAGGAATTATATTAATTAATGGGATTCAAAAAGAAATGCAAAAATATAAACATGCATTAAAATCAAAACTACCAAAATTATATAGTCAAGATTTATTAAATAATTTATTTAAATACCCATACACTAAAATTGAATTTTTAGAAAGAGATTTAGGTATAAGTAGAAGTACAGCTATTAGATATCTGGAAGAACTTGTAAAAAATGAATTTCTTGAAAAACAAAAAATGGGAAGAGAAAGTTACTATGTGAATAAGCCATTAAACCAGCTACTAAGTTAGTTTTTGCTAATTCAAATTAATTGACAACATTAGTTTATTTTCAAGTATAAATTTTCATTATGAAGTTCATCCCATTTTTATTTTTATCATTCATCTGCTTAGTAGGTCAAGCACAAAGTCCTAAAAGAGTAAATTTCACTCCAAGTAATTATTATTCATTTTTTGCTGCTGAAACAAAACCGGTTTTAAATATTTTACCAGGGGATACTATTTATACTAGCTCTGTTGATTGTGATGGATTTGATAAAAACGGAATCAAACGTTCAATTGGTAAAGCTGAAAATCCTTTAACAGGGCCTTTTTATGTAGAAGGTGCGGAAGAAGGAGATATTATAAAAGTAACTTTCACAGATATGAAATTTAGCAGAAATACTGCTTTATGTCTGCCCTACTTTCATGAACGTAGTATGCCCTCCTCTATTACCGATTTAGTAAAAAATAAGCTAGAGCCCATTGTTTGGAAGTTAGATCTAAAGAAAAACAAAGCGAAGCTTCAAGCTCCTACAGAACATTTAAAAAACTTTGAGGTTGCTATTAGCCCTTTTCTTGGATGCGTTGGTTTGGCTGCTCCGAAGGGACAAGAAGTTGGCACAGGAGATGCAGGACCCTTTGGTGGTAATATGGATTTTAATCGTATTGCTAAAAATGCTTCCGTTTACTTGCCAGTATATAATATTGGATGGCCTTAGAAACATCTTTAGATTATGCATTCACCGTTAAACTTATTAAAAGCCCTGCTCAAAAATTAGCATATCCAAGAGTTGAAGATGCTACTTATATTATGACAGTTGGTTTGGATGCTACTTTAGATAACGCTTTAAAAACTGCTTCGAAAGGAATGTTGGCTTGGTTACAAGAGGATTACAATTTAACTATTGAAGAAGCAACACAAGTAATGGGATCTTCTTTAGAATATAAAATTACAG
>Ga0222712_10006485_pt1 | contig 11547 bp, 10 predicted proteins | sample C33_657DmetaG_FD_165043 | JGI IMG/M metagenome (GOLD analysis project Ga0222712, IMG submission 165043) | Estuarine water microbial communities from San Francisco Bay, California, United States - C33_657D | ecosystem: Environmental > Aquatic > Marine > Unclassified | place: USA: California... | reverse complement strand
CTTTAATTAAAAAGATAGCGGCACGGTAATATAAATCTGCTTCCTCAGGTAGTTCGTCGATGGCTGAGAGCATAATTTCTGCGCATTTTTCGAAATCATTGAGATCATAATGCAACTGTGCCCATTTTACCCAGGTAGGAGCGAAGAAGGAATCTAGATCTACGGATTTGGCATAGGCCTCATCAGCAGAAACGGGATTGCCTAAATAAGATTCCACATCTGCTAAACCCGTCCAATATAAAGGATTCGTATCATTCAGTTTCAGCGCTTTTTTGAGGAAATGCAAGGCCTCGAACCATTTGTCCATCTCCGTAAGACAAACGGCTAATCCATAATAGCCTTCATCCCACAAAGGATCCACTTTGATGGCCTCCTTGTAAAAGGGTAAGGCTTCATCAAATCGACGTTGTCTCTCGATACTTGCGCCTAAACAGCAATATAATTCTGGATTCGGATCATCGTATTTCAAGCATAATTGATAGGCTTCTTCTGCCTTCGCATATTCTTGAATATTCATATAAGTATTGCCTAAATTGAATAAAGAAGATCCAAAAGTAGGTTCAATCGCTAGCGAATATTCATAGGCATCGATCGCCTTTTCAAACTGTTTTAATTTCGAATAGGCTATGCCTAAATTATACCAAGCCGTAAAGGAGAACGGATCGGCGTCAATAAATTGTTTGTAATAGGGGATACTTTCCTCGATTTTGCCTATCTCGTCTAAGCAATTAGCGAGTTCCACCAGGGCATTTTCATTCTCGGAATTAAGCTCTAAGCACTTTTTTAGCATGTCGACTGCCTCACGAGGTTTCCCCCAAGCTTGGTAGCTTAAACCGATGCGAAAGTAGACCTCATCTTTCTCTTCCGTGCGATCTAAAGCCGCTAAAAAGAGTTGGATAGATTCCTCGTGCTGGCCCATTTGGCTTAATAAATAACCTTTAACGAGGGTTAATTCGATGTCATTTGGGAAAAGCAGGATGGAGTTTTCGATTAATTCCATGGCCTCTTCAGGTCTCTGCATTTCACCTAAAATTTGGGCTTTTAGGGTAATTAATTCGAGGGAATAATTGAAATGGGAAAGCCCTAAATTAACGGCATCTAAGGCTTGGTCAAATCGGGATTGAACAAAGTAATGTTCGGCGATTTGTTCTAGGGTTTCTGCATCGAAAAACGCGTTTTCTTGCTGATTCAACATGTTTTCGTAGCGCTGTACGGAAGATTGAATGTCTTCTTTATTCTCGTCGAATTCGGGATCTAGCATTTTTCAAAATACATTTTTACTAAAATAAAGAATATTATTTATTCTTGAACCCCTTTTCGGCTTATTTTTGTTCCAAATAACTCATAATGTCAAAAATCTGCGCCATTGCGGACCTCGGTACGAATACCTTCCAGTTACTTATTTCTCCACTAGACCATTTCCAGGTGTTAGAGCACTTACAACGCCCGGTGGGTTTGGGGATGGGAGCCATGGAACAGGTAGTCCTGCAAGAAGATGCGATGGATCGGGCGCTTGTCGCCTTACACGAATTCGTGTCTTTGTTTTTGTCCAAAGGAGGGGACATTAGCGATTTTTATGCCATCGGAACAAGCATTTTACGTCGAGCAACGAATGCCGGGGCTTTTATACAACGGGTAAAAGAAGAACTCGGAGTCTCTATTTTAGTCATTGATGGAATTCAAGAGGCGGAATATATCTATGCGGGGATACGAAATTCGCTTCCTGAACGTTGGGAGAAAACAAGTTTGGTGATGGATATAGGGGGAGGAAGTGTGGAATTCATCTTATTTAAGGGATATGATGTTCTGTATCGAGTGAGTTTGGAATTAGGTGGCTTGCGACTAAAGTCCCTTTTTTCGGTGGATAATGAGTTTAGTTTATCTATTGTTAAGGAGTTAAATGTGCATGTGACGAAAGAAATAGACGTTTTATTTCAGGCCTGTGAGAAGGCAAAACCCGAGGTATTGATAGGGGCCGCAGGTGCTTTTGAGACGATTTTGGATTTAGAGAATAGACCAGGCACGGCACCGGCTTCTTGCGAAATTGATTTGAACCAGTTTTTGCAGCATAAATTAAACCTTGATGCCTTGCCTTATGAAAAGCGGAAGGCCTATCCTGGTATGAGAGCATTCAGGGCGAGTATTTTCCCTTATGCCACCTTTTTAATTGAGAAGGTATTGCGGGAATTGGAAGTAAACGAGCTTTGGTTTTCTTCGTACAGTTTGAAAGAAGGATTTTGGTTTAAAGAACTAGCTCCTTCCTCACCACAACCCTAGAGATTATAAAAAAAAAATTGTAAACTTGTAGTTAATAAGATTAATCAATTCATCCTATGGCTTTATCGCTAGCAACTATTTTACTTCAGGCGGGTGTAACCGTCGATTCACTTTCTTCTGCTGTGGCAGATTCTATTGTAAATGCTTCAGGTCCGGTTCAAGAAGTGACTAAAGTAGTAGAAGAATTTTCGGTGTTAGACTTATTGGGAAAGGGGGGATATGTGATGTATCCAATCGGTTTCTTGTTTGCTGCAGCCGTTTTCTTGTTCATCGAACGCTATCTATATATTCGTAAAACGGCAAAATTAGACGAGAATTTCTTGCATACGATCAATGATATGTTGCAAGCAGGAAATGTCCAAGGTGCGATTAATTTCTGCAAAACGAATTCCTACCCGATCGCTAAGTTGTTAGAAAAAGGATTGTCTCGTTTAGGATCACCTATTCGCGATATTGAGGCGGCTATTGAGAATAAGGCCAAAGTGGAAATCTACAACATGGAGAAGAATTTAGGAATTTTAAGTGCGATTGCTCGTATTGCGCCGATGTTCGGATTCTTAGGAACAGTTACGGGTATGATTCGTACCTTCCACAATATTTCGATTTCGAATAAAATTGATATCTCTACGATTGCAGGGGGTATTTATGAGAAAATGGTGACATCCGCATCAGGTTTAATTGTGGGTATCATTGCCTATGTATTGTATACCTTGTTAACGACGATGATTGATCGCACGATCAATAAAATGGAGATTACAGCGATTGATTTCTTAGATATTCTTCACAAGCCAGCTTCTAAATCTTAATTCAATGAACTTTAGAAAAAGAGCCAGAGAAGCATCAGAAGTGGAAACAGGGGCCTTAGCGGATATCCTTTTCTTTCTATTGATGTTCTTTTTAATGATTTCGACGCTTGCTTCTCCTGATGCGATTAAATTGCTTTTACCAGAAACGGCAAAGCCTATGCCTACACCTGCGAACGAAGTCATTCGTTTAACAGTGGATGAGAAGCTAAACTACTACATTGATGATCGTTTAGTGGATGTGGCGAATCTAGAAGCTGAATTAACAAAGGAAGCCACTTCAAAAAAAGCAGTCACTTTAGTAGTACGTATGGATCGCAACCAAACAGTACAAGAGTTAACGAATATCTACGACCTAGCGGCTAAATTAAAATTAGCCATGGTCATGGCCGCAGAAAAGAAAAAATAGAATTATGGAAGGCTATGTACTCATCGCCCTCAAATCAATAGCCGTATACGTGTTCATCGTAGCGGCTATTCGTTTTTTTGGGAAGAAGGAATTTGCACAATTATCGGTGGTTGATGTGGTTTTCATTTTGTTAATCTCAAATGCCGTTCAAAATGCTATGGTCGGCTCAGACTCAAGTCTGGGTGGAGGTTTAGTAGCCGCTTTCGCCTTATTTGTAATGAATTATGGTTTTAAATTTCTATCTACCTATAGCCCTTTTTTAGCAAAAGCCATTGAAGGAGAGCCTATCTTGTTGATTTATCACGGATTCGTTAAAGCGTCTGGTCTGAAAAAGGCAGGACTTACTTTAGAGCAAATAGAGGCGGTAGTTCGGGAGCACGGAGTTGCTAGTCTTTCTGAGGTGGATTTAGCCGTATTCGAAGTCGATGGGAATATTTCTGTTTTAACGGATAATTATCGCAATTCAAGTAAAAGAAAGCATAAAGCACTTCACATTATAGGCAGAAATACGGCCTAATATCGTATATTTGTCCTTAAATCTCAGCTGTTTGTAGAGTTGAGTATCATTTTGTTTTCTTTATTAATGGAAAAAATCCTAAAATTCGGTGGGACTAGCTGTGGAAGCATCGAAAGTATTCAATCCGTTTTGACGATTATCGAGTCAAACTGGAAATCCTCCTCAGACTTTGCTGTTGTTTTTTCTGCCATGGGCGGTGTGACCAATCATTTGTTGGAAGCGGGCACCCTTGCGGCTCAGCCGAAAAGCACAGTAAATACCTTAATTGAGACCATCGAAACGCGTCATTTTGACGTAATTAAGCACTTTATTCCAGTGACGGGGCAAAGCCAAGTTATCGCCCATGTGCGTACGTTGGTGAATGAATTGCGGGATGTATTGAAAGGTATTAATTTGATCAAAGAGATTTCGCCTAAGACCTCTGATTTATTGGTTAGTTTTGGTGAAAGACTATCTACCTATTTAATTTTCGCCATTTTACAGCAGAAAGGACTTCCTGTACTTTATGTAGATGCGCGCGAAATTATAAAAACCAATAGTGCATTTAGTCATTCAGAAGTAAATTTTGCTGAGACGAATGCCTTGATTAACTCTTTCTTTGAAACGAATAAAGGCAAAATTGGCTTGGTGACGGGCTTTATTGCGTCTAATTCAAAAGGGGAGACTACGACTCTAGGTCGTGGTGGTTCTGACTATACGGCCTCCGTTTTGGGTGCTGCTTTAGGTGTAAAAGAGATTGAGATCTGGACGGATGTGGATGGTATGATGACCTCAGATCCGCGCAAAGTAAAGTCTGCGTTTACGATTCCTTCGATTTCGTATGCGGAAGCGATGGAGTTAACCCATTTTGGGGCTAAAGTCATTTATCCTCCTTCTTTACAACCTGCCTTTGCGAAAAACATCTCTATTCGTGTATTAAACACGTTTAATCCGTCTTTTGCAGGAACTGTTGTTAGCAAAGAACCGACAGGTAGTCCTTATATTATTACGGGTATCTCGTCGATTGATCAATTAGCGTTGGTTAATTTACAAGGTTCAGGAATGATAGGTGTAGCGGGGGTTTCGGCCAAGTTATTTACGGTTTTAGCTCGCGAAAAAATATCAGTTGTCTTGATTTCTCAAGCGTCATCTGAGCATAGTATCTGTTTTGCCATAGATCCTGCTGTATCTGAGAAGGTGCGTAAAGTGCTTGAAAAAGAATTCGCGACAGAGATGGCTGCAGGTGATATTGAGGGAATTGATATCCAAAAAGATCTTTCTGTTATTGCAGTAGTGGGAGAAGGTATGCGCAAGCACACCGGTGTGAGTGGTAAATTATTTTCTTCTTTGGGTAAAAATGGAATTAACATTGTGGCTACGGCGCAAGGTTCTTCCGAGTTGAATATATCTGTTGTGATAGAAAATAAGGACCTTTCCAAGGCCCTGAACGTCATTCATGAAACCTTTTTCTTTTCCCAAATCAAAACTTTGCACCTTTATTTAGTAGGCGCTGGGCTGATTGGTAAGACTTTATTAGAGCAAATTATTGGTCAGGAGCATTATTTGGCCAAATACAAAGGCATTCGCATTCGTCTAATTGGTATCGCGAATAGCCGAAAGCAATTGATTCAAGAAGAGGGGATTGAGTTAGATAAGGCTTTGGACTTGTTGAATCAAAGGGGGCAAGAGGCAGATTTAGCTGGTTTTATTGCTCAAATCAAATCCTTGAACTTGCCTAATTCTATCTTTGCGGATTGTACAGCAAACAAAGAGATCTATACGAATTATTTAGGCCTCTTCCAGTCCAATATCTCGGTGGTAACCCCAAATAAGGTAGCTAATTCAGGGCCTTATGAACTATATGCTCAATTGCATCAAACGGCTCTAGCGAAAGGAGTTAAGTTCTTGTATGAGACGAATGTAGGGGCTGGTTTGCCAGTCATTAATACCCTTCAAGGCTTAATCGCATCGGGTGATCGCTTTGAGAAAATTGAAGGGATTTTATCCGGTACTTTATCGTTCTTGTTTAATCAGTTTAAGCCGGGGAAATCTTTTGGTGAAGTTTTGAGAACTGCGAAAGAGAAAGGCTATACGGAACCAGATCCCAGAGAAGATTTGAGTGGGATGGACGTGGCACGTAAAATTTTGATCCTGAGTCGGGAAATTGGGATGAAGTTAGAATTCTCTGATATTACGATTGAGAAGATTATTCCTCCTGCTTGTGAGGCAGCACCATCGGTGGATGCCTTCTTTGAGGAGATTGACAAGGCAAACGATTTCTTCGAGCAATTAGTGAATGAAGCTGCTTCGAAAGGCGAGGTTCTGCGTTACATTGCTTGTTTGGAAAATCAAAAAATCACGATCGGTTTGCGCTCGGTAGGTCCTACACATCCATTCTATCAGATGGATGGTGCGGATAATGTAATTGCCTTTACGACAAAGCGTTACCATGATCGTCCTTTAGTGATCAAAGGGCCTGGTGCTGGTGCGGAAGTGACCGCTTCAGGCGTTTTTGCTGATATTGTATCCATTGGTAGTCATCTCGCATAATATGGAAAAGATACGTGTATATGCTCCAGCAACGGTAGCGAATGTGGCTTGTGGATTTGATATCTTCGGTTTTGCGGTGAATCACCCGGGCGATGAGGTCGTTTTAGAAAAGAAGTCTACACCTGGAATCATTATTAAAGAAATTACAGGCGACGATGGTCGTTTGCCCAAAGCCGTGGAGAAAAACACGGCCGGTATTGCTATCCAAAAATACTTAAGCTCCATCGGTCGGGAAGACCAAGGTTTTGAGCTGTCCTTGCACAAGGATATGCCATTGGGTTCAGGCTTAGGTTCATCCGCTGCTTCCGCAGTTGCTGGCGTTTTCGCAGCAAATGAACTCATGGGCCGCCCATTATCCCAAAAAGACCTCTTGCCCTTCGCAATGGAAGGTGAGCGCGTCGCCTGCGGCTCCGCGCACGCGGACAATGTAGGCCCTTCCTTATTAGGCGGTTTTGTCGTCATTCGTTCCTACGATCCGCTCGATATCATTCAAGTACCTGTACCAGAAGATTTATACGCCAGCATCGTTCACCCTCAGATCGAGGTAAATACGAAGGATGCCCGAGGAATTTTAGATAAAGAGATCTCTTTATCCACCACCATCACCCAAATGGGTAACGTGGCAGGCCTCGTAGCCGGCCTCTTACTGCCTGATTATGAATTAATTGGTAGATCACTAGTGGATGTGATTATCGAGCCTTCAAGAGCCATCTTAATACCTGGATTCGCAGAGGTGAAGGCCGCGGCTATCGCAAATGGCGCCTTAGGTTGCTCGATCTCTGGTTCTGGCCCATCGCTATTTGCCTTATCGAAAGGACAGGAAACAGCAAAGAAAGTGGCTGAAGCCATGGCTACTGAATTTGCAGCCTTAGGTATCGGATCGGAGCAATATGTCTCCCAAATCAATCAAAAAGGCCCTGTAATCTTAGCTGATTAAGCTTTAGGATGTGCTTGCTGGTAAATCGCCTTCATCTTTTCCATCGAATTGTGGGTATAGACTTGCGTTGCGGCCAGATTCGCGTGGCCTAATAACTCTTTGATGGCATTTAAATCAGCGCCTCTATTCAACAGGTGCGTTGCATAGGTATGTCGCAATACGTGTGGAGAAAGTTTCTCTAGCTGGCTGTATTCCCCCAGGTTTTTCTTCACTAAGCGTTGGACAAACATCGGGTAAAGCGATTCTCCTTTGTCCGTTAGCAATAAATGAGCGTTATCGAAGGTGCAAAATTGACGGTAAGTCTGTATGAGTTCCACTAAGAAGGCAGGAATCGGTATCATGCGCTCCTTATTTCGTTTTCCGACGACGCGAATCGTTTTAGCCGCTAAATTAACTTGTGAGTTTTGTAAGGAGATGAGTTCAGCGAGTCGAATGCCGGTTCCATACAATAAAAATAGGATGAGCTCGTCGCGCGCTTCACTGAAATTAGTGGCGATTACCCGGTTCTCCACGAGGTTCTCCATCTCTGATTCTCGGACGAAATGGGGGATTTTCTTCGTGGTTTTCACCATCCGAATGGAGGCCATCGGATTTTCGGTGATTTTTCCTGTTCGTAGTAGGTATTTATAGAAGGTGCGAAGCGTGGCTAATTTGCGATTAATGCTGCGGTTTTGGATGGAATCATCGGATAAACTGATGAGCCATTTCCGGACATCCATGGCTTGAACCAGCTGGAGTTCTGTGGGATTTACAAAAGCGGTAAATTGCTCTAAGTCAGTAGAGTAGGAGGTAATCGTGTGCGAACTGAGGCGCCTTTCGATGGACAGGTGGTCCAAAAAAAAATTGACTAATTCACGATTCATCATCGAAATTAGTCAATTCCTTTAAAGAATGTATAGGAAATTAGTTATTAATATTTCCGTAAGTGATTTGCTTGTAAGCAGCACGAATCATTTCTTTACGACGACCTACAGAAGGTTTTTCGAAAGCAGATCTTCTACGTAGTTCTTTCACTACACCTGTTTTTTCAAATTTCTTCTTGAAGCGCTTTAAAGCCTTATCAATTGATTCGTTCTCTTTTATCGAAATAATTAACATTTTCTTTTGTCTGTTTTTTTAAATTGTGTGCAAAGATAGTAATATTTTTTTGATGCGCAATAGCTGAATCGATTATTTCAATGAATGTTTTTGCCTATTTTTGTGCTTTCATCTTAAAGAAAATTATGTCAGACTTTTCACGGACAACGGTTACTGCAGCGTTAATTTATGCGAACGGGCCTATTCACATCGGTCACTTAGCAGGTTGTTACTTGCCAGCGGATATCTATGTTCGGTATTTACGCCTTCAAAAGAAGGATGTGATTTTTGTGTCTGGTACCGATGAACATGGGGTGCCTATTACCATTAAGGCCGCTAAAGAGGGTAAAACTCCACAACAAGTCGTTGATTTTTACTATAAAGAAATCAAAGATTCCTTCGAGCAATTTGGTATATCGTTTGATATTTACGGTCGAACCTCCGATCCCGTTCATCATGAAGTATCGCAAGAATTCTTCCTGAAATTATACAACGAGGGGAAGTTTATCGAGGAAGTGACAGAGCAATTTTATGATGAAGAGGCTAAACAATTCTTAGCAGATCGCTATATCACGGGTGACTGCCCTTCTTGTAAGCAGCCTGGGGCTTATGGTGATCAGTGCGAAAAGTGTGGAACGACACTTTCACCTACTGAATTAGTTAATCCAAAATCAGCTTTAAGTGGTTCTAAGCCCGTTTTAAAGCCTACCAAAAACTGGTTCCTGCCCTTAGATCAATGGCAACCAGAATTAGAAAAATACATCGCCTCACATCCAGAATGGAAGTCAAATGTGACTGGTCAAGTGAAATCTTGGTTGCAAGAAGGCTTGAAACCTCGTGCGATGACCCGGGATTTAAACTGGGGTGTGCCTATTCCTTTGCCGGATACAGAAGGAAAAGTACTTTATGTATGGTTTGATGCGCCTATCGGTTATGTCTCCATGACGAAGCAATTAACGCCGGAATGGGAGACCTATTGGAAGGCGAAAGATAGCCGGATTGTTCATTTTATTGGAAAAGATAATATCGTCTTCCATTGTTTGATCTTCCCGGCGATGTGTATGGCTCACGATGGCTATCAATTAGCGGATCAGGTGCCTGCGAATGAATTTATGAACCTAGAAGGGGATAAGATTTCGACCTCACGTAATTGGGCGGTATGGTTGCATGAATATTTAGTGGATTTTCCTGGAAAGCAAGACGTTTTGCGCTATGCATTAACGGCTTCGAGTCCTGAAACCAAGGATGCCGATTTTACTTGGGCAGATTTTCAGACCAAAAACAACTCCGAATTAGTAGCCATCCTGGGCAATTTCGTGAATCGGGCCTTTGTGTTAATCGATAAGAACTTTAATTCAGTAGTTCCTCCTAAGTTAGAAGGAACTGGTTTAGAGGCTGATTTAATGGCCGCTGTGGCAGATATTCCAGCTAAATTGGAAGCTGCTTTAGAAAATTACAAGTTCCGTGATGCGCTTGTTTTAGCGATGGAAATTGCTCGTTTGGGTAATAAGTATTTAGCGGAAGCAGAGCCTTGGAAGATCATGAAAGAAGACACGGCGAAGGCTGGAACGGTCTTGAATTATGCCGTTCAATTAGTAGCGCAAGCGAGTATTGCTCTTGAGCCATTTATTCCATTTAGTGCGCAGAAATTGCGTTCAGCCTTAGGAATGGCTTCTTTTGAGTGGTCGAGTCTAGGTGATTTCGAGTTGATTCCTGCTGGAACTGCATTGCAGAATCCAGGATTATTATTTGAAAAGATTGAGGACGAAGAGGTACAAAAGCAAGTGGATAAATTAACTCAAACAAAAGCTCAGATGGAATTAGCGTCGAAATCGGTGCCTACTTTGAAGGAAACGGTAGCCTTTGATGATTTTGCCAAAATGGACATTCGCATTGGCGAAATCGTCGCAGCAGAGAAGATGGAAAAGAGCAAGAAGCTTTTGAAACTTCAAGTAAATGACGGTTTTGTGACACGTACGATCTTGAGTGGAATTGCAGAACATTTTGCTCCAGAGGATCTTTTAGGTAAACAAGTAACTTTTTTAGCTAATCTAGCGCCGCGTAAAATGATGGGGATAGAGAGTGAGGGGATGATTCTAATGGCAGAAGATGCAGATGGAAGTCTTGCTTTAGTGCAGCCTAATAAGCAAATCTGGAACGGAGGAACCGTGAATTAAGCCTAAAAATAGGCTAGGTATAAAATAAAAATAAGGTCAGAAGAAACTTCTGGCCTTATTTGTTTAACCTCTAAACCTATTTAACTATGAAAATTTATACAAATATAATGCTTTGGCGGATATTTTATAAGATTAGTGCAAAAAAAAATATAAAAAAAAGGTGAAGTTAAAAACTTCACCTTTTTTGATTACCTCTAAACCTATTTAACTATGAAAACTACTAACAATCTAATTATAACATAACAATCAAGTGCTCTTGTTGTTCTGAGCTATTATCGAAATTAGTGTCGATAACGGGCTCAGCGCTAACAATTGACCAAACTAGGTTGATCTTTTTCGCTGCTTGATTAATTTCTTTGATCCAGTTTAACGTCTTAGCATCTGAAAAATTTTGTCCTTGTTCAGAAATAGTTTTAATGGTCTGGTTGAAAACCGCTTTTTCTGATTCAGTTACTTTTAAGTAAGATGTATTGTTATTTTGGAAATCTTCTAAAATCGATATAGTCAATGTTGCTGCACTTGCGCTCTTTACTTGAGCATCTTTGCGAATCAACGAAGTGATTACTTCTGATAATGTTTCTGTTTTTACTGATAAATCGTTTGAACGATTAAATGAACGTGCTTCTTCTCCTGCAACCGCAACTAGGTTTAATCCAATTAAACAGCTAGCTAATAATAATGTCTTCTTCATATTTTTGTTATATTTATTATCTAAATCAACGATGCAAAATTATTGCATTTTTTTAATATGACAAAACTTTATTTTAGTCTATTTTAGGTTTAATTTTTCTGAAAATTCTTATATTTATTTAAAATTCAGA
>Ga0222712_10006483_pt1 | contig 11548 bp, 13 predicted proteins | sample C33_657DmetaG_FD_165043 | JGI IMG/M metagenome (GOLD analysis project Ga0222712, IMG submission 165043) | Estuarine water microbial communities from San Francisco Bay, California, United States - C33_657D | ecosystem: Environmental > Aquatic > Marine > Unclassified | place: USA: California... | reverse complement strand
CCTCGTCTAAGGTTAAGTGGTGAGTGCAACTAGAGTTTTCGTAGCCAGATTAGCTGGCTGTGGAGTTTTCGATCCCGTGGGTGACCGTGTAGGTAAAGTCATCGACGTTCTAGTCGCCTACCGGTCCGGTGGAGCCCCCAGAACCACCGGAATGTTGATTGAAATTACCGGTCGCAGACGAGTTTTTGTTCCCATAAGCCGGGTTACCGCTATTGCGCCAGGTCAAGTAATCACAAACGGTTTGATCGACCTGCGCCGCTTTACTCAGCGCGGCCAGGAAGTTCGGGTCATTGCGGAAATGCTGGGGCGAAAAGTAACGCTAAAAGATGGTTCTGGCAGCGCAACAATTGAAGACCTAGCTATTGAACAAAATGAGCGCAAGGACTGGGTCGTCAACGACCTCTTCGTCCGCCGTCCGAAGACTTCTGCATCGCCGTTTAGCAAGGGCCAAACCCTTTTTGTCGAATGGAATCAGGTCAACGAAGACAAAGACTCGGCAGAAAGTCAATCAGCAGAACAGCTGATCGCAACCTACTCTGACATGCTCCCAGCTGACCTGGCCTCAGCGCTGCTGGATCTCCCTGAAGAGCGAATGATTGAGGTTGCTGAAGAGTTGGATGATGAACGTCTGGCTGATGTTTTGGAAGAGCTGCCTGAAGAAGAGCAGATTGAAATTGTTCAAGACCTTGACGACGAGCGTGCCGCTGAAGTTCTAGACCTAATGCAGCCAGATGACGCCGCTGACTTGATGCAGCATCTTCCTGAAGGACGTGCAGAAGCAATCTTGGAACTCATGGATGAAGATGAAGCAGAAGATCTGCGTCGCCTGATGCAGTTTGATGTTCTTACGGCCGGTGGTTTGATGACCACCGAACCGGTAATTTGTTCTGCTGAAGCTACCGTAGCCGAAGCGATGGCACTGATTAGAAGAAAAGAAGTTGCTCCGGCTCTGGCTGCAGCAGTTTTTGTGACCCTCCCACCACATGAGACTCCAACCGGTAGATACCTGGGCATTGTTCACTTCCAGAGGTTGCTTCGTTACCCACCGCATGAGAGACTTGGAACGATTCTGGACACGGACGTTGAACCGGTAGGTCCAGACACCCACATTTCTAAAATTCACCGAACTTTGGCCAACTACAACCTTGTTGCCTTGCCTGTTGTGGATAGAGAAAATCACTTGATCGGTGTCGTCACCGTTGATGACGTGCTCGATCACCTACTGCCAGATGACTGGAGAACAGAAGACGAAGGAGGTATCTAATGGCTAAGTCACGCCAGAACCTAGATACCCCTATGCTCGGCAAGCGTAAGCCGCTAGTTCCACGCATCGACCGTGAAAGATTTGGCAGGGCTTCGGAAGCCTTTGCTCGAGCTTTAGGTACGGGTGGCTTTCTTATCGGCCTAACAGTTTTCTGTATTGTTTGGCTGGTTTGGAATACTCTGCTCCCAGGTGAATTGGCTTTTGACCCTAGGGCAACAAACTTTACTCTGCTAACTTTGCTGCTCTCCCTGCAGGCGTCATACGCAGCTCCCCTAATTCTGTTGGCGCAGAATCGCCAGGATGACCGTGATCGAGTAAAGACAGAGCAGGACCGCCAGCGTGCTGAACGTAATCTAGCTGATACTGAGTATCTAGCTAGAGAGGTCGTCGCACTTCGTTTGGCTATGGAAGAAGTCGCGACTAAAGAATTTGTTCGAGATGAGATCCGCGAGATGCTAGATGAGCTTCTGAAAGAAATAAAGAAGCAGAATAAAACCGACTGATGGATGAATTAGTTGAGGCCGTCTACTCCGCGCTGAGCAATGTAATAGATCCTGAGCTTCGCCTACCGATAACCGAACTTGATATGGTCGGTGAAATTACTGGAAATGGCGATGAGCTGTCTGTAGAGATCAAACTCACGGTAAGTCACTGCCCTCAGTCCAAGTATCTAGAACAAGAGTCTTTGAAGCAACTCAGAGAAGTCTTCCCTAACGCGACAGTCATCATGAAGGTTATGAGCAAAGCCGAATTGGATGAGCTTAAGTTAAAACTTCGCGGACCTAAAAAACAAAATCCTTTTGGTCAAGGAAGTTCAACTCGAGTCATTTTGGTTGGCTCTGGTAAAGGTGGGGTCGGTAAGAGCACCATAACGGCGAACCTTGCGGTTTCTCTTGCTCAATCGGGTTATCAGGTTGGACTCATTGATGCAGATATTTTTGGTTTTAGCATCACCCAGCAACTCGGGATTACTGATCGACCAACCAGGTTAGACGACATGATGCTGCCACCGATTGCCTTCGGAGTGAAGGTAATTTCGATTGGAATGTTTTTAGCGGGAAATGAACCCGTATCCTGGCGAGGACCAATGCTTCACAAAGCAATCGAACAGTTTCTCACCGATGTCTACTGGGGTTCACTAGATTTCTTGCTAATCGACATGCCTCCCGGCACCGGTGACGTCGCAATATCTATCGGACAGCTGCTGCCCAATGCCAAAGCGCTCGTGCTAACCACTGCAGCAAAAGCTGCGGCGCTGGTTTCAGTTAGAAGCGGACTGGCCGCCAGTAAAGCAGGACACGAACTAATCGGAGTGGTAGAGAATTTATCCTGGTTAGAAACCAATGGCAGTAAGGAAAACCTGTTCGGTTCCGGTGGCGGCAACCAAGTAAGTAAAGAGCTAAGCGTTGCAACTGGAAAGGAAGTTTCGCTTCTAGCCCAGATACCGGTTAGCCGCCAACTCTCCGCCAGCTCGGATGCGGGCAGGCCAATGGTCCTTGATTTTCCTGAAGAACCAGCAGCCAGAGTAATAAATTCCCTTGCCGAGAAGCTCAGCCAACTTAAGTTGGGTAAAGAAAGTCTGACTCTGAACGTTAAACTAAGCACATGATCGAAACCATGATTGCTAACCTCGTTAGTCACCTGCCGAGCTCCAGCAAGAGCGTACCTATTCATAACCCGAATACCGGCAAACTAATCTACGAACTCCCGCAGGCAAGTGCCCAACAGGTTCAGCAAGCAGTGGCAAATGCCCGTTTGGCCCAACCGGCTTGGTCAGCAACATCAGTTGCTGAGCGCTCGGCCATCATGTTCCGACTACACGATCTGATTCTTGAAGAACAAGACAAGTTGATGGACTTTGTCCAGCTAGAAACTGGTAAAGCTAGAGCCCACGCTTTTGAAGAGGTCGCCGGTGGCACCGGTGCTGCCCGATACTACGCCAAGATTGCTAAGAAAGCTCTTCAGCCTAAGAAGACAATTGCCGGAGTTCCTCTGCTAACTAAAACCTGGGTGAATCATGTGCCGGTTGGTGTCGTCGGCATAATTACACCGTGGAATTATCCACTTGCGCTTTGCCTCTTGGATGTAATTCCAGCGCTCATCGCTGGTAACGCTGTGGTTCAAAAATCGGATAACCAAACTACGCTGACCGCCCTGCTAGCCAGGGAAATGGCAATCAAGGCAGGTCTGAACCCTAAGCTCTGGACTATCGTCGCTGGTGATGGAGCTGAAGTTGGTAACGCGGTTACCGATTCGGTTGACTACGTTGCATTTACCGGCAGCGCAAACACCGGACGCTTGGTGGGAGCTAGAGCAGCTGCCAGGCTGATTCCGTTCAGCCTGGAATTGGGCGGCAAGAACCCACTGATTGTTTTGCCTTCGGCTGATCTAAATAAGGCTGCAGACATTTTGATCGGTGGAGCATTCGGTAGTGCCGGTCAGCTTTGCGTCTCGATTGAACGTGCCTATGTTCCAAATGAATTGAAGCAAAGATTTGAGACTATCCTCAAGGCTAAGGTATCCAGCCTAAAACTTGGAACCAGCAGTGATTTCAGCATCGACATTGGTTCACTGACTGGTGCCAACCAGTTGGCAAGAGTGTCTGGCTTTATCGATGATGCAGTAAGTAACGGAGCCAAGGTCATCACCGGCGGTCACTCGCTACCTGAACTTGGTCCATACTTCTATGCACCGACAATCATCACCGAGGTAACCGATGAGATGCGTATGCAAAAGAATGAGGTCTTTGGTCCTGTTGTGGCCATCTATGGTTACGACAGCGTTGATGAGGCGGTTGAGCTAGCTAACGCAACTACCGAGGGCCTAAATGCCTCAGTTGTTGGTGACGTGAACCAAGCAACCCAGGTAGCTAAGAAAATTATGGCTGGTACCGTGAACATCAATGAAGGATTCAGGGCCACCTTTGCATCTTTGGATACCCCGATGGGTGGCATGAAGAACTCAGGTCACGGTAGAAGAAACGGTGTTGATGGTTTGCTCAAATATACTGAGGCTCAAGCAATCGGCATTCACCGTGGATTACTAGAATTCCCGTCAAGGGGTTCGCAATACAACAGAATGGCCCCGCTGTTGAACCTGCTGGCCAAAATTATGAAGAAGTTCTAGGTCGATTCGATATCGTACGGTGGGATTTCACCGGCACCTAGCTTTGGCTGTTTCTTAGCTTTCACTTGATTTAAATCAGAATGCTTTACAGCAACTTCATCCTCAAGCAGAGCCTCACGAATGATCCTTCTGGGGTCATACTGTCTCGGATCTAGTTTCTTCCAGTCCAAGTCTTCGAAACCCTCTCCCAGTTCATTCTTCATTTGCTCTTGAGCACTGTTTGCCATTTTTCTAAGTTTCTTTATGAACTGGGCAAAGCTTCTGGCGTACTGGGGTAGGCGTTCGGGACCTAGGATGAATACCGCTAGGACCAGCAGAATGAGAATCTTCTCGCTAGATAAACCAAACACCCTCTAAGGTTACCGTCATAGCCTCCCAGCCCTAAACCCTTAGCCCAGATATGCTCTATATCAGTCATGGTAGATAAAATCTCAAGCTGGAAATTCGTTGAAGACTTCGCCGACGAGCCTGAAGTAATTAGCCGTGCTCGGGGCAGAGCCGAAGAACTCGGCATTGAATCGATAACCCCTTCGGTTGGTCAACACCTTGCCCTACTGGTTAGCGCCACTGGGGCAAGAGCCGCAGTTGAGGTTGGCACCGGTGCCGGAGTTTCAGGGCTGTGGATTCTTTCTGGTAATGAGCAGGTGGTTCTGGCCAGCATCGAGATCGAGTCCGAGTATCAGAACCAAGCAAAACTTGCATTCAACCAGGCGAACATTCCAGCTAGCAGGCTGAGACTTATCAACGGTCGCTCCGTTGAGGTTCTAGCAAACCTCGCCGAAAATGCTTACGACCTGGTCTTACTTGATGCCGACCGAGAGACTCTAGCCGAGCAGCTAACCCTTAGCACACGACTGATCCGCCCAGGTGGCGTAATTGTTGTTACCCACGCACTGTGGCGTGACCGGGTTCCAGATACAAACATGTTGGATGAAAATACTGAGACCTACCGAGAAGTCTTAGGGCTAACTCGAGGGCTAGATGATTACATCACCACGCTCTCCCCAATCGGTGATGGGTTACTACTAATTTCCAAAAGATCCAGTTAAAGCAAAAACCACCTGAAACTCAGGTGGTTGATACTAGGTCTTTAGCGTTTCTTGATTCCGGCAAGAACTTTCTTGAGGGCTTCAACCTCATCGTCGTTTACCGAAATAACTAGGCGGCCTCCGCCTTCCAGTGGGATACGAAGGACAATCAGACCGCGAGCTTCGCGCTCGGCTTCCATAGGTCCGTCACCGGTACGTGGCTTCATAGCTGCCATTGAAACTCCTTGATGCTAGGCATTGAACTTCTATTAAACCACGCCGAGGGCACCGATTTGGGCCTATGCGGGAAACTCGTGGATTTCTAAGCCAGCCATCCGCGTAATGCGCGCTCACAGGCGTATATTTGCTCGACTTCGACTGCCTCGTCATCGGCGTGAGCCTTATTGGGGTCGCCTGGTCCAAAGTTCACAGCAGGGATGCCTAAAGCGGAGAACCTGGCCACATCGGTCCAGCCATACTTGGGAGCCGGGGTTGTCCCAGTAACCGCAACGAATGCTTCGGCTTCAGGAAGATCAAGACCGGGTCTCGCCCCATCAGCGAAGTCAGTCACCACCAAATCAAAGCCAGCAAAGAGCTCCCTGAGGTGTGCTTCGGCATCCTTAGAGCTCTTTGACGGAGCAAAGCGGTAGTTGATAGTCAAAACTGCAGAATCTGGAATAACGTTGGCAGCTATACCTGAGCTCATCAGCACGGCATTCAAACTTTCCCGATAAACCAAACCATCCACCGATATTTCTGCAGGAGTGTAATTGGCGAGCATGCGCAGTGGTTCGGCGGCTTTATGCAGAGCGTTCTCACCCATCCACGGTCTGGCCGAGTGCGCCTTGACACCGCTGAATCTAATCTCAGCCCGAAGAGTGCCATTACAGCCACCTTCTACCCTGGCACTGCTCGGTTCACACAAAACCGCAAAACTACCCGCCAAGAGTTCCGGTCTGGTTCTGGCTATTCTGCCCAAACCGTTAAGCTCCGAGTCAACCTCTTCGTGATCGTAGAAAACCCAGGTGATATCGACATTTGGTTCCGAAAGTTCTGCAGCAAGTTTCAACTGAACCGCAACCCCAGCTTTCATATCAACGGTTCCGCGACCCCAGAGCATCTTCTTGCCATCAACTTCAACGAACTTGGTCGGCAGGTTATCGGCAACCGGAACCGTGTCGATGTGTCCGGCAATTACTACCCGCTTGGCTCTGCCAAGATTAGTCCTCGCGACTATCGCATCCTGCAGTCTGATTACCTCTAGGTGAGCAAATGGTTTCAGAGCTGCCTCAATAGCGTCGGCAAGTTCAGCTTCATGGCTAGAAACCGAGAAAATGTCACAGATGTCTTTGGTGATTTCCACCACATCTTTTTTAATGTCTAGAATCGTTGGCACTATACGAGCCTACTTGTAACCTTGAAGAGATGAATACTTCAACTCAGAGCAAAGCCTATGGAATTGGCCTAGCCTCCATTAGCACCGATGGAACCATACTTGATACCTGGTACCCCCAACCTGAACTTGGAACAGCTCCAATCGGTGATGCCCTGCATCTGCTGGCAGCGGAGTATCAAACTCTAATTGGTCATGACCCAAGAAGAAACGTCGAAGTAAAAGTAGTTAAGACAGAGATCAACCTAAGTGAACCGGTTTCATCAACTCCAGATGCCTACCTTCGACTTCACCTACTCTCCCACCTATTGGTTAAACCAAACGCCTTGAACTTAGAGAACCTGATGGCCCACCTTCCGATTGTCGCCTTCAGCTCAATCGGAGCTATCTCGGTTACCGACTACGAGGTCTTGCTTCCTTCGCTTCGCCAATCAGGAATCACAGTTCACTCAGTAGACAAATTCCCAAGACTTACTGACTACGTGGTTCCTAAAGGTGTTCGAATAGCTGACGCTAACCGCGTAAGACTAGGTGCTCACCTGTCTCCAGGAACCACAATCATGCACGAAGGCTTTGTGAACTTCAATGCTGGCACCCTAGGTATTGCAATGGTTGAAGGTCGTATCACCCAGGGAGTCATAGTCGGCAACGGATCAGACATCGGTGGAGGTGCCTCAATCATGGGAACTCTCTCCGGTGGCGGTAGGGAACGAGTGATCATCGGTGAACGAGCCCTGCTTGGAGCTAACTCCGGTATTGGAATTTCAATTGGTGATGACTCGGTAGTTGAAGCTGGTTTGTATGTGACAGCAGGAACTAAGGTCACTATTGTCGATGGATCTAATGAAAGAACAGTGAAAGCGGTTGAACTAAGCGGTCAACCGAACTTGTTGTTTAGAAGAAATTCACTGACCGGTCGAGTTGAAGTCCTGCACCGAAGCGGTGCCGGCATAACGCTAAACCCAGCTCTTCATACCGGTGTCTAACCAGTCACCGAATCCCAGCCTCTGCCTAGAATCGCTTTTTCATCGAGATAAACCTCAGAATCGGCTTTATCAATTACTTTGCCAATAGCTTTGAAGCCTTTAGGTAGTTGAACATTGCTTGGGAAAGTAGCCAGTAACGAATGATCTTCACCGCCGTATAAAACCCATTCCAAAGGTTCAACACCCAAACGCATAGCGGCTTGATCAAGAACTGCTTCAAATCCTGAAAGAACAGAACGATCAATAACTAGAGAAACTCCTGATGCTCTAGCCATCCGAGCTGCATCTTGAGCAAGTGAGTCCGAGATATCGAGCATGGCTGTCGCTCCAACCTTGTTGGCAATTGCACCCAGAGCAATAGGAGGTTGCGGTCTAAGTTGAATTGAAACAAGCTCGTCAAAAGCACTCTTGGCTGAGTCATCTCTTTCTAGAAGTGCTAGCCCAGTGGCAGCTTTACCCAGCGTGCCGGCTACTGCCAAAACATCGCCAGGCTTAGCACCACTTCTAAGCACAGGTTCCAGTCCTTGCAGGTCACCGTGAGCGGTCACCGATATAAACACTTTGTCTGATCGAGCAAGATCTCCGCCAACTACTGCAGCGCCAGGTGCTAACTCGCTAAGTCCAGCATTGAGGCCATCGGCGAAGTCCTGCAGCCAGGAAACTTTGGTGCCGCTGGGCAGGGCAATCGAAACAACTAGAGCTGTTGGTTTGGCCCCCATTGCCGCCACGTCAGCAACATTGCTGGCTACTGCCTTGAAACCTAGGTCAAAACCAGTTGACCAATCCAACCTGAAATCGTGGCCCTCAATCATGGTGTCGGTTGTAACGACAAATCTAGAGTCAACCGCCTTGACCACTGCAGCATCATCACCAGGTCCAACCAAGGTGTATTCACCCTGAATCAGTCTGCCGATGGTTAGCCTGAGCGACTCGCTCTCGCCAAGCTCAGCCAAAGTTTTATCCAACACGTAATCAAAGGTAGCCTGTTTGAGATGAAGTTATTGAAAGTTTTACCCCTTTTGTTGGCGCTGACGCTGACTGGATGTTCGGCTACGGTCATAATCGATCCAGCTGCCAACGCTAACGACCCTGGCTGTGCTGAGGTGATTGTCCGCCTCCCGCAGCAAACTGCCGAGCAGCCTCGAAGAACTACAAGTTCACAGGGAACGGGGGCTTGGGGTAATCCAACGAGTATTACTCTGACCTGTGGGCTTGAACCAATTATGGTAAGTGACCTTACCTGTATCACCGCTGGTGGGGTTGATTGGGTTGTTGATGAATCCCAGAAACCCACATACAAGTTCATCAGCTTCGGAAGAACACCAGCAACCCTGGTAACCATCGACTCAACAAAGGTTTCTGGAGCAACGGTCTTGGAGGATTTAGGTCAGGCTGTTCAATTTAGTAAACAAACCAAGAAGTGCTTAGGTTAGTTTCTCTCGAAAGCCAACTGAATCAACTGATCAATTAGATCAGGGTAGCTCAAACCAGATGCCTGCCAACATTTTGGATACATCGATATTGGTGTGAAGCCTGGCATCAGGTTAAGTTCGTTGACGAAGAACCCATCTTTGGTAAGGAAGAAGTCTGCTCTGGCTAAACCAAAACAACCTAGCGCCTGGAAAGCTTTAGCCGCAAGCTTTTGCATTTCAACCAATAGTTCAGAAGATAGGTCAGCTGGGCAGATAAGTTCGGCAGCATCCGCATCACGATACTTCGCATCAAAGTCATAGAACTCGCCAGAACGAATAACAATTTCACCAGCCACAGAAACCTGTGGTTTAGTGCTTCCCTTTACCGATAAAACAGCACACTCCAGTTCCCTACCGACTAAACCTTTTTCAACGGTAACTTTGCTGTCCTCGTTGAAGGCAACCTCAAGGGCCTTGGCAAAGTCAGCCATGTCTTTAACCTTTGAAACACCGACCGATGAACCTGCTCTAGCTGGTTTCACAAACAATGGCAAAGAGCCCAGTTTCTTAACATTTTCTAGTGCAGTCTCAGGATCATCCAACCAGTCGGACTTATGAATTACGACATGTGGGGTTACTGGCAAACCAGCAGCGATAAACAAAGCCTTAGAAAACTCTTTATCCATACCTGCAGCTGATGCAAAGACTCCGTTACCAACATAAGGAAGACCAATAAGCTCCAAGAATCCCTGAATGGTTCCGTCTTCACCATTAGGTCCGTGCAGGACCGGGAAGACAACATCCACATCGCCCAAAGAGTCTTTTGAACCATTTGCTTCAACAAAAAGTTCAATAGAACCAGCCTTAGGCCAAATAACTGTTTTACCTTCAAAGACGACCTGAGGTAGTTCACCTTCGGTCAAAGCCCATTTCGCAACTGAGTCTTCTGCTGGAACATAAATACCATCGCGAGTAATTCCAACTGGAATAACTTCATATTTATCGCGATCAATAGCTGAGAGAACACCGCTAGCCGTTGCGCATGAAATCGAGTGTTCACTGGAAACACCGCCGAAGAGAATTACAACTCTGGTCTTAGCCATTACTCGGCCTCAGGCTTGTCACTGCCACGGGTAAGTGAAGGCCCAATATCTTTAGGGCTCATCTTGCCTTCAATTACCAAGTAAACCTGTTCGACGATGGGCATGGAGACGCCTTTAGCCGCAGCAAGCTTTAGAACCGGTGCTACAGACGTCAAACCTTCAGCGGTTTGAGATAGTCGCTTGAGTACCTCACGCTTGGAATAACCCTTACCTAGCATTTCACCAGCCTTGTGGTTTCTAGAAAGCGGTGATTCAGATGTTGCAATCAAGTCACCAAGACCGGCAAGACCGACCATAGTTTTCTTCTTCGCCCCGTACTCAACTGCGAATCTAGAAATTTCAGCTAGACCTCTAGTCATAATTGAAGCTTTGGTGTTTTGGCCATAGCCAACGCCATTGACGATTCCGATGGCTACTGCGATCAGATTCTTCAAAATTCCACCAAACTCAGTTCCGATTACGTCCTTATTGGTAAATGTAGTGAAGTAGGAGTTGGTCGACGCTGCAGCAACAAGTCTGGCATTGTCCTTAGATGTGCAGGCGGCAACGCAAGCAGCAGGCTGTTCTGAGGCGATCTCTAACGAAAGGTTTGGACCGGAAACAACACAAATCTGATCCTGATGGACTTTGAGAACATCGGCAATAACTTCACTCATGCGAAGCCCCGAGCCCTGCTCAACACCTTTCATCAGCGAAACCAAAATGGCCCCAGGTTCAATAAACTTTCCCCACTCTTCCAGGTTGGTTCGCAAAGTTTGTGAAGGAACAGCGATGTAAACCTGCTCTGCTCCGGCTAAAACTTCTGCAATGTCGCTGGAAGCAACTAAGCCAATTGGCAAGTTGATGCCAGGCATGTAGTCACCGTTGCGGTGAGTAAGGTTGATTTCTTCGGTAAGTTCTGGCCTTCTTGACCACAGCAAAACTTCGTTTCCGGCGTCAACTAGAACCTTGGCGAAAGTTGTTCCCCAGGAACCAGCTCCGATAACAGCGACTTTAGCCATGCGCTAGCCCCTTCGCTTATAAACAATCCGGCCAAACTTAACTTTGGCATCTGCAGGTAGCGGAGGTAGACCTGCTTTTTCTCTGCGGTCATTCTCCGCTTTGATAATTAAGAACTTTTTGAAGTTACCGTGATCAGGTAAACCGTGATCACTTGGGTAATAGCGCTTAGCCGGAGCTTTCTTGCCACGGATGCCTTCAACCAAGGTAGTTATTTCGGTCATCAAGTTTTCAGTC
>Ga0222712_10006482_pt1 | contig 11548 bp, 7 predicted proteins | sample C33_657DmetaG_FD_165043 | JGI IMG/M metagenome (GOLD analysis project Ga0222712, IMG submission 165043) | Estuarine water microbial communities from San Francisco Bay, California, United States - C33_657D | ecosystem: Environmental > Aquatic > Marine > Unclassified | place: USA: California... | reverse complement strand
TCGACGCCGCGCGCTTCGATCGCGCGCTCGCTCGCGCGCGCTTCCCACCCGCGCCTCGCGCGCGCGTCTCGCTCGCTCGCGCGCTCGACCTCGCTCTCGTCGTCGTCGAAGGCGGCGACGGGTGGGACATTCGAACGACCGACGACGCGAGCGTCATCGACGGAAGCGATGCGCGAATTGACGACGACGACGACGACGACGCGCGCGACGCCACGCTCGACCGCGCGTCGGTCGTTCGATGTTACGGCGCGCGTCGACCATGACGTCGACGTCGATCGGGCGATCGCGCACGACGAGGTCGTCGAGTCGCGATTCGTCGATCGCGCGCGTCCGCGAACGCACGGTCGCGCGCGCGCGCCTTATCTCGCCCGTCGCTCATCTTGCGCGACTGCCTCGGGCGACGAGTCGCGAATCGTGAGTCGTCGAGCGAACGCGCGAGGATGCCACCGACCAGGGTGTGCGCGTGGGCGTGGTGACGTCACCACATGAGTTGGTGAGTCGTGATCGAGACGGAAGATTATGGACGGAGGACGGCGTGCATGACGGACGGCGCGCGGCGCGAACGACGGACGGAACGACGGGCGTCGAAGGATGGGACACGCGCGCAGCGGGGAGATTTCGAATGAGAATGAATGAAGGTGAGGGTGATATCATTCAATGTCGCGGAAGAAGGCGATGGTGGTGCGTAACGCGTCGATGAAGACGTCGATTTCGTCGGGGGTGTTGTAAAAGTAGAGACTGGCGCGAGCGCTCCCGGCGGCGTTCAAGTAACGGTGGAGGGGTTGGGTGCAGTGATGACCGCTTCTGCACGCGACACCGGATTGGTCTAGAAGGGTGCAAACGTCGTTGGCGTGAATGCCGTCGACGTTGAATGCGCAAAGGGAGGCGCGGCCGCGCGAAGGTGGAGGGCCGTAAATCGTCACGCCTTCGACGGCGCTCAACTTTTCGTACAGGTAGGCGCCCATTTCGACTTCGTAGTCGTGGATGCGGTCCATGCCAATTTTGGTCAAGTAATCGCACGCTTCACCGAGTGCGATCGCTTCGGCGATGGCGGGAGTACCGGCTTCGAAACGCGCCGGCGGCTCGGCGTACGTGCTGTTTTCGAGAAACACATCCGCGATCATTTCGCCACCGCCCATCCAAGGAGGCATCGTCTCTAACACGTCCATGCGTCCCCATAAAAATCCAATCCCCGTTGGACCGCACATCTTGTGCCCGCTTCCTACGATCCAGTCCACGCCGAGCGCTTGCACGTCAACCTTCATGTGCGGAACGCTTTGGCATGCGTCAAGTAAAACCTTGGCCCCAACGCCTCGCGCGAGCTTCACGATCTCTCTCACCGGCGCCGTGCTTCCTAACACATTACTCACGTGTGCCGTGGTGATGAGCTTGGTCTTCTTGTTTACCAACGACCGGAGCTCGTCCAAATCGAGCTCTTGCGTGTCTTTGGTCAATCCGACAAACTTCAACACACACCCCGTGCGCTCTGCTAACAACTGCCACGGCACGATGTTCGAGTGATGCTCGAGCACGCTCAAAATAATCTCATCTCCAGCCTTCAAATTCGCCGTCCCCCAGGTATTCGCCACCAAGTTTATCGCCTCGCTCGCATTTCTCGTAAACACAACCTCCCTGTCCGTCTTCGCGTTGATAAACTTCCCAATCTTCGCCCTCGCCCGTTCGTACGCGTTCGTCGCCTTCGCGCTCAAATAATGCACTCCTCGATGCACGTTTGAGTTATAATCCTTGTAGTAAAACATGTGCGCATCGACGACTTGATTCGGCTTTTGCGACGTCGCCGCGTTGTCCAAGTACACCAACTGCGCTCCAGACTCCGTCTTTTGATTCAATATCGGAAAATCTTTGCGCGTCTCCGTCGCCACCGAGGAGGTGACTTTCGCGCTCGTCGCCTCAATCGCGTTTTTGATCGATTTCGCGCGGTGACGGCGCGCGAGCGTCGCGCGAGCGAGCGGCCGCGCGCCCGCGCTCGCGCGACGCCCAGCCGCCGACGTCGACGCCATGGGAACGGAAACCAGCGAAACGGAAAGCGATGAACACGAACAGAGAAACGCGCGAGCGTTCGCGCGCGATCGATCGAACGCGACGCGATTGACGCGCGCGTGTGACGCTCGGCTCGGCGAACGAATGCGAGGCGTCGAACGTGCGTCGACGTTTGTGGGGTGTACGACGAGTCACGAAGCGTCACCAGGGGTACGGCGGACGACGGAGGGCGCGCTAAGGACGAGTCCGTGGAATTGCAACGAAGATCACCGCTAATCAGTGAGTGACGTCGGATTTGACGACGTATTTGTACCCCGATGGGAGCGCGTTGTTCACACGCTCGACGTCGGCGGTGGAGAGTAGGACGTCGCGCTTGAGAAGGCCGGCGCGTAAACCGCCCGGACGGCGGGCGACGCCGGGAACGTGAACCTCGGCGTCGATGGAGGCGAACGACCCCGAAGACGATGGTGGGTTCCCTGGAAGCATGTTAGAGTATCTGAGGTCCGTCCGACCCTGTTTGGTGACGTGTTTGGAGGATGTCGGGAGCTCGCCGCTGTCGCGCTTGTTCGCGTTAGCGCGCATAGTTTCCCGCATGCGTTGCAAAGCGCCAGACATGGATGTTCCCACTCCAATGCCAGGTAATCCACCGGAAAGCTGCCGTTCAAACGGTTCCTGGTTGTACATTTCCACGAGTGTCGGGATAGGATCGCCTATGAGACCCGCCTCGACATCTTTTTCTCGCTCCGCGCTCGAGTGCTTCTCGCAAAATGCGGTAAACTGTCTACCTTCGCTATCTACGCCACGCATGTGGCATGCCGCACGTCGACAGCATAACGGATGAAACACTATTTGACAGTGCCCAGAGCAGCATCGCATGAGAGTACCATTCGACCGCGTACAGTAGCTACATGAAGCGTTGCGTCGCTCGCGTGGAACATCATCTATGCTAACCGGCTTAATAGCCCTGCATATGTTCCTGTCCACGATCAATGCCTCGGGAACCCACTGCGCGCACGCAACGTGACACCAACGTTTGCCGTCGATGGTTTGCTTCATCGCTCCGATTTGCACCGGGCATAGGGCACAAGAGATCTCCTTGTACATCGCCAACTTACTTTGCAACGTCACTGGGGCAGACTTGCCCGAGAGTATCGATGGCAGCAATCGTCCACTTGCAGCGGCATCGGAGCAAACCCAGCACGCCCACTTCGCGTCTGGTTTACCGCTCACGCTGTAGCACGCCGGATGCACTACGAGGTCGCATCGCGAGCACTTGATGGTGCTTTTCATTTTACTCGTCTCTGTCGTTCCCGCGCACACGCAGCACGTTGCGTTGTCACCAATAGAGTGAAAGGGATCCAAAAGAATTTGTGACATGGGCGAGCGAATCGGTGAACCACCGAGAACAGGTGAATTGCTTCTCGGCGTTCCTGGCCACCCAAGTGACTTTAAGTGGCTCGCAGTGCCGTCAAAATTGGCTAAACCAAACATTTTCTTCACTCGCGCCGGCGCGGCTTCAATCGCCCGCAAGACCGTCTGCGTGCTTAGCGGCTTGTAACCTGAAAGTCCCGTTGCAGGCTCTGAAACGATTGCAGCCGACCCCATTTCGCGCTTTGGTTTGGGTTCCCGACGTCCTTCAGGAGCAGCCGCGTTTGCCCTCTCAAGAGCGGCGCGCTGCTCGGCTTCTCGTTTTTCCTTCTTCTGCTGTCGCTTCGCCTCTCGAACGACCGCCATGAAGGCATTTGCCTCGTCTATCTTCATCTTTCTCTCCGCAAATAATGCGTTGTCCTCATCTAATCCGCTATCTATTTTGTCAATCAAATCTTTCACGTTGTACTTGTTCGCTTGCAGGAGCCACAAAAGTTCATACTGCCTCGTTAAGATCTCACCTTCCACTTCGTCTGTCGGTGCGCACGCCAAGATCGATGGATCAGACGCGAACGCGCTTTCGATTCGCGACAGCTCTTCTTGTGCGGATATCATCTTACTCGAAACTTTTCGACGCTTGTCACTCGGTGTCTCAGGCGGTAACACTTCATGTTTCCCCGCCTGCTTTGAGGCGACACAGTTTACGCTCGATCCGGGTCGACCGCATTTATGCGCCATTGATTTGAGCTTCACACAAACGTCACACGCTGATGGAAGGCACTCTCTTATCGTCGTCGGCTTTTTCTTCGAACTCGTGCTGGGAAGTCCCGACGCCTCCTCACTCGTGGGAGGATCTGGAAACGTGAATACTCTGTCGAACAAGAGCTTTGTGTGCAACGGAATACCTTCCGCGGTACTCAACACACTCAAGTGACGCAGCTCTCCGTCTATTCCAAACGCTCGTCTGCATTCCTGTGACGTTCGCACGCGGATGTCTTGTTCCGTCTCCTCAACAAACTGCTGTCCAAACATCCATGTCGTCGACGACGGTAAAGCGTCGACAAACTCTTCAACCTTTGGTGCCGTACTTGGCAACAACTGCTGAACGCTCACATTTGAGGGCACTGATGCTATTCCTAAACCATTCGACATGGTCACTTCTGGCTCCGCGTGGTCTGGGAACACCCACCGTTGAACTTCGTCAGATTTGATTGCCTTGGCATTCGCGGCTGTATGGATTTCATCTTGAAGGGCGTTAACTCGCGATGCCGCCTCGTACCGAATCCAAATTCGCAAATTAGCCAGAGTCGAATCGCTCTCGTCATCACTTTCGCGCTTAACGTCCACGGCTGAGTTGCTTTGCTTGAGCGCGGGTGCTTCGTGCTTGGCGAGCCATGCCTTGAGAACCGACGCGGTGACACCGATGAATCGAGACGCATCGCGCATTTTCTTCGCCTCATCGGCGTCGAGCGCGAACATCGTACGCGCAAGCATGGCGATGTGCGATGCAGACAAGCGCTCAATCAACTCGATGCCTTCTTCATGTTCTTTGAGCGGCGGCGCCGTGAACGGCTGCTCCGGCACCGCGGGAATCGTCCCCACCACGGGCCTGTCCCCTCCCACCGTACTCGCATCATTTCCCGATGAAACTCTCGTCGACCCCATCCCGTCCGAGTTTCGCACGCGCCCGTAGACTAGACCAGGAATCGGAATCCCAATCTTGTCTTCGCCGCGCTCGTACTCCGGCCCCAACGCCGCGCTTCGAAGCGCGGCGTCAAACTCCCACGGCGTCGTGGGCGCTATTCTCGCCACATCCGTCGCATATACCGGTCTAAAATAATCTTCCGCATACCTCCACCACGGAGAGATCCTCTTGCCGTCCTTTTCTTCGTCATCGCGCGCCGTCGCGCCCCGTTTCTTCTACTCGTTCGCCCGCGCGCCGCCTCGTCGTCAGTCCTCCGTCATCTCTCCTCGAACACCAATCATCCTCCCTCGTCGAGCGCTCGTTGACGCCTTACCCATCCCACGTACGCGCGCGTGTCCGTGATCGCATACGCACCGTCGATGCCTTGGCCTGAGCTTTCTTTTCCTGTTCGTCGATCGCCGCCGCGTCGCTCGCCGTGTACGGCGCTCGCGCGCGCGGCGCCCCAACGCGCGTGCGCTCCACCAACGCCGACGCGCGCTCGAGCGCGAGCTCGCCGTGCGTGATCGAAGGTTTCACCGAAATCGCGCGCGACATCGCGTCGGTGCGCGATCACGAGGGCGATTCAACGCGCATCCAATGCGATCGATCGCGATCGCGTCGTGTGATCGATGAGCGATGACGATTTGGTCGATCGATCGAAGGCGAACGACGGGCGCGAGTACGCGACGAAGCGCGAAGTGCGCGCGCTCGAAAGCGAGGAAGCGCGCGCGCGCGCTCGATGGCGCGCGCGGGAAAGTGCGGGAATGGGACGACGGCGGCGCGAACGTTCGCGAGCGGGCGAAGAGCGCGAGCGATGGCGCGGAGAAGGAGCGAATGAACGCGAAAGAAATCGGCGAGCAAGCGTGGGAAATAGTGATGACATGACGCGATGATGACGACGAAAACGCGACGCGAAATGACGTCGATTGGGTAAAAGAAAGATTGGTGGCGGAACGTATCGGCGGAAAACGCTCGAGCGCGCGTTCGGGCGGAATTCGGGGCGATTTACATCCCCGGTAACTTTGGTACGAGCACGGGCGTGTTCTTCTTGTACGTCTGGTATCCCTCCTCTTTGCCCCAGCGCTCGTCAGCGGTCTTTTCCAGGATTGGGATCCCACTCATGCGCGTGATGAGCAGCGTGACGAAGAGCGGCGACGCGAACGCTCCGACGGCTCGAGCCGGATGGCTCGCCGCTAAACCGTTACACGCGATGCCTGCGATGGCGAACCACATACAAATCTCCCCGAAGTAGTTCGGATGTCTCGACAGCGACCACAACCCATGCTTGATGTACCTTCCTTTGTTCGCTTTGTTCGATTTGAACGCGTACTTTTGAATATCCGCCGCGAGTTCAAACGCGAACCCGAGCGCCCAAAATGCGCCCAGCGCGTAATCTGCCCCCCCCAGCGCGCTTTGCCCTGCGGTACCATTCACTAAATACACCGGAATCGACGTCACCCACACCCACACGCCTTGCAAGAACCAATACACCGCGAACACTTTCGGGTTCTCCTTCACGCCGTCGAATCGACTGTCGCCGCCGTCTCGACGCGCGCGCAAACCTAAAAACACCCCCAATCGCGCCGTCCACGTCAACGCTAACGCACTGATCAACACCTGCCTGCCATCTGTCGCGGAATACCCGAGCGTGAGCGCTACCGTCGACGCGAACGCGCACGACCCGAGAACGTCGTAGAACGACTCCGTCTTCAACGCGCTCGCGACGACCCACCCGAGAAACTGTATGCCGAAATCCACGATCGCGGCTGCGACTAAGGATTGCTCGATCGTCAGCGCCCCGGTCGTTATCTTCATCTGCATCGCGCTCGCGCGCGCGCGCGCGATCGAGGACGAATGGTGATTGATTGATTCTCTCGAGCGCGCGAGACGCGAGCGCGAGACGCGCCCGCGAGCGCGAGCGCGCGTCACCGACCACGAGCGAATGCGCGCCGCTCCACGAGCGAATGCGCGTCCTCCGTGCGCGCGTTCGCAACAAGCGCGCGCGAAGTCGAGGCGAAAACGTCGCGCGCTCGAGGCGAACCAATCGCCACTCAGCGTCATGCAATGCGTCACGTCGCGCCTCGCGAACGCGTGACGATGACGATCACGGCCAACACATCGGCGCTCACGCGCGCGATCGCGCGTGGTGATTCGGCGAAAACAACAAGTCGACATCGATCGAGGACGCGAATGACGCGCGTTCGATCGAGCGCGATCGAGGACGGGGGGAATGAGAATGAGTTCGCGTCGCGCGGCGCCGCGGTGGTGGATATGTTCGAGCGCGCGTCGACGGTGATCGGGGAAATCGAACGAGCGAACGCGGCGATGGCGGCGATTAAGGCGATGAGAGATGTGGGAATGAAAGCCCAAGGCGAGGCGAACGGGCGGGGGGTGACGGGGAGGATGGCGAACGCGGCGACGCCGAACGCGGGCGGGGTCGGAGGGACGGTCGCGGACGTCGAGAGGAATGACCATGGTCGTTCGCGATCGAGGGAAAAGGAGAGCAGAGGAGGGAAACCGAAAGCGGAGACGTTTAATCCCGGGAGCGATTTTTGGACGTGGACGCCACCGGAGGAGAAGGAGAAAGCGAGCGGAGGGAAGACGACGGCGGCGCCGACGCCAGAGTTGAAGCGACGGACGGCGAAGAATGTTGCGGATGCGGTGGCGTTCGCCGAGCGCGCACCCGAGGCATCGTTGCAACTGAAGTTTCAATCCGAGGAGGACGCACCGAAGGCGCTCGCGATTGATTTTGAGAGCGATTTGGTGACGGCGACGGCGGAGGCTTCGCCGATGAGCGATACGCCGACGGTGGAGCTCGAGGAAAGCGCGACGGCGGTTCGCGAGCTCGGCGCCGACGGCGCGACGCAAGGAACGCTCGACAACGGTTCTAGATGGTGGCGCGAGTCCGGTGAAGAAGAGCTCGAGGGCGGGAAATTGTGCAAATGGACGTTGGTGCGCGGGGCGTCGGCCGACGGGTCGGTGGAATGGGAAGAAAAGTGGTGGACGACGAGTGACGCGTTCAACTACCGCGAAATGGGTGCGATTAAATCCGGTCGCGATGGCAAGGGTAACGTATGGCAGGAAAGCTGGCGCGAACAAATGACGCACGACACCACGACCGGTTTCTCCAACGCGTCGAAGCACATCGTTCGAGACGCGAACAAATGGGGTAAGCAAGCCGATGGCACAGAATGGCACGAAGTGTGGGACGAAAACTACTGGGGCGACGGACAAGTGAAGCGAACGTGCACTAAAAAAGGTGCCGTTGGAGATGGCGTCGTGCCCGATGATGGGCACGGTAACCGTTGGACCCATAAATGGGGCGAGGAATGGGACGGCAAAGGCGGCTGCGTGAAATGGACAGACACCTTCGCCGACCGCGACGTGAGCGAAGGCGGTGGTTCCGGCCGCGCGTGGGGCGAAAAGTGGGAAGAACGATGGGGGGGATACGCTCACAACGGCAGCGCCGGTAACAGATCTGGAAGCACTTGGAACGACCGCGATGGGTATAAATTTGAAAAGACGTGGGGCGAGGAGCATTGGCACGACGGCCGCGTGCACAAATGGGGCGACACCACGAATGGCTCCGATAAATGGGACGTCTGGGAAGACAGCGCCGGATGGTGGGAACGCGCTCCCAGTTTTGGCTGGGCCGAAGCCGTGTCGCACTCGCCCCAGCTCCTCGCCGTACCCCTTCGTTCTCGCGCGCCGCCCACTGGCAAGGACAAGCCCACCATCGGACGCGCGCCCGGACGAACTATCAAGCCTCCGCCGGGATCGAAACTGCAAAACCCCGATTCTTAGTTCCACTACATTCGCATGAATTTCGCGAGTTCATTTTTGCATTCCATTTTTTCATCATTCTATTCTCCAATTTCCTCGTCCACTATTCTGAGACGTCGCGTCGTCGCTTCCCTCTCCGTTCGCCCTCGATGGAGCGAACGCCCCATCCCTTACTTTCCGACGCGCTCGGTGTTCCACCGAATCGACGCGATCGATCGTTCGGCGGGGCGGCTCGATTTTCAACACTTTTCGCGCCATATGTCTCTCTCCCGAGCGTGCGCGGTGCCTCAACGAGTGCGCGAACCCAGTAGAGCGCGATGCGCTCGCGAAAAGCGGCGGCGCCAAACGATTTTGGCGGCCTCACAATCGAAAACCAAGCGCGATGCCCGGGACGACGGCGCGCAGAAGATCGCGTTCGACAACAATAAAACACTATCCGATGTGTTAGCGTCGAAGGATGCGCGAGATTCGGCGTCAAAGTCGCTCGGGAATGCGAATTGGGCGTCATCTCTGGCGGCGTTTCGGGATGAAAAAGCGATGAGCGCGCGTAGGCGAGCAGAGATGGGGGCCGAGATCGCAGAGATGGAACGCGAGGAGGAAGAAAAAGAGGATTTGATAGATACGGTGTGGGTAAATAACGCCGGCGCAGTGGCTAAGAGAGAATTTCGAGGATTGGCGGCAGATGAAGAGGAGGTTACGGTTGAGGATGGGGAATTCGTCGCGTTCGGGGGTGGGGAGAAAGGGTCGGATGAGGACATCTGGGGACCGAACGATGACGGATTCGCGGTGTACGTCGATGATGATGATACTATATTCGACGCAGGCGCGCGAGAGGAGCGACCGCGCGGGCTTCCATCGGAGATGCGGTGTTTCGATACGGCGAAGATTATGGTCAAGGCGGGCGACGGCGGCGACGGCGCGGTGGCGTTTCGTCGCGAAAAATTTGTACCGCAAGGTGGTCCGTCGGGTGGGAACGGAGGGATCGGTGGTGCGATATATTTTGTCGCGGATAAGAACATAAGTTCGCTTGAGGTGTTCAGAAAGCGCGTGCATCATCGCGCTACGCCCGGAAGAAGTGGCGTCGGCGACAAGTGCAACGGCCACAACGGGGCGGACCTAGACATCTTAGTGCCTCCAGGGACGATAATTCGAGATTCGCGCAACAAAAAGATCTTGGTCGAGCTCACCAAAGATGGTCAGCGCGTGTTGTTAGTGAGCGGAGGCCGCGGTGGACGAGGTAACGCATCGTTCAAGACATCCAAGAATAAGGTGCCCATGATCGCTGAGTTGGGTGAAAAAGGGCGAGAGATGTGGGTTGAAATGGAGCTCAAACTCGTCGCGGACGTGGGGATCATCGGCATCCCGAACGCCGGGAAATCCACTCTCCTCGCGTCCGTGTCAGCGGCCAAGCCCAAGATTGCGGACTATCCATTCACGACGATCGTACCGAATCTCGGTGTCGTCGAGCGCGGATACGAGCGCATGGTTTTTGCCGACATCCCAGGTTTGCTCGAAGGCGCGTCTGAAGGTATCGGTTTGGGTTTCGAATTTTTGCGCCACACCAAGCGCACGCGAGTTCTCATTCACGTCATCGACTGCACGAGCGACGATTGCTTCAAGGCGTACGAAGCCATTCGTACCGAGCTCGAGCTCTTTGACGAAGCGTTGCTCGACAAACCCGAAGTCGTCGCGTTGAACAAGATTGACGACGTCGATGCCACCGAGCGGGCGCTGCGCATGAAGGAAAAATTTGACGCCGAGGGCGTGATTTCACACTGCATCTCCGCTGTCACGGGCGAGGGCGTCGACGATCTCATCGCCGACGTCCAAAAGGCGTTGCGCGCGCTCCCTCCGATTGAAGACGTCTGGGAATCCGACGTCGCGCCCGGGGGCGCGCGAGCGGCGGACGGCAAATCCATCGAGTCGTTCACCATCACCGATACCCCATACGCATTCATCGTCAACGGCGACGCCATCGAGCGGTTCGCACAAATGACAAACTGGGACTATTTCGAGTCGTACAAGCGCTTCGGTCGCGTCTTGGACATGGCGGGCGTCGACGCCGCGCTCGACGCCGCCGGCGCCGGCGAGGGCGATCGCATCTTAATCGGCGATTTCGAGTTCACTTGGAGCAAAGACAGGCGTGACCGTACGTTGTACGAAACGTTCAAGCGCAGAATCGCCGAAGCTCCGGGCGCGCCTCGAGGATCTCGTCACTGGCCGCACAGCGTCTAACGCTCGCTCGCTCGCTCGCGAGACGCGCGCGCCCTTTCGTGCGCCCTCCCGCGCGCATCTCGCCCTCGCCCGTTCTCCCGTCCTCGCCTTCGCCTTCGCGCGCTGTAACGCCTTCATTCATATACTTTTCATCTCCCAATCATTCGACGTCGTCGCGTCGCTCGTCGCGTTCGCCCGTCGTCGCGTCCATCTCCCCCGTCGTCCCCTCCTCCGCGTTCGCCCGTCGTCGTCCTCCGTCGTCGACACGCGTCGTCGTCCTCCGTCGTCGTCGTCGCGCGCGTTTCGTTTTCGTTTTCCCTCGCGCCTCCGCGCCGTTCGTTCGTCGTCCTCGTCCGCGTTCGCGCGCGCGCGCGTTCGTTCGCGCGTTCGTCCCGTTCGCGCTCGCCCCTCGGGGCGTCGTCGTCGAGGACGTCGCTCGACTCGAGGACGTCACTCGACGTCGAGGGGGGGGGGGCGATGCGCGCGCACATGCCTCGT
>Ga0222712_10006481_pt1 | contig 11549 bp, 8 predicted proteins | sample C33_657DmetaG_FD_165043 | JGI IMG/M metagenome (GOLD analysis project Ga0222712, IMG submission 165043) | Estuarine water microbial communities from San Francisco Bay, California, United States - C33_657D | ecosystem: Environmental > Aquatic > Marine > Unclassified | place: USA: California... | reverse complement strand
AAATGAATGCGCTACCTCCTTCCATTAGTGCAGTAACGGATTTAAACAACAGAGCCTTGGCTTTAAGTTCTGTTGTTTACGGAGATTGGATCATTATTAAGGGTCAAAACCTTGGTACCACATCTAAAGTAGAATTTAGTAGTGTTGCTGCACCTGATTCTTTATTTAGTGCAGACGACACAACGGTAACTGTTAAAATACCGTCTAATTTACCAGACCCTGTTAACAATCCAATTAAGGTTACTACTAAGTATGGTACGGCTATTTATAATTTTAAAATTTTACAACCAGCTCCAGTTATCACTTCATTTACGCCAGGTGCTGGTGGTGCCGGAACAGAAGTGACACTTACTGGTGATTATTTTTTAGGGGTAACAAGTGTTAAACTAAATACGACCGATTTAGCTATTGTTTCAAGTTCAAAAACACAAATAAAAGTTACCATCCCTTCTACTATTACAGGAGGTTATTTTTTTGTAACTACGCCTTCTGGTACAACTAAAGCGGCAATCTCTTATGGTTTAGGTTATGTTATTTATGCAGACGCTTTAACCACAGGTTGGTCAAATACGTCTTATAGTACCACAGCAACATTAACCAATACACTTAATGTGCTTAGAGGAACCAACTCGGTTAAAACAAACTATACCGTTGGTTTTGGTGGATTTAGATTAACCAAGGCGGCTCCTGCTATTAGCACTACCGGTTATTCTGCTATTAAATTTTCTGTTTACACAAGTACCAATTCTGGAGGATTTAAAATAAGGGTTATTTTAAATGGTAGTTCTACTGTAACCTATACTTTAACCTTGCCAACTACGCTTGGTGTTTGGACACAAGTAGAAGTTCCATTGTCAAGTATTGGAAATCCAGCAACTATTTCTTCTATAGAATTAAAAGAATATAGCGGAAAGATTTTTGAAGTATTTTTTGACGATATTGGACTCTTTTAAATAAAAGTCCAATGCTTCATTTATACCGAATTGGTTTGTCATTGTTGTTTGTGTTATGTATAAATGTTTCACAAGCGCAAGTATGTGCAGATCCTTTAGCAACGCCTTTAACGCAAAAGCTGTATAGTCATCTTTACCAATTGAAAGATGACTATACAATTTTTGGACATCAAGATGCCATGGCTTATGGTGTTGGGTGGCGTGGGGTAGCCGGTAAAAGTGATATTCATGATGTTGTCAATGATTATCCGGGTTTATATGGCTTTGATATTGCAAACATTGAATTAGGGTATCATAAAAATATTGACGGGGTTCCTTTTAAAGATATAAGATCTACTATTCAGGATGCATATGCAAGGGGTGGCGTGAGTACCATAAGTTGGCATGTAGGTAATCCTTTAACAGGCAAAAATGCATGGGATACAACACACGGAACCGTTACTTCTATTTTGCCGGGCGGGGCGCAGCATCAGAAATATATACTTTGGTTGGATAGGGTGGCTGTTTTTTTACAATCGCTCAAAACAGCTGATGGAAATTTCATACCTGTTTTGTTTAGGCCTTTTCATGAATTAACGGGCACTTGGTTTTGGTGGGGAAAAAATAATTGTACACCAGATCAGTTTATTGCCCTATGGAATTTTACCCAAGATTATTTGAGTACAACAAAAAACATTCATCACCTCATTTATGTATATAATACCGCAGACTTTCATGATGCGGAGTCGTTTTTGCAGCGTTATCCGGGAGAAAAGCGTATTGATATATTGAGTTTTGATAGGTATCAGTATGAAGGACCAGCCGGGCAATCTAGTTTTTTACAGGTCATGCACAAACAGATGGATATTTTAACTAAAATAGCAGTGAGCCAAAATAAAATAGCTGCTATTGCTGAAACCGGTTATGAAGCCATACCCGACCCAGAGTGGTGGACAGCTACTTTGTATCCTTTGTTACAAAAATATCCAGTATCACATGTGCTAGTTTGGCGCAACGCGGGTTATATGAAGTCTACTAAAAAAATGCATTATTATGCTCCTTATCCTGGGCAGGTATCTGAAGCTAACTTCAAACTTTTTTATACCTATCCAAAAATGCTATTTGAAAAACAATTAGCCACTAAAAATATCTATCAATAATTAGGATATGAAATTACACGCCATAGATATTGCCATTATTGTAGCGTATTTAGCTACCATGATTTTTATTGGATTTTACATGCGTAAAAAAGCCAAGGAAAGTAAGGAGAGTTATTTAATGGCTGGTAAAAAACTGCCTTGGTATTTGTTGGGCTTAAGTGATGCTAGTGATATGTTTGATATTAGTGGTACCATGTGGATGGTAACGCTTTGTTTTGTGTATGGTTTAAAAAGTGTTTGGATTCCTTGGTTATGGCCTGTTTTTAACCAGGTATTTATGATGATGTTTTTATCTAAATGGCTTAGAAGGTCTAACGCCAATACAGGTGCAGAATGGCTTGCCACTAGGTTTGGCACAACTGGTAAAGGCGTTAAAGGGTCACATACTGTGGTGGTGGTATTTGCGCTTATCGGATGCCTTGGATTTTTAGCCTATGGATTTATAGGACTCGGAAAATTTGTTGAAATATTTATTCCTTGGAACTCGGTTGCAGCTTATGTGCCTTTTGATGTTCCTGCTGCATATGTTGCCCATTTTTATGGCATCGTGTTTACTTTATTTGCCATGTTCTATTCTATTTTAGGTGGCATGCATAGTATTGTGTTAGGTGATTTAATTAAGTATTTAATTATGACCGTTGCATGTATTGCCATTGCTGCTATTGCCATGACGCATTTGCATAGTGGAAATAATGCGCTTGCGATTCCGGAGGGATGGTTAACGCCTTCTTTTAGTTGGAACTTAAATTTAGATTGGACAAGTATTAATAGCGCGGTGAATGATAAAATTAAATCTGATGGCTATAGTTTGTTTGGCGCCTTTTTTATGATGATGCTTTTTAAAGGAATTTTTGCAAGTTTAGCGGGCCCAGCGCCTAATTATGACATGCAAAAGATATTATCTACCAGGTCACCTAAGGAAGCTAGTAAAATGACAGGTTTTGTTTCTATTATTTTACTACCCATACGTTACTCAATGATTATTGGTATAACAGTGTTAGCGCTTTTATACTATAAAGATTTAAATATAGCATCTGTAGATGGTCCCGATTTTGAAAAAATATTACCCGCAACCATTTATGCTTTTTTACCTGTTGGAATTTTAGGTATCACATTAACGGGCTTGCTAGGTGCATTTATGGGTACGTTTTCTGGTACTTTAAATGCAGCACAGGCCTATATTATCAATGATATCTATTTAAAATACATAAATCCAAATGCGAGTAATAAAAAAATAGCTACTACCAATTATTTAGTAGGCATATTAGTGGTTGTGCTAGGAATTATTCTTGGTTTTTTTGCAAAAGATGTAAATAGTATTTTACAATGGATCGTGGGAGGACTGTATGGTGGTTATATTGCTGCTAATTTATTTAAGTGGTATTGGTGGCGTTTTAATGCCAATGGTTTTGTGATGGGTATGGCTACAGGTATTGTTTCGGCACTCGTATTTCTAAAACTATACGACGGGCTTTTTTTAAATGTGTGGCCTATTATTTTCTTATTGTCAATTATTGGTTGTCTTGTGGGAACTTATACGGCGCCTCCAACAGATAACGAAACACTTACCACTTTTTACAAAACGGTTAAGCCTTGGGGCTTTTGGAAGCCCATTCATAACCTAGTTGTTGAAGCCGATCCAACTTTTGAACCTAATAAAAGGTTTACGTTAGATATGTTTAATGTAGTAATAGGAATGATTGCCCAAACCTGTTTAACATTGCTACCTATATACATCGTATTGTGGTTAAAAACACCACTTTTTATTACGGTGGCTATTTTGGCTGTTACTGTGGTTATTTTAAAAAGAACTTGGTGGAATAAATTAGAAGATTAGAAATTAATATAGCATGAGTAAGCAATTTAATGAGCGGTTACAGCAAATACGAAGCAGTCATGCGGCGTTACTTGCTACAAAAAATGAGGCGTTGGTTTATAATGGATTAGTTACCAGGTATATGTATCCTGTGTTAACAGCAGCGCATGTTCCTCTAGAATGGCGCTATGATTGCAACCCCAATACCAACCCATTTTTAATGGAACGGTTTGGTATCAATGCGGTATTTAATGCCGGTGCTATGTTTTGGAATGGCAAATACATTTTAGCTGCACGTGTTGAAGGGTATGATAGAAAATCTTTTTTTGCTATTGCAGAGAGTGCAAACGGCATAGATGGGTTTACTTTTTGGGATACGCCTATTTTGTTGCCTGAAACAAGCGAGCCAGATACCAATGTATATGATATGCGATTGGTGCAACACGAAGATGGATGGATTTATGGTTTGTTTTGTACCGAACGCAGACAAAAAGGCGTGCCCGATTCGGATCAGTCTTCTGCGGTTGCACAGTGTGGTATTGCTAGAACAAAAGATTTAAAAACCTGGGAGCGCTTACCCGATTTAATAACTAGGTCTAATCAGCAGCGTAATGTGGTATTGCATCCAACATTTGTTAATGGCATGTACGCGCTATATACAAGACCTCAAGATGGTTTTATTGAGGCAGGTTCTGGTGGGGGCATTGCCATTGGTTATACAAAGGACATTGAACATGCAGTCATAAACGAGGAAACGCTTATAGACAAACGTGTTTACCATACCATCAATGAATCTAAAAACGGCCTAGGTCCTGCGCCCATTTATACGCCACATGGTTGGTTACATTTAGCACATGGTGTGCGTAATACAGCTGCCGGATTAAGGTATGTGTTGTATTTATTCATGACAGATTTACAAGAAATAGGAAAAATAATTTACAAGCCTGCCGGATATTTTATGGCACCAGAAGGTGAGGAGCGTGTGGGAGATGTTTCTAATGTATTGTTTTCAAATGGTTGGATAAACCGTGAAGATGGCTCTGTTGCTATTTATTATGCATCTTCAGATACGCGGATGCATGTGGCTACCACTAGCATTGAGCAGTTGGTTGATTATGTAAAAAATACCCCAGCGGATGGTTATACTTCTGCAAATGCAGTTAGTAGGGTGATGGATATTATTAGAGGCAATTCATAAATAGTTTTTTGTACGCTTATGGATGCCAAAATAAAACAATCACTGCTTAGTTATAAATCAGAAGTTGAAGTAGAGATGTCTTCTATTTTGGATTGGTGGATGGAGCATATGCTCAATAAAGAAACTGGTTTTTTTTATGGTGAAATAAGTGGTGCTAACATTCCAGACGCAAATGCCCCCATTGGCTTAGTGCTTCAAAGCAGGATATTGTGGACATTTTCTGCGGCATACAACTACACCCAAAATAAAGTATACCTAAATTTTGCGCATACAGCGTATAAGCAACTTATTACTCAGTTTTATGACAAACATTATGGTGGAATGTTTTGGTCTGTGCAACCAAATGGAATACCTGTGTCTACAAAAAAGCAAGCATATGGAATAGCTTTTGCTATTTATGGTTTGTCGGCGTATTATGAAGCTACTAAAGATCAGGCAGCAGTAGATAAAGCAGCCGAACTATATAGATGTTTAGAAATGCATTTTTATGATCCGGTATATGGCGGCTACATAGAGTGTTTGGGAAATGATTTTTCTGTTATTGAAGACGTTCGTTTAAGCGATAAAGATCAAAATGCGATCAAATCTATGAATACGCATTTGCATGTGATTGAGGCGTATGCAAAGTTGTATACTGTTTTACCTAGCGAGGCGCTTAAGCAATCTGTTACACTGCTCCTTGATATTTTTGAGCAGCATATTATTGATCCAACAACATGTCAGCAAAAATTATTTTTTGAAAAAGACTGGACAAGCAACGCTAGTGAAGTTTCTTTTGGTCATGATATTGAAGCCACTTGGCTTTTGCAGGAAGCGGCTGTTATCACAAAAGATGCGTTGCGCATAGAAAAATTTACAAATATTGCGCAGGCCATGGCCTCAGTAGTTGCAGCAAATTTGTCTCCAGAGGGCGCTGTTTATAATGACTACCATACCCATACCCAGGTTTTGGATAAAGGCATAGACTGGTGGCCCCAAGCCGAGGCGATGGTAGGCTTTTTAAATGCATTTGAAAATAGTGGTAATACTATTTATCTCCAACATTCATTAACGAGTTGGGCTGTAATTAAAAATCAATTTAAGGATGCTAGATTTGGTGAGTGGTATTGGGGTTATGATGCATCAGGAAATTTGCTTAACAAAGAAAAAGCAGGTTTTTGGAAATGCCCTTACCATAACACTAGGGCCTGTATCGAAGTAGCTAACCGCATTAGCCATTTGTTACAATAACTAATTTTAATACTGCCTACATGCAAAAAAAGTACCTGTTTATTGTGTTGTATATTTTGCTAGTTGTACAAAATGCTTTTTCACAACAGCAAGGGTACCAGCATTTTTTGCCTACACACAAAGCCATTAATTATATGGGACGGATTGATTTTTCCAATCCATTACGTCCTGCATTTTGGCAACCAGGTGTTACCATTGATTGTGTTTTTAAAGGAGATTCTTGTGGTATAATTTTAGAAGATGAAATTAAGTGGGGATCCAATCATAATTATATTGAAGTGGTGTTGGATAATACGCCAGTTCGGTTAAAACTAACCAAAGCGCTAGATACTATTTGGGCGGTAGGAGTTTCAAAAAAAGTTTGGCATACACTACAGGTTTGTAAAAACACAGAAGCAAATATTGGTCGCTTAGTTTTTGTAGGACTGCTTAGTAAAAATTTGAGAGAGGCGGCACCTACTTTTGTTACTTCTATAGAATATATTGGTAATTCAATTACTTGTGGAACAGGTAGTGACCAGTCTTTGGTGCCTTGTGGCAAAGGAAATTGGTATGATCAGCACAATGCATATATGAGTTATGGTATGCTACTTGGACGAAAGTTAAATGCCCAAGTACATTTGTCTTCTGTTTCTGGTATTGGCCTCATGCATAGTTGTTGCAATTTACCTGTAACCATGCCAACTGTTTTTGATAAAGTCAATATGAGTGAAAATAAAATTTCATGGAATTTTGCAAGCTATCAGCCTTCAATCGTAACTATTTGTTTGGGTCAAAATGATGGTGTTCAAGACTCGGCTCTTTTTGTAAGTAATTATGTGCGTTTTTTAAAAGATTTGCGTGCTAAATATCCTGCAGCTAACTTTATTTGTCTTTCTAGTCCTATGGCAGACGCTTCACTTAAGGCTTTTATGGTAAAAACAATCGCATCAGTTGTTAAGATTACTAAAGCGGCTGGCGACAATAAAGTATCATCTTATTTTTTTAAAAAACAGTATCATGCAGGTTGTGACGGACATCCATCTTTGGAAGAGCATGTAGAAATTGCAGGGGAGCTAGCCTACTATTTAAAAGAATCGGCTATGACAAATAAATAAATATAGAATTTCTACTCATAAAATATAATATTTCATTTTTAATATAATTTGTACTTTCGCCAAACGATTAAAAATGAATGTTGTTAAATACCTGCTTGTTTTTTGTGCAGTTTCTTTCTCCATAGGGCTCTCCGCACAAAATTTTAGTGCATTAGATTCCATCATCAACCTACAAATAAATAAACACAACACCCCAGGTGCTGTTGGTTTAGTCATTAAAGAGGGTAAGGTATTGTATGATAAGGCGTTTGGTTATGCCAACCTCGAGTCAAAAACGCCCATGTCTACCCAAAGCATTTTTAGAATTGCTTCTCAAACTAAGGCGGTTGTATCAGTTGCCTTTTTACAACTCGTACAAAAAGGAGCTGTTGGCTTAGACGACCCCATCGAAAAATATTTTCCAGCCTTTTCAAGTCAAAAAGTAATAAGCGCCAAAGGTGATAGCTTCCAATTAGTTGATAGGGTAAGATCTGTAACAATTAGGGATTTACTTACACATCAGTCGGGTATTAGTTCTGGAGATGAATATCCCAAATATGCTTACCTGTATAAAAAATATAATTTAGACAAGCCCTTAAATGGTTCATATGTTACTTTGGCGGAAGAGGTCGCACAAATTGCTCAAATGCCGCTTATGCATCAGCCAGGTGAGCGCTTTAGTTATGGGTTAAGTACCAATGTTATTGGCGCGCTCATAGAAAAAATTTCGGGACTTAGTCTTGATGCGTACCTATTCAAAAATATTTTTGAGCCACTTGGCATGAAGGATACTTATTTTTATTTGCCAAAAAATAAAAAAGATAGGCTCGTAAAGTTATACGCTAAAAATACCGATACCTCTCTAGCATTGGTTCCGCCAGCATTGTTTAATGCAGATTATCCACTACAAAAAAATAGCACATATTTTTCGGCCATTGGTGGACTCGTTTCTACCACCCATGATTATGCTAAGTTTTTAAGTTGTTTGTTAGATGGAGGTGAATTAAGTAATGGTTCGCAGCTTTTATCTAAAAGCATGATTGATTCTTTAACCACCAATCAATTGGGTGCTAAAACCTTTATTTTTGGCGGCTTTCCATCACTTAATACTTTTGGATTAGGGGTTGGATTAACAAGTGCTAAAGGACAGGTAGTTAATAATGCATCGGAAGGCAGTTATTTTTGGGGTGGGGCATTTAATACCGCATATATGGTAGATCCCAAAAGAAAATTAATCACTCTATTTTATTTTCAACGCACACCATTTGCTTTATCGTCTCTTTTATCAAGTTTAGAAAAAGCTACTATTAAAATTATTGATCAAAGCAAATAAATGATACAAAGAGATTTTCATAACCCAGTAGCTATTCGTTCTTTTATTGAGCAAGCGCTCAATGAAGATATTGGTGATGGAGATATTACCACAAAGTCAAGTTTTAATAACGATATAAGCGGTGTAGCTCATTGTTTTGTTAAAGAAAAATGTACCATCGCAGGGGTTGCTTTAGCCATCCAAATATGCAACTATCTAGATCCACAATTGGAGGTGAACTTTAGTTGTAAAGATGGCGATATTATCGAAGATATGCCTACTTGTATAGGTGTTATTACTGGCAAGCTTTCAACTATTTTGCAAATCGAAAGACTACTTTTAAATACCATGCAACGCATGAGTGGCATTGCTACTTTAACCAAGCAGTATGTGCAATTGGCGCAGCCTGCCGGTATCGATATTTATGACACGCGTAAAACAACACCAAATTTTAGATTACCCGAAAAGTGGGCTGTCGTAATTGGGGGTGGGGTAAATCATAGGTTTGGCCTCGATGATCAAATTTTAATTAAAGACAATCATATTAAGGCAGCAGGAGATATACAAAGCGCTTTAGACAATTGTTTAGCCTACTGTAATCAACAAAATATACAAATCCCTGTTATTGTAGAAGTAAAGAACGAACAAGAATTTTTAACAGCGCTTAAGCATAGCATCGTGAACCGGATTTTAATTGACAACCATAGTCCTGAAGTGCTAGAAAAGTATATTCAATACCGAAACTCCATAGCGCCAACTAAAAAGTTAGAAATATCGGGAGGAATTAATCTTGATAATATTAAGCCATACTTAATACCAGGTATAGATTGTATTTCTGTGGGGGCTTTAACGCATCATGCTATATCTGTAGATATCTCATTAAAAATTGTATAAATGTTATTTGAGCAAGAAGTAAATAGAGTGGGTTATTTGAGTAGATCAGTTCCTGATCGTGAGCATTTAGTAGAAGCCATTTTGGCCCTTAAAAAAGAAAAAGATGCCATTATTCTAGCGCATTATTATGTATCAGAAGATATTCAAAAAATTGCTGATCATATTGGAGATAGTTATGCTTTGGCTAAAATCTCAAAAGAATTAAATACAAAAATGATTGTTTTTTGCGGGGTTCATTTTATGGCCGAAACTGCAAAAATTTTAAACCCTACTGCTAAAGTTTTAATTCCCGATTTACATGCAGGTTGCTCTTTAGCAGATGCAACACCACTAGATGCATTTGTTGCATTTAAAAAACAACATCCAGATGCTGTTGTAGTAAGTTATATCAATTGTTCTGCAGCAATTAAAGCAGAGAGTGACTATATATGTACTTCATCTAATGCGGTTGATATTGTCAATGCGATTCCAAAAGACAAAAAAATAATTTTTGCACCCGATAAAAATTTGGGCATGTATGTTCAAAAAGTAACCGGTCGCGAACTCATACTTTGGGATGGTGCTTGTATTGTACACGTTAATATTTCGCAGGATAAATTAACGCAATTGCAAATAGATCACCCAAATGCCCTTCTAATAGCGCATCCTGAGTGTTTGCCTGGTATTTTAGACAAGGCTGCTTTTATTGGTTCTACCAAGGCACTCATCGAATACGTAACAGTTTCGGAACATACCGAGTTTATTGTAGCTACAGAAGCGGGTATTTTGTATAAAATGAAACAAGCCGTTCCGCATAAAAAAATTATACCTGCCCCTGCACTTGAATCCAATAGTTGTGCTTGTTCTGAGTGTCCGTACATGAAAATGAATACCCTCGAAAAATTATACAACTCCCTTTATTACGAATTACCAGAAATTAATATTGCGCCTGAAGTGCATGAGCCTGCACTGCGTGCATTAAATAATATGCTAACGGTATTGTAATGCAAGCACCACATTTTGATACGGTAGTAATTGGCTCAGGTGTTGCTGGACTTTCATTTTTGCATTACTATGCGGGAGCTCAATTTCAGCATACAAATAAGAAATCTGTTGCCTTGTTTTGTAAATCTTCATTTGCAAATACCAATACCAATTGGGCGCAGGGTGGCATTGCCGCTGTAGCGCCACAGCCAAATATCCATCACGACTCTACCGAGTCTCATATACAAGACACTTTAATTGCTGGGGCCTACGTAAATAATAAGGAGGTTGTAAAAAAAGTTATTGAACAGGGTCCTCAGCTTATGCAGGATTTGATTTCAATGGGTATGCCTTTTGATACAAATCAAAACAGCCAACTAGATTTAGCTAAAGAAGGTGGGCATGCAGCGCACAGGGTTTGGCATGTAAAAGATTATACAGGAAAAGCCCTACAAGAAACACTATTAGATGGTATCCAAAATGTAGAGGGGCTTTCGCTATTTGAACACTACTTGGTTGTTTCTATTGAAAAAAATAGCAATGGACAATTTGAGGTTCGTGTATACGATATAAATAATGATCAATTTGAAAATTATACGGCAACCTATGTAGTGCTTGCTACTGGCGGTTTAGGGCAGTTATATGCACAAACTACCAATGCCCTGGTTGCCACAGCCGACGGTATATATTTAGCCAATTTATTAGGCGCACAAATTGAAAATTTGAGTTTTATACAATTTCATCCAACTGGTTTGTATGCTAATGGAGAAGACACTTTTTTAATTTCAGAAGCTTTGAGGGGAGCGGGTGCCATACTTCGTAACCATGCAGGTGTAGATTTTATGCATAAATACCATCCTAGCGGTTCATTGGCTCCAAGAGATATTGTTTCAAGGGCTATTGTTACGGAGATGGAAAATGAAAATGTGGCCTATCAATTTTTAGATGCCACCATGATTGATAGATCA
>Ga0222712_10006480_pt1 | contig 11550 bp, 13 predicted proteins | sample C33_657DmetaG_FD_165043 | JGI IMG/M metagenome (GOLD analysis project Ga0222712, IMG submission 165043) | Estuarine water microbial communities from San Francisco Bay, California, United States - C33_657D | ecosystem: Environmental > Aquatic > Marine > Unclassified | place: USA: California... | reverse complement strand
CAGCGCTATCGCAAAGAATCTAACTAAACCTTTCAGTTGCATATGGGTAAGGGTTTACATATTTTTTTAGAGCGGCAAAGATAGGGGAATGCATATAATATAGGCATAAACACCGCTTTTTTCATCTAAAGTATTATAAATCAATTATTTATCTAACATCTGTGAGTGTAACCTCAAAATAAAGTGGGCTATTAGGCCCAATTGAGTTTTGACCTTTGCATCCATAGGCTAATGATGATGGAATCACAAGTTTAATACGGCCCCCTTTTTTAATGAGTGGAATACCAATTTTCCAACCTTCAATTACACCATTCAGTGCAATGGGTACTGGGTTTGCACTGGCGTCAAATTGAGTACCATTTAAGAGTTTACCTGTATAAACAACCAAAACAGTATTTGCCAAAGTAGGTTGTGTACTTAAACCTGGGGCCATAACCTCATATAAAATACCACTAGCATGCTCGGTATACGTAATGTTATTGGCTGTACAATAGGCAACCATCGCCGCTTTTTCAGAAGCAACGGTGGCAGGAACACATTCAGTATTTGTTTTTCCGCAAGCGGTAAATAAAAGTGGGGCTACTAAAAAAGCCAACAATACATTTCTTTTCATAAGTACAGTTTATATAGTTCTTGCAAATTTAATGAGATAAAGGCCACGTGCCTTAAAAATCTTGAGGGGTTCTATGAATGGGGGTTTTCGCGCTTTTGTTTGGCCAACAGCTCTTTAAATTGCTGTTCTCTGTTTTCCCAACTAAAGCTGCGGTAGAGATAGGCCATAAAAAAAGAAACGATTAAAATCCCTAAAAAAAACACGAACCCGTTTAATTTACTATTGGCCTGCATATTGGCCCTTGTATACCAGCCAGAATAAAGTACAACCAGTACCACTAGGCCAAATACGAGTCCTGCAGAAAGGCCTATTAAAAATGGTCGCTTGCTTGTTTTTTCGGCAATTCTGTTTTTAGCCCAATAATCTAGAAAGTCTTTTTCGGGGTTGGTTAGCATGTTACAAAAGTAATTAATTGAATCAAGTTCTCCATCATACATTTGCAAATATATCAACCCAGGTTTCGTGAAAGAATTAGCAGCAGTCAACAAATATTTATGGAAGTACAAAGAGCGTTTTTTGCTGGGTACTTTTTTTGTCGTACTCTCTAATTTTTTTGCCGTTATCGCGCCACAAATTACAGGCTATGTAGTAAGTCAGGTGCAGCAGCATTTACCGGGTGCCACTAAATTGCCACATGTTCAAACGCATAGTTACCTCGTTAATCTTTTAATTAACTGGTTGGATACCCAGCAAATTAGTTTTGCAAAAATCGTGGCTATATGTAGTATAACCATTTTGATTTTAGCTGTTTGTAGAGGTGTGATGTTGTTTTTTATGCGCCAAACCATTATTGTAATGAGTAGGCATATCGAGTATGATCAAAAAAATGAAGTGTATGCAAAGTACCAAGCCTTAGACGCAGGTTTTTACAAAACGCATAATACCGGTGATTTAATGAGTCGTATTACAGAAGATGTAAGTCGTGTGCGTATGTACACGGGGCCAGCCATTATGTATTTGATAAATTTAGTAACACTTATAGGGCTTGCACTTTATTACATGCTTAAAAAAGACGTAACCCTTACGCTGTATGTGTTAGCGCCGCTTCCCATACTTGCCGTTACCATTTATTTTGTAAACAGTATTATCAATAAAAAGAGTGAAAAAATTCAGGGCTTACTGTCAAATTTAACAACCAATGCACAAGAAACCTATGCAGGTATCCGGGTTATTAAATCTTTTGTACAAGAAAAAGCAATGCTTTCCTTTTTTGAAAAAAATAGCGAAGACTACAAAAAAAATGCCATCGATTTAGCCAAAGTAGAATCCATTTATTTTCCATCAATGGCGTTACTCATTGGACTCAGTACCATCGTTACAATTTTTTTAGGCGGCTTGCAAGCTTTGCAAGACCCAAGCCGTGTAGGAGTGATTGTAGAGTTTGTGATTTATATTAATATGCTCACGTTTCCTGTAAGTGCTATTGGTTGGACGGCGAGTATGATTCAGCGCGCAGCGGCTTCACAAAAAAGACTCAATGAGTTTTTAGATATTAAAGAAGCGGTGTCTTCACCAAGTAATCCGCTAGAACCTCAGGCGGGTCAAGCCATTGTTTTTGACAATGTAAATTTTGTATACAATCATACAGGCATTAAAGCATTATCTAATTTTTCACTAACGATTGGAGCAGGAGAAAAAGTGTTGGTACTTGGTAAAACGGGTTCAGGTAAATCTACACTTGCTCAGTTAATGCTTCGTTTTTATGATCCTACATCGGGGCAAATTACCATGGGTGGTATACCGCTGCAGCAGTTTAATGTTCAGGCGCTTCGCAACCATATTAGTTATGTGCAACAAGATGTGTTTTTATTTAGTGATACCGTGGCAGATAATATTTCGTTTGGAAGCAAAAACCCGGTTGGTGTAGAAGCGGTAAAAAAAGCAGCAGCATTAGCAGCCGTTGACCATGAAATTGAAGGGTTTGATAAAGGATATGATACGCTCATTGGGGAAAGAGGGGTTACGTTAAGTGGGGGTCAAAAACAACGTATTTCTATTGCGCGTGCACTTTTAAAAACCCCCGAATTACTCATTTTAGATGATTGTTTGAGCGCTGTGGATGCTAAAACAGAACATAAAATTTTAAACAATCTAGCAGGCTTTTTAGACCAAAAAACAGCCATAGTTATTACCCACCGCATCTTTTCGGTACTCCAGTTTGATAAAATTGTGGTGCTAGAAGAGGGGCGTATCCTAGAAATGGGCACCCACGCGTCTCTTTTAGAAGCCCAGGGCTATTACGCCGAACTATACCGTTTACAGCGTACCGAAAACGATGATTAAGCCTGTTTATTGGGCGTTTTTCACATCTTATTCATAGTTTATTCTAAAATTTTGCTTGTTCCCAAACAATCTTATATTTGTTAGAGATCATTTATCTAAAAATTTAAAACTTACAACTGTGGCGTACGAGAACAACGAAAGGAAAATGGAAAGTGTTTACAGCAAAAGAATTAAAGCTGGAAAAAGAAGAACTTATTTCTTTGATGTAAGAGAAACTAGAGGTAGTGATTATTATTTGACAATAACTGAAAGTAGAAAGCGTGCCGATGATTCTGGTTACGACCGACATAAAATATTTTTATACAAAGAAGACTTTAACAAATTTGTTAAAGCACTTGGTGAGGCTGTAGATTACGTGAAAACAGATTTAATGCCTGATTTTGATTTTGATGCATTTAACCATGAGTACGAAGATGGCGAAGGTCAAGAGGGTGGATACACACATGCTGCACCTCAAACTTTTGTAGCTGCTGAAACACCTGCTGCACCTACTGCTCCTGCAGTTGAAGAAGCACCTGCTGCTCCTGCACCAGAACCAAAGCCGGATGTAAGTGCAGGCGACAACTTAAGTACCGAAGAGGTAGATAAGTGGTAATTATTTGCAGTGATTTTTTTACAAAGTTTTAATCATCCAAATGTCACATCCATTGTGACCTGAGTTGCCCATTGGGCCTGTTAAGTAAGTAAAACCAAATTTTTCGTACACACTAACTGCCTTTTTTAATTCGGGCATGGTTTCTAGGTATACCTGGGTGTAATCCATGGTTTTTGCCTTTGCTAAACAAGTGTCAATTAATTTTTTGCCAAGTCCTGTTCCGCGTGCAGTTGGTGTTAAATACATTTTTACAAGTTCACAAGTAGTATCACCAAGTCCTTCGGTTGGAAAAATGCCAGCGCCACCCAAAACAGTATCACCTTCTAATGCAACAAAATAAAAGCTTTGCGGCTCACTTGTAAAAAGTTCATACAAATGATCGGTACTATCGTCAAAGTAAACGGTACCAGGCTTATTGGCACCAAACTCTTCAAGTGCTGCTCTAATAATTGTAGCAAGCGACTTATTGTGTTCGGGTGCTATGGGCGTTATATTAATGTCCATTTCTAAAAGCCTTGTACGCATTAATTAGACCGTTGGTAGAAGCGTCGTGTGAACTAATGGTATCGTTGTTTTCTAATTCAGGTAATACTTTATTAGCAAGTTGCTTACCAAGTTCTACGCCCCACTGATCAAAACTAAATACGTTCCAAATAACACCTTGTACAAAAATCTTGTGTTCGTAAAGTGCAATTAAAGCGCCCAAATTAAATGGATTGATTTCTTTTAATAAAAATGAGTTGGTTGGTTTATTGCCTTCAAAAACTTTGTACGGTGTTAAACGTTTTACATCTTTTTCATCCATCGACGTTTTCATAAACTCAACCATCACTTCATTTTCAGATTTACCATTTAACAATGCCTCTGTTTGCGCAAAGAAATTACTCAACAACTTTACGTGATGGTCACCTATGGCATTATGCGAATTAGCTGGCGCTATAAAATCGGCAGGAATTAATAAAGTTCCTTGGTGAATGAGTTGGTAAAAAGCGTGCTGCCCGTTGGTGCCTGGTTCGCCCCAAATAACAGGACCCGTTGCATAGTTAACAGGATTACCGCTTCTATCAATACTTTTTCCGTTGCTTTCCATATTGCCTTGTTGGAAATAAGCAGCAAAGCGGTGCATGTACTGATCGTAAGGTAAAATGACTTCACTTTGTGCACCAAAAAAGTTGGTATACCAAATGCCAATAAGCGCCATCAGTACCGAAATATTTTTATCAAATGGAGTAGATGCTACATGCTTGTCAGTTGCTTCGGCACCTTTTAATAACTGTTCAAAATTGTTGTAGCCAATGGTGAGTGCAATCGATAATCCAATGGCACTCCATAAAGAGTAACGGCCACCAACCCAATCCCAAAATTCAAACATATTTTTTGGATCAATACCAAATGCAGTTACTGCTTTTTCGTTGGTACTTAATGCCGCAAAATGAAGGGCAATATGTTTTTGATCGGTAGCATGTTGTAAAAACCAATCACGTGCCGTTTGGGCATTGGTCATGGTTTCTTGGGTGGTAAATGTTTTAGAAGCAATTAAAAACAAAGTTTCGTCGGGCGTTACTTTTTTTAATGTTTCTGCAATATGGGTACCATCTACATTGGATACAAAATAAGTTTGAATACCGTCTACCCAGTATGGCTTTAATGCTTCAGTAACCATTACTGGACCCAAATCACTGCCGCCAATACCAATATTTACAATGTATTTAATTTTTTTACCGGTGTATCCTGTATGTGATCCGCTATGGATAGCCGCACAAAAAGCCTCCATTTGTGCACGCACTTTTTGAATACCCGGCTTGATATCCGCGCCATCCACCAAAATAGGGCTTGGGTCAAAGCTCCTGAGGGCGGTATGTAAAACGGCTCTATTTTCTGTTTCGTTAATGGCTACACCTGCAAACTGCTCGGCAATGGCCTGCTTAACATTACAATCTTCGGCAAGTTGTAACAGCAGCTTTAGGGTTTTTTCGTTGATGATATTTTTAGAATAATCAAAAAGAATATCGCCTAGGGTAATCGAAAACTTTTTAAATCTATCCGGATCTGAAGCAAATAAATCACGCATATGTCTGCGGCTCATTTCTTCTTCGTAATGCTTTTGTAATACAAACCAAGCTTGCGTGCTCGTTGGGTTAATTCTTGGTAACATAACGCTTCAATTCTATAATTTATGTAATACAGCTATCGTTTCTTCTACCATAGCTGGGGTAATATCTAAATGGAGTACAAATCTAATTTGGTGTTCCGACACCGTAAAGGCAAATATGTTGAATGGTTGTAATATCTTGATAAGTTCAGTAGCGGTATACCTACCTTTTACCTCAAAAATGATAATATTGGTTTCTACAGGAAGTATTTCGCCCACAAAATCAAGATTGGAAAGCGCAGCAGCTAACTGCTTGGCATTGGCATGATCCTCGGCTAAACGCTCAATATTATGTTCTAGGGCATAAATTCCGGCTGCTGCAATAAAGCCAGCTTGGCGCATACCCCCACCAAAAACCTTTCTAAACCTTTTTGCCTTTTTAATAAAAGATTGGTTACCTAATAGCAAACTTCCTATGGGCGCACCTAGTCCTTTACTCAGGCAAATGCTGATACTGTCAAATGTCTCGCCGTAAGCTTTAGGTGTGTCTTTGGTTTCAATTAAGGCATTAAAAAGTCTTGCACCATCTAGGTGTAACTTTAAATTTTTAGTTGAACAAACCTCTTTAATAGGTTTAATATCAGTTAGTTGATAAATACTTCCACCAGCCCTGTTAACTGTATTTTCTAGTGAAACTAGGGTAGTAGGTGGTTTATGAATATCGTCTGGATTAATGGCAGCGTCCACTTCATTAGCTGTAATTCGGCCTCTATTGCCTCTTAACAAACGTACAGATGCACCCGAATTAAAGGCAATTCCGCCGCCTTCGTACTGGTATATATGAGATAGTTCGTCACAAACAACCTCATCGCCAGGACTTGTATGACATTTAATCGCTAACTGATTGGTCATGGTGCCGCTCGGACAAAACAGTGATGCTTCCATGCCAAACATGTTAGCCGCTAGTTTTTCGAGGGCATTTACGGTAGGATCTTCGCCAAAAACATCGTCTCCAACAGGGGCACTAGACATAGCTGCCAACATTTTTGGGCTAGGTTTTGTTACAGTATCGGACCTAAAGTCTATCATGGCTGCGAAGATAAGATTCCAAATCGTAATAAAATCCACATTTTATGCGGTTTTTGTAGGGCAATTTTGTATCTTCGCACACTTTATAAGCTATTCAAAGAACTAATTGTAAGACAGCATGAGGCAGCTCAAAATCGCTACACAGATTACCAACCGTGACTCACAAGCAGTTGAAAAATACCTTCAGGAAATTTCTAAAATTTCAATGATCACGCCAGAAGAGGAAACGACTTTGGCGCAACGCATTAAAATGGGGGACCAACGTGCTCTCGATAAATTGGTGCAAGCCAATTTACGTTTCGTGGTTTCGGTAGCTAAACAATACCAACACCAAGGTTTGTCTTTATCTGATTTAATCAATGAAGGAAATCTAGGTCTTATAAAAGCAGCGCAACGTTTTGATGAAACAAAAGGTTTCAAATTTATCTCTTATGCGGTGTGGTGGATTCGTCAATCTATTTTGCAAGCATTAGCAGAACAAGGACGTTTGGTGCGTTTACCTCAAAACAAAATTGGTACTTACAACAAGGCCAACAAAGCATACATGGCATTTGAGCAGGAGCATGAGCGTGAACCTTCTACCGAGGAGTTAGCAGAAATCTTAGAAATGTCTGAAACAGAAATCAATAATATTTTCCAATCTAATACACGTCACACATCACTTGATGCGCCGGTTCACGAAGCAGAAGATGTTGCGATGGGTGATTTATTAGAAGGTTCTGATGATACCGATGAAGACGTTATGAAAGATTCTTTACGTGAAGAAATCAGACGCGTTTTAAAATCGTTAAGCCCACGTGAAGCAGAAATTGTAAATGCGTATTTTGGACTAGATGGCGAAAATGGTGTAACCATTGAGCAAATTGGTATGAAATATGATTTAACCAAAGAACGTATCAGACAAATTAAAGAGCGTGCTATTAAACGTTTGCAAAAAGCACGTTATAGCAATGCCTTAAAAGCTTATTTGGGCTAATTAAAAATTATAAAAGAAAAGCCCCTGCAAGTAATTATTGTTGGGGCTTTTTTGTAAAATAGAATTCTATGTCTCAAGAAATTTCAGAAAAAGTACACGTACTCATTATTGGTTCTGGACCTGCAGGTTACACAGCTGCTATTTATGCGGCACGTGCCAATATGAAACCCGTTTTATACCAAGGGATTCAACCAGGTGGTCAATTAACTATTACAACCGAAGTAGAAAATTATCCGGGTTATCCAGACGGTATTCAAGGACCTGAAATGATGGTGCATTTTGAGGCGCAAGCCAAAAGAATGGGTGCCGACATTAGATATGGAATGGCTTCTAAAGTTGATTTTAGCAAACGTCCTTTTTTAGTAGAAATTGATGAAGAAAAGTGGATTGCCGCAGATTCAGTGATTATTTCTACGGGTGCATCTGCTAAATGGTTGGGCCTCGAAAGTGAACAGCGCTTAAATGGTTTTGGTGTAAGTGCTTGTGCTGTTTGTGATGGATTTTTCTTTAGAGGAAAAGAAGTTGCCATTGTAGGTGCTGGTGATACTGCTGCAGAAGAAGCGGTGTATTTATCTAAACTTTGTACAACGGTTCACATGTTTGTTAGAAAAGAACAAATGCGTGCAAGTAAAGTAATGCAAGACCGTGTATTAAATACGCCAAATATTAAAGTATACTGGAACACCGACACCGACGAAATTTTAGGTGCACAAAAAGTAGAAGCAGTACGCATTAAAAATAATAAAACCGGTGACACACAAGAAATTCCTATCTCCGGATTTTTTGTTGCCATTGGTCACGAGCCTAACAGCAAAATATTTAAAGACTACATTAATATGGATGAAACCGGATATATCACAACCATTCCGGGTACCACCAAAACAAATGTACCAGGTGTATTTGCTGCAGGTGATGTGCAAGATAAAAACTACCGTCAAGCAGTTACTGCTGCAGGTAGTGGTTGTATGGCAGCGCTTGATGCAGAGCGTTATTTAACTTCAGAAGGATTGGCTTAATTTTTTTCTATGACCCAAACCATACATCTAGTTGATATTTTACTGCATGGTTATCATGGGTTATTTGAAGAAGAAAAATTAGTAGGCAATACTTTCAAAATCAATGTAACGGTTGTTTACACGCCAGCGAATTTTCCTATCACAAATTTGTCTGATACCATCGATTACGGTGCTGTATTTCAAATTTTGCAAAGTCATATGCAAGTAGCTACACCATTGTTAGAAACACTTGCTGCTAATTTTTGCATATCTGTTTTTGAAAAATTTACGACTGCGCAGGAAATTTCTATTCAAATTCAAAAAATGGTGCCACCCATTGCCGGCATGGTAGGTTCTGTAGCCGTTGGGTTAACCATGAACCGTAAAGATGTATAGCCATGAAAAAAGTATTCTTTTTTTTAGCCCTATGTATTGGTGCATATATAAATAGCGCGCAGGCACAGGATATTGCTACTTTATTAAAAGAGGGGCTACAACTAGAGCGTCAGCAAAAAGAAATTGAGGCGCTAGACAAATACAAGCTCGTATTAAGTCAGGATCCGTCAAACATAACCGCGCTGGTAAGAGCAGCAGAACTCTCTACGATGCTCGCAGCATTTAATGAAAAAGATCAAAAATCAAAACAGTTATTTTTATCATCGGCGGGTGCTTATGCCGTTCGCGCGTATAGTGCCAATCCTAAAAATGCAGAAGCCGCTTATGTGATGTCATTAACACAGGCTAAACTTTCCGACATACAGCCAGACAATAAAAAATTAATTGAGTGTGTGCGCAATTCAAAAATCTATGCCGATGAAGCACTTGCTATTAATCCAGCTCACGCAAAAGCAAACTTTACATTAGGCAAGTGGCATATGGAAATGGCCAATTTAAATATGGTAAAAAAGGCCGCTGTTAAATTAATGTATGGAGGTTTACCAGATGGCAGTATCGATAGTGCTATTGTTTATTTAGAAAAAGCACGTGCACAGGATCCTTATTTTGTAAACACCTATTTAGAACTTGCAAAAATTTACAATCAATTACATCAGCCAACCAAGGTTATTGAAGTACTTACTAAAATGGTAAAACTTCCCACAAGAAAAACGGAAGACATTGCACTTAAAGCCGAAGCGGCTAAAATGTTAGCAGCGGCTCAATAAATTAAAAGCTATTTAAAATTATACGTCATGGAATTACAAGAACAATTTGAAGCAGCATTTGCTAAAACAAAAACATTAACGGAAAAGCCAGATAACGAAACGCTTCTTTCTTTATATTCATTATACAAACAAGGAACCATTGGTGACGCAACCGATGCCAATAAGCCAGAAAATGCTTTTGATTTTGTTGCTCTATTTAAATACAATGCTTGGGAAAAATTAGCGGGCATGTCTAAAGATGAAGCAATGAAAGCCTACATCGATTTAGTGGACAAACTAGTACTTGGCTAGTTTTTTCCACCTACCGCTTTTCATGTAAATAAACGAAGGGATAAATAGGGTTACCCAATATATAACTTCGCTCAACCAACCCCATTCGATGGGTAATTTGAGGTGCTCTAGTACAATGTATACATAGCTGCAGTATAAAATAATGGCAGCAAACTCACTGTATAAATTAACCCTTGTGTTACCTGTTCCAGTGACTGAATTCAGCCAAACCACCGACACTGACATGAGTACTAGCGCCATCGAAACAATACGTAACACCGGAATACCGGCTTCAATAAATGCAGGCCCTTGTCCGTAAATAGAAAGTACTTGGGTTGGAAAAATATTTAGCACAATACAAACAAAAATAGCCATGCCCGCACTCCACATCATGATGCGGTTGATGGCAATGGGTACTTGATCGTTTAGGTTTTGTCCCATTAAATTACTTACCATGCTATTTGCAGTGGCACCAAAAGCCCAGGTAAAGCAACCAAAAAATCCAAAAATATTACGCATGGTATTTGATACAGCTAGGTCTCTAGCGCCATGGTGTTCAATTAAAATATAAAAGAACTCCCAACTAATAATACTAATGGCATATTGTAAAACAATAGGACTTGAAATGGTCAGTATCAATTTGATATTACTCCAATCAAAAGCCCAGTATTTAAAAAGTTGAAACTGTTTACTAATGCCTTTCACATGAATTAATACAAATAAAACAGCGAGGCCTGCAAATTCAGAAATAATGGAAGCATAAGCAGCGCCATTAAAACCTAGATTGGGTAAACCAAATTTGCCATAAATAAATCCATAATCAAAAAAGATGTTGGTAACGGCTTCGGTGGCGGTACCAATAATAAGATACTTGGTTTGATTGGTTCCTACGAGTAATGCATTGCGCATTTGGTATACAAAAAGTAGGGGAAGGCCTAAAATTCTGATATTTAAAAAGCTAACTGCTTTATCTACAAGGAGTGGATCGTGGAGCGCAAATTTAAACAAGGCGGGTACCACAAGCCAGGTCAATAAAATGCCAAATATTGAAAAAGCCAGCGCAATTCGGATCCCTTGCGAAAATAAATTGCCAATTTCAGAAATATTATTTTCACCAGCTCTTCGTGATATAAGAGATTGCAAACCATTGTTTAGGCCATGACCGATAACGGCAAATATGAGGTAGAATACACCTGTAATGCCAGCAAGTCCTAAGGCTTCTTGACCCAGTCCACCCAAAAAGATGTTATTGGTGATAAAGTTAATTTGAGGTACCAATATGGAAGCACTAATGGGTAAAGCAATGGATAATATTTGCTTATGGGAGCTGTTTACCTGTAAATTAGACGTGTTTGAGCTGCTAGACATAGGGTTTGCAAATCTAGTATATAATAGGCTGTTCAAATCACCTTCTTTTTTTATATTATTGCACATAAATAAGCAGTTAACGTAATGGCTATTCAAAAATCATATT
>Ga0222712_10006479_pt1 | contig 11551 bp, 20 predicted proteins | sample C33_657DmetaG_FD_165043 | JGI IMG/M metagenome (GOLD analysis project Ga0222712, IMG submission 165043) | Estuarine water microbial communities from San Francisco Bay, California, United States - C33_657D | ecosystem: Environmental > Aquatic > Marine > Unclassified | place: USA: California... | reverse complement strand
TACCTATGCCCTTTGCCCACTTATATGCTGGTTCAGGTTTAGTAATACTTAACCTTACCTCATCTAAACTAATTTCCTTGACTAATGTAATTTCAGAACAAGCTCTCTTTGAGCAATCTGATTTGGCATCTGTAATACTCCCAGTAGCTTCAATTTCAAATACTCTCATAGTAGGATTATGGTAGTATTTGACTACATCTTGTAAATCAGTGCAAAAGTGGAATCCTTGTCTACATAAGATTGGCTTACTGACAAATGTATGAGTTTGGGTAGTGGAGAATTGATAATCTAAACAAGTTAGGTTGGATTCAAATGCTTTGTAACCTTTCATAATTTATTTCTCTTTTTTATTTTTTCTTAATTTTTTATACTGCTCTAATCCGTATAAATTAGACTTTGCCCTTGTCATTGCTACATAAAAAAGCCTTTTTTCTTCATCATTTTCATTATAATAAGGGTCAGGGAAATCTCCACCTAATTCAACATTATCCCATTCTAACCCTTTACTTTTATGAGCAGTTGTGATTACTAAGTCAGGCTTACTGTGCTGTCTATGGTCACTTAAAACATGGATGATACTAGCAGGATGATTTTTTCTACAAATAGAAGCTAATTGTAATAAATCTAAATCTAAATCCTCATCGGTCTTTTTTAACCAACTATAAAATTGTTCACTTGACTTAAATCCATTTAAATATTTGTGTATAGTTTTACCCTTTTCATCTAACTCAATTAAACATTCAGCAAAATGTAAAATAGAAGCAGTATCACAACTGATATTGATTTTCATTTTACTGTCAGATTCTATGATATAACGAGATAATACTCCACTGTTAGTACGACAAATAATTGCATTAGGTTTAACTTCATCAAAGGTAAAAGTATCTTCTGTACCCTTTAAAGGTACTTCATTTTTTAATTTATCTAATATCACATTGGCTTCATCAGCTAACAATTGTCCAAATCTAAATGACTTAGATAAGTATAAAGTTTTAGCAGTTACTTTAGCTGCAATGTCAATGCTACCAGTAAAAGAATATATTTTTTGATGCTTATCTCCAACATAAACTTTTTGGCTTGATTTTTGGGAACGTAAAATTGATAACATGACAGGTGACACATCCTGTGATTCATCCACTAGAACCACATCATATCCTACATCAATCCCACTTAAAGCAAACAATTTCAAATAAACATCATGTGGAATTCTTAGAGTGTTAGAAGTGTCAATATACATTTTCCATAGTTTACAAGCAGCTTTAAAAATTGCATCTTTAATAACATTATTGGCTAAGTGTTCATAGTCAGGGTCAATATAAACGTGATAAAGTGATATATTATCTTTATCTGATTGCATATAATGTTGTACTGTTCTATTAACCCACCCTATTAACCTAAAAGGACTGATATATATTGTTTCTTTATTTTTAGAATCAAATACATTAAATCCCTTTAAAGATAACATACTAGATAAATGTTTATTATCATTTTGAGAATAAGTTAATTTCTTTAGGATTTCTTTATCTGAATTACGATATGCTACTGAATGTATAGTGCGACATTCTACATTAGATGGCATTTTAGACGTTGCCTCTTCTACTATAGCTTTATTAAATGCCAAATATAAAATTTTCTTATTAGGTATAGCATTTGCTGCTAAATAAAGTGTTGAAGTTTTACCAGAGCCACTTAAAGCCTGTACTATTACATCAACCCCACTTTTAACTGCTTCTACTATTTCAATTTGTTCTTGAGTAGGAATCATAAACTTTTTAACCTTTGTAATACATCATTGCTGGTGTGTCCATCAAATTCAAATAGACATTTTTCAGTTTCTGGAATTTTGAATAAATCAAAATCTTTAATATGATAATGATTAGATATTAGTCCACTGGGTAACATGGCAACTACTATAAACCATTCTCCACCAAAACACAATTCACCGTCATCATGTTTTTTTGATTTATGTACAAAATATTTTCCTTGCTCTGTCCATTCATTGAACAAAACTGCATTGTATACTTTTCTAAATTCATATAACTCCTCAAAAGAATGATACCCATCAGAAACCTTATCAGTTTCAAATTGACCGTTTAATGTACTACCATCGGGGAAATGTAATGTCATTATTTGTTCCTTGAATTTAGTCATCCTTGACTACTTAATTAAATGTTACGATTAATGTTATCGCTGACAATGCGTTCTAATTCATCTAATACCACAGTTGGAATAATGTCCTTATGCTTACGAGCTAACATCATGAGTTCATTGAATCCATTATATACGCCACTTTTAATGAATACTTTCTGTAGATAAGAATCATCACAACCAAGTTCATCTACAATGGATTCAGCCATATTAGCTAATTCAGAGTAATCACTTATTTTACGCAGACTCTCAATATTGATGATTAAATATTTAAAAACAGCATATAATAATTCAACATTTAACTCACTAATAAAATCATCCTCATCTTGAGTGTTTGCTAACCCAATAGCAATACTCATTGCATCTGGTTGTTTATTAACTAATTCAACCAATAAATCACAATCAATGCCACTTACAAATTTGTTTTTTGATTCAATTGAACAATCAGCTACAATGCCACTTGTCACATTATCATCTATTAATTGAACAATATGACAGCTATCTAATTCAATACCTTTTAAGAATTCAGCTTTTTCTTCAAATGTTAATTCATTAAATTGGCTAATTAAAGTATTCATTGTTAATATCCTCTTGAGTTGATATAGCCATTATAACAAATAAGGGTTGCATTAGCAACCCTCTGTATAAATTATTTCATATGCTCATAGCTCACTCATAAGAGCCTATAATCAGCAGTAGTACCTTAGCACATCTTTTTAATTAGAAGCTCACTATGAGGCTATTTGAGGCTTCCACGTGGATTTAATTGCTACATATAAGAAAAGGAGTACAAAATGAACAATATAAATTTAATCGAAACATACTTTACTAGGATAGATATAAGTAATGGTAGAGTACCATTGAAACTTAGGAAATTTCAAAAAGAAGTAATAGACTCTACTTATAATAAACCTACAATGCTATACCATAGTAGGCAATCAGGTGGCACTACTACTGTAGTTTCTTTAGCATTGAGCCATGCTATATTAAATCCAAATAAAACTACTATGATATTAACAAATAAAGTTGACAGTGTAAATGAAATAAGGAAAACTTTGCTATCTACATTTGACCCTATGGCAGCTTTGCAGCCATCTATTGAAATAAACACTAATAATACAGTGAAATATAGCAATGGTTCAATTATCCATTTTAATTCAATTAAATCTAATTGTTTAAAAGGCATAGGAGTAGATTTACTAATAATTGACGATGCTACCTTTTGCGAATTAGATGATTTTTTAAATTCAATTATACCATCACTTAATCCTAAAAAAATACTTTTTACAGGGTGTAAAAATGAAAACAAAGCATTGGATAATTATATTAAATCAAATAATTTTAATATAATCACTGTGCCTTTTTATGAAGTTGACGGTAGAGATATTAACTGGTTTATATCTCAATTAAAAGCATTGGGAAATGATTTTAAAAAAATGAACAATGAGTATGTTTTAGCTTGATATCCACCCCTCTCTAAAGAATGGGGATTCCTTCTACAAGACGGTAATATCCTACTGCAAAAATGTTCTTGGCTGCATTAATGTCACGGTCATTATATTGTACAGAAATCCAAAAGATGTTGATTGTAAAAAAGAGCCTATTAAGGCTCTTTTAATTTATGCTCCACCAATTCCTTCAATTTCGCATACAGGTAATTTGACATCAGGATACAAAATTCTCTGTAAAGCATTTATTTTCAAGTCATAATTGTCAATCATATATTTTATCCCTTGTAGTTAGCTCATTTGATAACTTATAAGTGTTTAATCTTTATTTGGATTTTTGCATTTATTTCAGGAGTGTCATATTGTTTATCTAAGAAAGCTAAAAAATATCCAATATCTTTAGCATGATAATCTAATATCAACTTACCTAAATCAAAATCACACAAATTTTCAACTTCAAATATCATATCACCTGACAAGAAACAGTATTTTATATTATACATAATATATTGTCCTGTGACAAGAGTGGCTATATCATAATGGAATTTTACACCGAAAATGTGATATAATATCAATTTAATAAACATAGGTAATTTAAGCATAGTCACACTCTCAATTGATTGGCCACATTAAAAGGAGTATAATACTTGCCATTGTGAGATAACATATCATCTAACAATTTTAGCTTATTATTAACATCTGATAATTTTAATAACAATCTAACTTCACATAACGCCAATTTAATAGTGTTATTATTTGGATATTTCAGATTCCACCTAGTACAATACTTATATTCCTTTAACAGTTGTCTTTCATCCAAATTTTTATAATTAGCTTGTTGTATTGCTTGTTCTATATCCGATTCAGTCGAATTATTATTTATTTCACGTAGTAGCATTTTGGCTTACCTTTGTTAGATGTAATCTGGCTAATTTGACATCATCAAACATTAAATTAGCCAAGTTTTGAGTTTTTATTTTAATAGATTCATCCAAGTATTGCTCTATTAAAACATAATAGTTATTCTCAATTTTATCAATCAATACATTAGTAATTCTTGCTTCTTTTTGTATGAATTTATTTTCCATTAGAATATCACATTGAATATAGAGTGATTGTTCTTTGAATAATAAATTTAAAGTTAATATATCCATGTTTTCTCCTATATGGATATATTTAAACAATCACCTATAATGTAATAGGTGATTGTTTAGTCCACTGCTGGCTTCCTATCAAGTTTGATAAATCATCCTTGACTACTTTTCTTAGAATATTAAGACTGCCATTAATATCAGCATTTATTATAACACTTTTATTAAACCACAGCCTCTTTAACATCTGAAACTTTAATTTTTACAACTTTCTTAATAGAAGCTACTTCACCGTTATCCCAGAAATCACTAATATATTGATTAATAACTTCCTCTGTCAATTCAGGTACATCTAAAGTAGCATATAACCCAATTCCACTTATATATTGGAAATCAAAGGTTTCTCCTACATTAACATTTAAACTAGCATCTTTTAATTCTTCTAGTTTATTGGACTGATAAGCATCCCTACGAGTAAAATAGGCTAAAGCATCATCTGTCCATTCTAATGTTTTCCACCCATGTTCATTGGGAGTAGCATCTTTGAGCATTTTTATTTTATTATTTTCACTATAGCGAATTGCATCTTGTAGTATATCAGCAGCCGCAGTTTTAGTAGTAATCAAACATACATTATAAAAATGTCGATGTTTTTTTGACATGAAATAAATGTCACACCAATCCAATCCATATGTACTTTCTTTTTCTTGGATATCTTTTGAATTGATTACATGGTGAGAATAGAATAATCGACCTTTGGTTTTAAATTCTTTTTGAATTAAGTTCTTTGTTTGAATGTATTTTAAATTACGTTGTTGGCGGGTTTGGTTGTAAAAAGGGACGTGTTTTTTCATTTTGTAAAAATCTCTTGAATTGTAAATAACTGTCAATGAATGCTTGCCTAAACTCTCTAGTGCTTGCATGATGAGGCTTAAAATGGCCTCTTTTTTTAGAACAAAGCACTGATTTCCTGTATACTTTAAGTATCATTCTAATAGAATCCTTAGCAGATTCTAAACCATCCCTGTTAATATAGAATTGTATCCTACTATCCTCTGAATTAGTCATATTCTATTAAACTAGCCTCCTTTGTAGTAATTGCTCTAATTAAATTTCTGTGTTGCCTCTGATTCATTGATATCCTCCTTGCCCTCAAAGGGCAAGGATTCCCTCTACAGGACGGCAATACCCTGCCGCACACCTCACTTAGTCACAAAGACATTCCCATTAGGTGAAGTGCTTATTCATTCATTGCCCTACCTTTCGGATTACTTTGACTAATGCCAAAGCACAGGCAATGACGGGAGGAATTTTTACTTTTTTCACTACTCTGCGCACTCGCAAAAAACAAGCAGTAATCTGATATTAAGCCAATAGGCTTTTGCATTCAAGACCTTATATCATCGTGCCTAAAGGCACGATGATATAAGGAGAGTTTGATAATTTCATCATTGCTCCAAAAATTTAGTAATTTTAGCTGCACCATAAACATTAGATTTATTGGCATTAATTACTTCTTTACGTTTTTTAAAATAAGCAATCAATGCTTTTTTAATCTTATTGGCATCACCTGTTGTTTTACGCATAGCACATTTTACATGTGACATTGCATATAATTTTTCTGTTGGATTGACTGATAAAGAACCATTGCAATGCTCTAATGTAAATGTACCATCAGTATTTTGTTCAATCATAATATTTGTCAAAAACTGGTCATTTTGAATAATACCATTAAAAACAGTATCTTTATCAGTCAACATCAATGTGATGAAACTACATCCTAATGCACCTTTAGAAAAATAGATAGTGGACAAAGGAAATAATTTTTTATACTCAGCAACTACATCAGATTCTAAAGTGTTGATAATGTTTAAGTGTGACATGGTAATTTCCTCTTGGGTTGATAGGTACAGTATATCATAATTCACCTACAAGTCAACTACTATATAGAAATAAATGGAAAATTTATCATGGCCAAATCAACTCATTTATATGTCTTATCTTGTAATAATTTACTTAAAATAGGAGTCACTAATGACATTGACAAAAGAATCAAGTCCCTACAAACAGGTAATCCTCATAAGATAGAATTATTGTACTTAGAAGAAAGGCTTAACCCTACTAAAGCAGAAAGATTCTTACACCAATACTTTTCTAAGTATAGATTAGAGGGAGAATGGTTTGAAGGTATTACTCTACATGATATTAGAGTAAGACTTATGTTGTTTTTTGAACAAGATTAACTTGATATCCTCCCCTTGTGAGGGATTTCTTCTACAAGACGGTAATATCCTACCGCAAAAATGTTCTTGGCCGCATTTACATCACGGTCATGCAGTGTACCACACTGCATACAAGTCCATTCTCTTATTCCAAGTCCTGCTCTACCTTTCGGACTACTATGACGTGAGCCACAACATGAGCAAGTTTGGGTGGTATATTTTTCATTATTTATGTAAATAATCTAACCTACTATTCTTAATTTTAGCATGGATTGCCTTTAACACGTTTTTTGTTTCTGGCACGTTGAGCAATGCCTAGTTTTTCTTCATATCTCCTATAAATACGATTAGCTTCAATCTTAGTGCCGTTAGATAGAGTGGCAAAGTCTTTCAATCCTAAGTCAATACCTATTGCTTTAGTACCTTTAGAAGATTGTTTAGCTGCATTATCAACGACTAAGCACACATACCAACGTCCCCTTGAATCTTGGATAAATGACCCTGTTTTGACGTGGTATTGATTTAATCCGTAACTATCCCACAAACCAAACCACATATTACCATATTTCACTTGACCATTCTGATATTTTATTGCTGCCTTCTTAAAGGGTATCCAACCTAATGACTTCCTACTTGATTTAGGATTAGATACCCTCCATCTTAATTTAGCCTTTTTGAATTGCTTACGCCGTATTACATATTCTTCTGTTATTGCTTGTATAGATTGACTATGCAAATTTAATTCTTTTGATGCACCAGCAGTGTATTTGGCAATATCAAAAGCTGAAAAGAATTTACCTGTTCTTTGAAGATGTTTAAAACACAAGTCATTCACATAATTCCACACTAAATTGACTTCTGATGCCAATTGATTTAGTAATTTGTTGTGTTTATCTTTAATGCGTAATTTAAGTGTTTTCATAAGCCAATTTTACAAGTAATTTATAGTTAAAGCAAGTAGTTTCAAGACCTTATATCTCCGACCTTTAGGCACAAGGTTTTAAGGCGAATTTGATAAAATCAACTCCATTGAAATTAGCATTTTCTAATAAAGTTTCTATATTCGACATTAAAATAGAAGCCTTTTCTCTATCAGTCAAATCACTCTCTAATAATTGATTTTAAAAAGTTAAACTGGAATCCATATAATACCTATACTCAATGAGTTATTTAAAATAATCTTTATACATTAACATCAAAATAACAGGTGACAATAAGAAAAATAATATTGCCATTATAACAGCTACCATTTCTTTTTGATATTCAGTTAAATGATTGAATTCAGTCATACCTGCAATTTGAATCTTAATAATGAACATGAAATTATTCAACCCACCATATATCAGGAGGATATAATAAAAACATATCAATTGAATAGCCAATATATACATACAATCACCTCATATCTCAATTCTAAGAGCCTATAACCAAAAAGATATACTAAGGTACTACTATTGATTATAGGCTCACTGTGTTGAGCTATAGCACCGAATAACCTGCTATTTCCCAAGTCAACAAATCTAAACTACCACAACTATCAACATCAGATTTATTTTGATAGTAATGTGCTGTCAACATCACCTCATCATTATTTTCATCTTTAACTAATATAGAAGAAATAAATTATACTACATCTAAGTCAATATGACAATTAGAAAAATCAGCATTAATTTTTTCCCACTAACTCAACATTAAAATTCCCAAATGCTTTGACTACTCGAGACTTTGTTAATAACTGACTTTCTGTAGTATAAAAATCACCTAAAAAATGAGAAGCTGTAGTTGAATTAATCATGATTAAGTACCTCTTGAGTTGATAATGTCATTATAATAAATAAGGGTTGCATTGGCAACCCTTATTTATAAATAATTTTGTTACCTGGAAACCTAATATTCCATACTATAATCCATTTAGGCTCAGTTACTCTTGACTTCATAATGTCTTTATTACCTATATCCCTTGCCCATCCATAAGCCCAAGCTGACTCAGTTATTTTGTTAATCATAATGTCTCTATTACCAATATAATAAGCCCACCAATAAGCCCACTTGGATTCATTGATATAATTAATCATAATGTCTCTATTACCAATATTCTTTGCCCAATAAAAAGCTGGTTCAGGTTTAGTAATACTTAACATCACTTCATCTAAACTAATTTCCTTGACTAATGTAATTTCAGAACAAGCACGTTTAGAGCAATCTTCCTTAGCATTAGTGATAATACCACTTGCTTCAATTTCAAATACTCTCATATCAGGTGAACAATAATATTTGACCACGTCTTGTAAATCAGTACAAAAATGAAACCCTTGCTCACATAAGATAGGAGTACCATCAAATGTATGAGTTTGGGTAGTGGAGAATTGATAATCCCTACAAGTGAGATTGGATTTAAATGCTTTGTAACCTTTCATAGATAATTACCTTTATAGTTGACATATATTCTATATCAACTAATTACTTAAATCAATAGATTCTGCTTTTTTAGTTTGATAAGCAGTTTCAGTGTAATCATTAATTACAACATCAAAATCTTTAAAGTTAATTTTAGGATAACCTGCTACATTTAACCAAAATCCACTGTAAGGCTTATCCAACATAACTTTATAAGTGCGGCGAATATCCAACATTGTAGTCTGTTCATTAGCAAATCGAGTACGTTCTGCATCAATTACTTGCTGTAACTTTTGATATAAAGTAGTATCAATATTAGGATTTTGCTCTTGTATCCATTGCATAACAGCCTTAGAACCGCCTTCACCATAACGAGCTTCATTGGCAATTTTAATCAAATTTGTTTGGGCATCTACCCCTAATTTAGCTGCTTGTGCAATTTCTTTAATCTTAGTTGAATAAGATGCCATTACATTTTTATTATCATCTTGCTTGGTAATTAAAGTATTTTCTGTTTCTGCTCCTAAGTTAGCATAATGAAAATAACTTGACACTGTATATGCAACAGCACCTAATGCCAATGAGCCTACTAAAACTAAACCTACAAAACCTTGTTGCTTTTTCATGTGTTCTCCCCTAAAGAGTTAAAAAATACTAAAATGCTATTGTCAATTGTTTCTTGAGAATTGTCAAGAATAAAAGATTGATAATTTACAAGAATCTTTGTACATTAAAATTGATTCCTTATGCATAGGAAATTTACAATTAGTGTTTGGTATGTTACCACCTACTACCATTAAATCAGATTCACATATAAATCTACTAGATTGCCAACATTTAAAATATAGCATATTATATTCATCAGTTGCAACATAATAACTTTGTAATCCAAATAATTCATTAATAGAAACTATGTTAGCTACATTAACCAAATTACCATAGTTATCAACAACTGCTCTTGTTTTATTGAAATTCATACTACATAATTACCTTTTTCTTCTATTGTGATTCACATTGGCATTTATAACAACTAAATGATTCATAGTAGCCTTTGTAATTAACTTCCATCATCTTAGTTAAACATAGGGGACATACAGGCTCAATTTTATGTTTTTTAATTGATTTGAATATGAGGTAGTCAATTCTCTACAATACTCAATGGAATAATCACCATAACACATAGCACCAAATGTATTCTCTAACATAAGCTGCTCTGATTTAGATGGATTATATCCAATTTCATTTAATTTATCAACAATATCTTGGAATATAAATGCAATTTCAACCATCTCATTAGTCAACAATAATTTAACCAATTCAAAGTCAATATAGGTTGAGCCAATCAAACTTTTAATGTAAATATATTCCATAACAACCTCAAAAAAATAAAGGCTCTTATTAGAGCCTTTTGAATTTAAACAACCAACTCAATGATGCCATTTTTAGTTTTAATAACAGCTTCTACAATTGAAGTTAATTTAAAAGAACGCACTTTGACTTCATTATCTAAACCTTGACTAACAGGTTTATTATAATTAGGGATAAATGGCTTAATAGCTGAATACTCAATTACTGTACCATTGCCATCAATGTATTGAACATCACCTAATTTAGATACTTCAATTGTTTGCAAGTATAATTGGCCATTGTTTTCAATGATAGCACTATTACCAACATGACTACCCCATACCATATTTTGTTTTTCAAAATTAGGCATCTCTCCTTCTGCTACACGTTGGTCATTTACTTTATCTTCATAGTCAGCATTAACATCCACTACTACAGTTTGGATTTTGAAAATTTCTTTAAATGGATTAGCAACTGATTTAGTGGCAACATCTTTCTTATTCATTTTAACAGCAGTTTTTGTTACCATTGTTAAACGAGTTTTGGCTTGATTTTCTTGGAAATAAGTAACTAAGTTCATGATTAAGTACCTCTGTAGTTGATATGGTCATTATAAATGAAAAGGGTTGCTTATGCAACACTTTTTTTTAATTTATTTTATCATTAGGAAATATATCATTCCACTCCTCAATCCATTTAGGCTCAGTTACAAGTGATTTCATAATGTCTTGATTACCAATATCCCTTGCCCACATATAAGCCCACTCTGATTCTTTAATTTTGCTAATCATAATGTCTCTATTACCAATATAATAAGCCCACCAATAAGCTGGTTCAGATTTAGTAATACTTAACATCACTTCATCTAAACTAATTTCCTTGACTAATGTAATTTCAG
>Ga0222712_10006478_pt1 | contig 11553 bp, 5 predicted proteins | sample C33_657DmetaG_FD_165043 | JGI IMG/M metagenome (GOLD analysis project Ga0222712, IMG submission 165043) | Estuarine water microbial communities from San Francisco Bay, California, United States - C33_657D | ecosystem: Environmental > Aquatic > Marine > Unclassified | place: USA: California... | reverse complement strand
TAATTCGGAACACCGTAAGATTTTAACTCAGTTATTCTTGATGAGGTATAACCAGTTACAGGAAATGGATATGGATTTACATATGGTTTAGATATTTGTTTAATAATTTCGTTTGTTGAGTCACCCGTAAACAAATATTTGTAACTAATTGGTGTTGATGCCCATGAACCACCTATTGGTGTAAAGTACGCCTCAGCTAATGGGTCTAATATTACCGGTGTTTCTGATGCCGGTAAAGTCATTTCTTTTTTTATTGTAATAATTCCCCAAGGCCCTTTTTGATTAACAATTATTGTGTAAACCTTTGGTGTTGATGGGTATGTGTGTGAAATAACACCATCTAATGGAAAATTTTGAATTGGGGAACCATCACCAAAATCTATAGTATAATTTGCTAATAAATTGGCAGATAAAAATTGGTCCGACGTGTTTTTTACTTTTATTATATAAGAATTAATTGGTCCTGAACCTGTTGGATAAATAATAAAATTGTTTACTACATCTAACTGAAGTAGTTCTCCGTCAAAAGTGGAATAATACCCCAAATCAGTAACACTTTCAGTAAGTAAAATTGGAATGGTCAGTCCCGTAAATAATGATGTTCCCAAAGTTCCACCACTTAACATTTCACTCATACCTGAGTAAACACCAACAGTTTCACCATCATAATTCACGTCTTGAATTATGGTTGACAATACTTCAGGCGATATTCTTACTTTATAAAATTCCGTATCCATTATGGGTTTTGATATTCATACCATTTTATGGGGTTTCCGTTTTCCCCAACTCTACCCCCACCGGGATATGATTCTACATAATATAATTTTGGTTCGCCCTTTGGTGTTTCACTCTCAAAAAAAACTTTATAATAAAAGAAATCTTCTTGATTAAAGGTGTTTGGTGCCGATGTGTTTTGTGGTTGGTTGACCATTCTTATAAATTCACCGGTCTCACCATCAAAAAATTTTGCAGACATATAAAATGTGTTTATATCCAAGAAAGTTTTTTTCTTCAACCAATAAATAAAAAACCCTTCTTGGTCTCCAACGTAATCTAATCTATAATCAGGTGTTTTTATATTTACAGTTTCAATTCCTATTGTTGTTGGTTGGAATCCACCTTGCCACACAGGTAGTATTATGGTAATGTAATTTTTTTGATTCTGTGTTATTGGTGAATCATATAAATCTAATTTCCAAAAAGAATTTGCAAATTGGTCACTGTAATAATATATTTGGTTGTTTGTAAATTTTGGTAAATACGATGGTGATGTTACGTAACCATTTGGAGTGTTAACATCTTTAAAAAAGAATTGGTAATTTATTGCGGTTAAATTTTGTTGTGAAGGATTTAAAGTATAAGATTTGTGAGTAATTCTTGCCGTCTCAAAATCTTCAAAGTTAATAACTTCTTTTATAGCCTCTTGTTCAAAGATTTGATAACCTTCATCAACACCAGTCATGTCCCATGTTTGTTCAACAGGAATTGTAAAATCTAATTCAGTGGTTTGTGGATTGAAAGCCAATCTATATTTATTCACATTCATCTATTAACGGTCTTGGTATAAAGTTTGATGTTAATTTAAATAACGAACCTTCAGGCAATAATTTAAATGTCACATTTGTATATGGATACTGAACTTGGTTAATAAACGGAAAATCAACACCATTACCATCAGTATCAACATAACCATAAGTATATAAATCTCTCCATCTATATAATTTTAAATTTGGAGAGTAATAAGCGTAATTTGGTATTCCACCAATTGTTGTTGGGTCACCTTCTTCAATATATCCTGAGTAAGCCCTGATTTTCATTGGGTGATGAACTTGATAATAATACCCTCTTGGGTTGGTAGTACCATCAATTGTAAAGTTTTTTTGATTAAAAATAAACTTATGGTAGTATGGTGAAATTGTTCTTCCCGATTGCTCATATTCATTATATTCAACCCAATCACCATAAATTGTGTCACCCGTTTTTAATGTTTTATTGTAGTAAAAATCATATTGAACCCCTGTTTGTACTTTGGAATAATATGTTTTATTAATATCCGTTTCGTTAGACAAAGGTTCGGTTTTACCCCACCATGGCGATATTGTTGGTGAATTAATATTAAATTCCCAACCACGTTTTAATCCATAATCTTTATTGTAGAACCAACCCATATACCCTTTATTAACAAAACTTAAGTATAAGTTATCGATTGGTTTTTGATTTTCATCAACTAAACCACTAATGTTTATATCAACTTTGTTTGTCAAACTATAAGATTGTGAATTACTTAATTTGGTAACTTTAGCAACATTGTTAGGTGTTATCGATGAAAATTCGTATTGTTTAATATTCAAAAAAGGATTATTATCAAATCCAGCATTTTCTAAATCCAAATCAGTAGTCGTTGACAAAACCTTGTTAATTCTAACATAATATCGTGAGGTAGTGTCGGCAGTGTTTGTTATATCAATAACTCTTTTAATTATGTAGGTTTTACCATCTTCAAAAGTTTTACCAGTAAAACCAGGGTTTAAAATGTTGAATATGTATTCATCACTTCCACTATTAAAATCCCCCAATCTATCTACTTGAAAATAACTATTTCCATTATAGGATAAAAATGGAAATTGTACGTATTCACCAGGTAATAAATTATGTTTTACAGGGCAATCAAATTGTAAATAATTACTACCAAAATAAGACACACTTGTCAAAGTACAAGGTATACCATCGGAACACAAGAAATTTGCCAAAAGGTTACCATTTGAATTTTGATACCATTTCATGTTGAACTTTGTGTCAGAACTAAAAGGATATGTTATATAATAGTCCCAATTGTATGTGGATGCAGATTCGGGTTTAAAATCAATGTGAGCGTTATTTACATCAAATCTTCTCAAATCATACTCGTAGTATTGTGGAAGTCCTGACCAAGTCACAGTAACTCCGTTTAATTTTTGTTCTAACGCCAACTCACCATCAACAACAAATAAACTATCTAAAAATGGTTTATAATTTGTCGTTCCTACATAATTGTTTTTGTAAAGAAAATCTATTTTAAATGTTGGTCGGAATGTTGTTGATGCTTGTCTTTCGGTGTCAAATAACTGAGTTAAACTCAAACCAGCAGTTCTGTCAGTTTCAACCAACAATTTAGCACTTTGTTCCAATGTAGTAGAAACTTGGTAATCTACCTCAGGAGCCCCTTTATAAATTTGATTACTCTTAATTACAATATTGTCATTTAGGTTTTCCATTAAATTGTATCAATATAAGTAGTATAAAATTTATCCATCGCAGTTTTACCTTTCTTTAACCCAAAATAAAAATACCAAGGCGCCGAAACCATTGTTAATGAATTATTATTGTTTGTGTTATTTAAAGGTTCATAATCATATGATGATGGTGTTGATGAATTTTTTACATTGTAAATGTATCCAGGATTAAATTTAGTTATCAAAGAACTTCCTCGATAAAAAGGTGACAATTCTCTTCTGAGTTGTTGATAACCTTTATAGTCGATATGGTCTTTTGTTTCCCAATTATTATTTTGAGTACCAAAAATAAAAGTAGAATTTGGTTGCATTTCCCACAAATAGTATGGAATTTGTTGTGTGTTTATTGGTAAATCATCCGCAACCATTAGGGTTTTCATCTCGTTTCTAAGAATTCTTCTTGGTGAAATATAATCTCTGTTTTGTGTGTTTGATGAAAAGAAAACACCCATTAAAGAATTTCCACCATTGTCTTCACCAACAAATATTGCACTTGTGTTTGGATTTATGTTTTGTGAATAGTTTTCAGTATTAAATCCGTTAACCCCAAATTGTGAATTTATTTGAATCATTTGTGCATAATCACCGTCCACCCTCAAATTAGGTCTACTAAATAAATTACCAACAATTATATCACTAAAAACACCTGCAATTAAACCCAAGAAACTTGTGTTAGTTAATCTTGATATGGCAAATAATTGACTTAAATCACTTACATCTTGATAAGATGTTACAGGTATTTGGTCCATAACATACCCATAGTAGTTTGGACTAAAACTAACTTCTTTTGACCAAAAATATTTTGGACCCATATCTAAAATTGTGGTTGGTGTTTGAATTAATTTAAAATTATTTTTACCTACGTAATCTAATTCTTTACCAATAAATGCACCTGATGTATCATCGTAAGGACTTGAGCGATAATAAAAATTAAAAGTATCATTATCTAAAAATATAGTTTGTTGACAATAAACACTCTTTGGTTTGTTTTTTAAATCAAACGTCGTTTCTAAAGCAAATGGATATGCATATAAGGACCCATTTACCCATGAATTAGTAAAGGCATGTCCAATAACACCTCTACATAATGCAAATGTCAATCTAAATCTATTAAACCATTCAACCAATGAGAAGTAATCGCTGGCCAAAGTTGTTATTGGTTCGTTAACAAAACTATAACATCCACCATTTACAACTTTTTTTCTTTTAATAATACCATTTTTATTGCACTTGTCGTCAGGACTTTTTGCCGTAAAATTTAAACCACTTCCCTCATAACAGTCAAGTGTAACCATACCTTCACAAGTAAACGACTTTAAAACTTTGTCATATGTCGCACCAGTGGCGAAATCATCCAAATCACCCTCTTTTATACTAGCACCAAATTTTATTGTTGACGATGTGTTATTAGAACCATTATCAGTAAAGAATGTTAATGCCAATGTGTTTGATGCCTGTAACGCAAATACGTTGTTTCCTGATGTGTCCAAAACATTACCTGTCGGTAATCTGTCCGACCTCATAACAATATTAGTTTTGTTTACCGTTACGGTTATTCCTGAACTATATTTTGGCGCAAAGTATTTGTAATTATTTATAATAGTTGCCGGAGGAGAAAGTATCTCAGATGTGGTTATATAAGAACCACCCTCAATATACTCTTGTGGAAAATAATAACCACCTGTATTTGGTGCACTTGCGGCTTTAACTAATCCATTACTTGTCGGTCCTGTTCCAACATTTGTGGTTCTTAACTCAAATGTGGTTCCTGTCGAAATTAAATTTGGGTATAATTTACTATTGTTTACTTTATTTGGGTCAATAGAATAAACGTTTACTTGAGTAGAATCTAATGAAGAATAAAATGAATGCGTGTTGGTTGTGTAGGCGGAATATTTGGTTCCAGGTGTAAAGAAATATGATGGGTAGAACAATTTACCGTTTACAGTCGTGTCGGATGATTGTGTTATTTGATTATGTCTAACCGCAGCGGCACCGCTTTGTATTGGAATATTTAAATAAAAATTACCCTCAATATCAAATTGGGGTAGATAAGACGTGTATCCAAATATGCGAGAAACATTGTATTTAATCTTTTGGTTTTTACCACTATTTGGGTCAACACCTCTAACCATAATAACCACACCCAAACCACTAAACCCATCATAATTATCTTGGTAAGTAAAATTACCTTGATTTGATTGTAAAACCCTTTTGGTGTAATTGTATAACAATGTTGATGAATTGTTTGTGTTGGCGGTAAATTGAGACACGGTCATACCTGTCAGAACCTGAAGGTATTCAAAATCGGTTGGAAATTTATATCTTACTTCTTGTGATGGCGTAATTGCCGAAACACCATAAGTTACAGTTTTGTTTGGTTTAGATATTCCTGTTTCATCAGCATAACTTATTGTTAATTGGTTTGTTGAAACTGTTGTTCCTGTAATCCCAGCAATTGTTGTTCCTGTTTGAGGTTCAATTGGATTTGGGTCTTTACTAGTATATAAACTGTTTAATGTTAGTAGTCTGCCTTTTGTAAAATCTTTTAAACAATTTGAATCAACTAAATATATTACCACATTATCATAATGAAACTTATTTGGGTTCGAAGTTGGTTCAACAACAACCTTAATTCTATTCACACCACCTGTAATATCGGTATCAAAATATTTTGATTTTAAATTAAACAAGTTAGCTCTTTCCCATATTGGTAATGCACCAACAGCATTTGTTGTAGTATTTGGTGCCAAAACATTGGCAAAAATTGGTGTTCTTTTTCTTAACACTCTTTCCAAAACATCAGGTGAGCCAAGACCCGCTAAAGCTTTTTTACTATCGTCGTTTTGTATAGTGTAGTTTGTGTAATTAAAAAACGATGCAGAACAAGATGGTGAATTTTCCTCATACGCCTTCATCGCAGCACCACCCAACTCCCCCTCACCCAAACTTTCCGTTTCGCAAGAACAAGCATTACAGTCAGGATAAGATAACATTGGTAAAGGTATGCTAACAAATGGATTGTTAACATCCAGTATTGTATTAAAAACGTCTGTGGGTGACAAATAACCAATGTCAGCACCAAATACATTGACAATCGCAATTATTAAATTTATAACCACCGATAATGTTCCAAATACAAACGCAATTAAAAATTTTACAATTGGAAATATCAGAGCCAATATGTGTGCCGCATAAACTACAGTTAGTAGTGGTATAAACAAAATTGAAAGTAGAATTGATACAAAGAAGTATAAAATATCACTACTCATTACCGCATCTGTGGTTGGGAACTTATTATTTTCAGTAGTACAACTACTGTCGGTAATATCTTTGATTCCAATAAATCTTGACCTAATTAAACCTCTTGAGAATTGGTCAATGTGTTGAGCGGTTGTGTAGACTTTGTTATATTCAAACTTGTAGAATGTATCAACACAATTAATTGCATCTGTAATTCTTTGGTCTATAGTTACGGTATTACCTGTTGTATATCCAGTCCAATCAACACCAAAATAATAACTTGCCTTAGCACTTATATAATTTGGGTCTGTAGTTGATGGTGAATCAAGTAACGGGTCAATTTCTGAGTCGTACCATCCGTGTTCTCTTACGTTTGGAACTAAGAAATATGCCCTTCTAACATCACCACCCAATTCGTTGGACTGTTTCCATTTAATTTTAAATCTATACTTACCTGATGTTGGAACACCAATTGTTGGGTCGGGACTTATTATCTGCTCACCAAATTCATTTGTTATTAAATAATCCAAATTCATTGGAACTTCTAACATCCAAACACCATTTTCATCAATTAGATTACCATCATTATCTAATCTGTATTGTTCAAGATATGGTCTGTTGTAATCGTCTAATATTGGTGTTTGTCTAATCGCAACAATTTGACCAGGTCCCGTAGTTAAACTACACAAATCCCCACCATCTAAACTTGGTTTACAATTTTGTTTTAATGGGTTATCATCATCACCTGATATCAAAGAACCCATGAATGTTGCTGTTGGAGTAATTTCAATACCCAACTGTCTTAAATCAAAATCAACTCTTTCAATTCTGATTTGACAAATAGACTCATCACCCCAAAATGGACTAACACTTATGTTTTCATTGTATGAAACAATTTGAGGTAACTCTTCTAAATTAGTTGACGTTTTAAATTTGGTACCGCTAATTTGGTCTGTAGTGGCTTTACCCATTCTAATTAAATCTTGTGGACTTAATGAGAACGGACCAATGTCAGACAAGTCCATATCCATCACAACTGTTTGATTCCCTAAAGGAGCACCAAAAATCATGTAATCTCCCGATTCGTTTGTTTTAACAGTATATTTGTAATATTTTTCATAAACCTCCAACACTGTTTGATTGGTTAAAACATCCTCTATTGAAGGGAAAGTTCCTGTTGGTGAATGACCACCGTGGCTTGGTTCATATGGTAATAAATTATATCTGTACCCATCTTCGTTTTTATCACCAAACTCTTTGTAAGGGTATAATGTCGATATTATTGGGTCTAATTCATCTAACTCTGAAATTGGAACAAACACCGAAACTCTGACATTTGGAACCCCATAACCACCATTTGCAACCACACGACCAGCAACCACACCATAGTCAGAACACATTCTTGTGTATATTTCTGACTGTACAATTTTCAATGAAAGAATTTCAATTGTATCCCAATCTTGGTCTAATTGTACTTGTATTTCTCGGTCAACTCCAACCTGAGTTCTTAATCTGTAATTTTTGTTCATGGGTTACCTGATAAATAGTTGTTGGTCTATTTTAGAAAAAAATAGACGTAAACAGAAAAAAATAAATCATCAGGAAATAGTTGTTGATGTATAGTTTTTAACTAACACCACAATATCTTTTTCAGGGAATCTGATTTGGTAAATTTGATTTGGTTGTGCAAACAATATTCCATCAATTGGTTGAATTTCTTTTGTTTCATTATTTGCATATGATTGTGATGTTTGTGATGAACTGTATTGTCCACCCACTTTGTTATAAAATCTAATATTTCCAACGTTGATTACACCGTTTTCACTCTGAACCGCTCTATTGATGTTAGCAATATAAACGTTTTCTCCCAATCCTCTATCTAAAGGATTAAATAACAAACTCACCCTATCAATTATATTGGCAATAACAACACCCTGATTTTGTGTATTATCTAACACAACTTCTATTTCAATACCTAAGTCAATTACGTTAGCAACTTGAACCGCAATGTAATCATTCAACATTCTATAGTTTGACAGATATTCCGCAATATTTTGTTTCAATGTGTTTGATACAATTTCAGTTAACGAACCACTTGTATCATAAGACAATATTTGAACATTGATTTTGTTATCGTTTTCAATAATCGCAACCTTTGCAGGTGCACCAAATTCTGACGGCATTTTCTGTATTAGGGCTTGGTAATCAGCCACTGTAACCGCTCTGTTTTGAGATGCGAAGTTATATGTTACAAAATTTCTTACTTCATCAGTTGTAGGATAACCAGCCCCACCGATAGCCGCAGTTACGTTATTACATCTCAATGAATTTACTACTTGAGTGTTGGTTGTTTCGTTTGGTCCGTTTACAAAAAAACTAACTGTTCCAACGGTATTAATCGTATTAATACCCAAGTTGGTACCCAATCCACCTCCCACTCTATATTGAATAAACAATGTAGTGTTTGGTTGTGGTGTTGAACCCAAGGCAAAATTGTTTTGGTATTTGGCCAAGTTCATTGGAACACCCAAAGCGGTGAATTGTCTTAATTGGTCTTCAGCTGTGTTTGTTCCACCACCAAATGTAATTTTCAAAAATCCTTCTGATGTGTATTCGGTGACAAATCTTTGTTGTGTTTGAATGTATTTTCCAACTTTAACCGCTGGTTGGTCGGATTTTTTTGTTACGTCGGCAATAAAGACTCTATCGTCAGCCAATGAATCTACTTCATACCATTTACCAACCGGAGATAAAAATTCAGGTGCAGATGGAACGTTTGAATAGTTTGTTCCTTGTCTTTCAATAATTGCAGTCACACCCAACACATTCTTCTCAGGTAAGAAAAATTCAAAGAATGGTCTAACATCATTTGGTGTAATAACTCTTTTGAATACTTTGGTAACTCCGTTTACAACAATCTCTCTTTTAACTATTGTATAATTAATAAGATTGTTGTTGGCATCAAAATTTGGTATTTTTAATCTATTTGGAAACCCTTCAGAGTTAAATGGGGATGCGAAGTCAATATCATTTACGTTTTCAAATACCTGACCTGCACCAAATACTTGCGAACCTTTTCTTAACACACCCAAATATCTTTCATCTTCTTTGTCACCAAAGGCAGGAACCGTAATAGAAAAATCAGTTAAAGCGACCGATGGTCTTTGACCTGGTATTTTTAATCCGTATGTTCTTGCAATGTTATAAACTGACGAACGTTGTTGTGCATATTGAAGAACCGTCTCTTGGATACTTCTATCAATATGAAAGTGTAGGTTATCAGCAACCGCGGCATTCAAATCCATCAATACCGAGAATACTGAGGCATCATTAAAGTTGTTGATTAAATCGGGGTAGTACTGTTTAACGTAGTTTATTAACTCTTGTCTTATACCCTGAAAGTCCCTCGTTGTATACGATATCTGTTGATTAGCCATATAAATTAAATATTGATGATTACGAAATCTTGAGTTCCAAATGCATCATTAGTAACAGTAAAATCAACTCTCACTTTTGCAGTATACTCAACAACTCCTTGATTTGGAATGATTAGTCCTTGATTTATAACGTTACCTGCGGTTGTAACAGTTTGAGTTGACTCCTCTTGTTGCGCATCAGTAACAGTAATTGTTGTGATTTGTAGATTAGGAATATATCTGGCAACAGTGTCTCTGATTTCAGCCTCAATAGCCGAGAATGTTGGTCCGTCTAACGGGTCAAATATAAATTCCATAAGTCTCGTACCAAAATCAGGTAAAAAGTATCTTGACCCTTTTCTTGTTAATAACAAATGAACTAAGTCGGTTCTTACCTCTTCTTTGGCATAATCCGTTAAATCCAAATACTGTCCATTAAAAGAATCAGTAAAGGGAAATGTTATTCCATATGTTTTTCCATTAGCCATTGTCTATAAATATATTCGTGTTCCCTTTTTTGTGAAGGGGATAATATGGACAGTGCCTACACATATTACCGCAACAGTATCCTCGTTTTAAATGAAATACTTTTGTAAAAACATATTTACCGCTTTCAATATAAAAATCAGAAGGGGAAAGCTTTTGGCTCCCCCCTTCATTAGATGTGTTTATATTGTTATTATTTAATTTCACATGCTCCACCAGCACATGCCAACTCACCACTCAAATCTGTATCATCTTGTAATTCAACAACTCTTGATAGGTCAATTGACTGTAATTTAGAGAATAATCTTTCATATTCTTCTTCGGTACAATCTTCAAATGGTGCTTGAATATAACTTCCACCATCGTAAGGTAATACTGATAAACCATTGTAATAGTCTCTGTTTTCCCACATCCACTCACCAGCCAATTCCCAATCTTCAGGTTTCAAACTGATTGTTGCAGATACGTTATGACTATTTGAACCTGTTCTGTGACCAGGTCTAACCCACTCTTGTGTGATTTTCTTTACACGGTCCAACAATTGGAATGGTGATTCTGTTCTCAAAATCGCCCCTTCGGGTGCTTTTTGTGGAACTGAGATAACCGCCGTATCGTGTGGACGGAAGAATTCATCTTCAACCAACTCAGGATGGTAGATAGACAAGTATTGGTAGATTGCCTCGTTCTTACCCACACGGACTCTACGGATGTAATAATCGTTGTGCCATGCGTGGATACCTGAAGATGTTCCCAATGTAAGAGATGTCGTCCCTGCAGGTTTTACTGTAGTTGTACGAGCCGACTTGTTGATACCAATCAACTCAGCAACTCTTGCGTTCTCTTCTTTTACAAGTTTAGCCGCCTCTCTCATGTTGTAACCCAATACAACACCTGAACCAATACCTGTCATAGATACACCAATCAACGCTTCTTTTTCAGTTGTACGTTTCCAAATGTCTCTCAAGTAATGGAAGTCGGTGTAACCCGCTTGAAGGGTTCCGATAAACGCCGCCGCTTTTACACGGTTGTTCAAATCTTCTTGTGATTCAATGTCAGAAACATTTACCTCACACAAGTTACAGAATTGGTTTGGTCTCAAAGCGATTTCACAACATGGTATAGTTCCACAATCTTTA
>Ga0222712_10006476_pt1 | contig 11556 bp, 24 predicted proteins | sample C33_657DmetaG_FD_165043 | JGI IMG/M metagenome (GOLD analysis project Ga0222712, IMG submission 165043) | Estuarine water microbial communities from San Francisco Bay, California, United States - C33_657D | ecosystem: Environmental > Aquatic > Marine > Unclassified | place: USA: California... | reverse complement strand
CAGCCGCCCGAGAGTGCGGCGCAGCTTCAGACCATTTTCGATCAGTACGTTGCCCCGGTTGATTGGGGTCATCTTCTTTTCTCTCAGGTGAAACCATGAAATCTTTCAAAGGTTACGAGGTGCGCGATGCCATCGACCATACGATTCGTCGCGCTCGGTCCCTCTTTCGCCCGGGCAATGACCGTTGGAACCCCATCCGCTGGTTCGGAGATGGGGCCTATACGGACGGCACGGTCATTACCCTTCCTAACTTCCTCGATGACGCAGTCATCCCTCATGACGAGTTCCGAAGGCTTCAGGCTTTCGCCCTCCATGAACTCGGCCACGTCATCTTCTCCAAGTTCGGTCCTCAGTACTTCTTCACCGATGCCTTCCTGTCGCGGATGCACAACGCAGTCGAAGACATATGGATGGAAGGCGAGATCGTCAAGTCGAACCTGATCCCGGGTTCGGGCGAACTGTTCCACGAGCTAGGCGAGCACTGCATGTCTTCGTCTCCCGTCGACTGGACCAACCCGCACAACATTGCCTTCGCACTTGTGTGCTTCGGTCGTGGACTGCATAGCAACTGGTCGCCACGTTTAAACCCTATCTTCGCTGCTGCGATGCCCATGATCGAAGCTTCGACAGGGTCTGGTGACAACATGGTGATTGCTAAGTGGATTGTTGACCAGCTTCGCCTGCCTCCTCCGGAGGCGGCGCCATCGAGCGGTGAACCATCGAGCGGTGACCCATCGAATGGTGACCCGTCAAATGACCTCGGCCCCATCCCTGCCGACTTCGACAAAAATGACGGCGGTGTCCCCATCGAGCCGCAGTTCGAGACCTCGGCGGGTACGCTCCCGAGCGCTCGGCGCGAGAAGGTTGTCAAGGAAAGCGCCTTCATCAATGACAGTCGTAACAATTTCGTTGATACGCATGTCAGCGGTCGCCTTCGCTTTGACGTGCGTAAGCTTTTCGAGAAGACCGATCACTACGGTTGGGAGGCTGGCTATCGTAGCGGCACCATCAACAGCAACCGCCTCGCGGTTTACCAGACCTCGGGCAACGTGTTTAAACGCCGCTATGACGACGAGGGCATCGACTCTGCGGTGGTCTTGCTGGTCGACCTGTCGTCTTCGATGGAGTCCACCATCAGCCCGTTGGTCTCGGCGGTGTACGCAGTCGGCGCTTCCCTAGCAGCCGCTAACGTGCCGACCGCCGTGGTTGCCTTCGCTGGCAACGCCTCGATCCTTAAGACCTTCAACGAACCGTGGAAGCGCTTCGTCCCGAAGCTTCGCAAGCTCGAGCCTTGCGGTAGCACCTATGACTATGACGCTTTGTGCTTTGCACAAAAGCTTCTGCGTAGTCGTTCGGAATCCCGGCGCGTGGTCTTTGCCTTTACTGACGGCGAGGGTCACAGCCCTGCGTCAGTCACCGCTCAGGTCAAGTCTGGCGAGCGCCTCGGTATCCCGACGATTGGGGTCGGCATCGGGTATGACGTGCAAGCTGTTTACGGTCCCAACTCGGTCCGCGTCGACAAGATCTCGGACCTTGCCACGGTTGCTCTCAACCAAATCAAACTTGCCGCATGACATCGGGGGGCAACCCCCGGAAAGGAACCACCATGGATAAGATTCTCGCAGCCGCCTTCATTGCGGTTGCTGCACACAAAAGCGCAAAAAGGGCTGACGGCGTCACGCCTTATGTGCTTCACCCATTGAGGGTTGCGATGGGCGTAAGCGCCTACACCAAAGATAAAAACGTCATCGCAGCAGCGATCCTGCATGACGTGGTCGAAGACACCAACATGACCATCAAGACACTCAGACATATCTTCAACGATACCGTTGCCGATCTGGTCGAAGAAGTAACCATCCCCAAAAGAGTGAAGCGTAAGAAAAAGTATGTGCTCGCTAAAAAGTTTTCGCCGATGGCAAGGCTCATTAAGTTGAATGACGCTTTGGACAACCTCATCGATTTGGATACGGCCAAGTGGCCCGACGAAAAGAAAGCTGAGTACAGAAAATATCTCGATGCATTAATCAAGAAACTAAATAGCGTTTAAACGCTACGTTACGAGATTTCTACGAGATTTTTACGAGTTTTTGAGGACCGCATTTATTTTTACTTGAGCTTTTTTCTTTCGTTTAAACATCGCCGGTTTTTTTAAAGCCGGCTTTTGAAAATAAGGATATGTCATGCGTACTTATGTTTTGCATTTTTTGGGTGACATCGAGCGCACCTACTACACCAGCAACCGGACGGGTGCTTACGTTCGGGAATACGGCTCGCTCGAAACAATACCGAAGCATGACCGACAACAGTTTGAATGGATGCTGGAGAACGGCGAAGTTGTGACTAACTGCGGCTCTTATGTTTACCAAATCAGACACGCTGTTTAAACAATCTCTACCACCTACTGTTAAACATGCAGGGTAAATGCAACCCGCCTTTTGCAGTACCTATTTTTGTGTAAGGGTTTTTATAAGGAGTGTTTCATGTGGAACTATCGATTACTTGACCGATCACATCTCAATGGCGGCGAGCCTTGGGTCGAAATCGTCGAAGTGTTTTATCGCGATGACGGCAAACCGGCTGGGTTCAACGAGCCATTCTTCAACGGCGAAACACCGCACGAGGTTGCCACCATCTTGTTGCGGATCATGAACGACATTGAAGGCAAGCCCGTGCTCAAGCTTTCAGATTTCAATCTCAAACCTGAAGATGACAAAAAGGTCTTAAGCCATGCCTACGATATTACTGCGGCCCGGTGAACCCGTGATCACGCCTCACGGCGAAGGGCGGGTCGATAAGATTGAGCGGGACAAGGTTTGGGTACGAGTACCCCAATCACCTTGGCCCTTTCCTGAAGTGTTTGTACTCAAGCGTAAAGAGGTTCAGCTTATCGAACCTCCCGAGGCGCCGTTCTAGAAGGTCCAGTCCTGCCGGTAGGCCCCGCACGTCCGGTCGTAGATCAACGACACGTCTCCGGTCTGCCCGGTCCACCGCCAGCGGCACTTCCAGATTCTCACCAGCACTTCGACGCCTTCTTTCCGATGCACGGTCATACCTACATCGGCCTTCGCCCACCATGCCATCGAGCCTGAGATCGACATACCATCAGGTACAGGGAGTGACTCGCCAACCCGCATTTGTTTTGCGGGATGGGCGACAAACCAGACATGGATACCAGCAGCCTTGGCAAATGCCTGAACCCGGGTCAGCATTCGGGAGATGGCATCGGTCTCGGTCGTGGTCGAGTGAAGGTCCACGAAGTTGTAGGGATCGATCACCAACCCGCGAACACCGAGTTGTGCCACGGCTGATTGTGCTCGGTCGAGAATCGACTCGATGGTCGATTCACTGGAGATCGTATCCAGCATGATGAAATGATTCGCTACCCATTCCAAAGCTTTGTTGAGTTCTTCTTTGCCCATTCGGGGATTCGGCCCTTCAAAGAAGGGCTGTTTTAGGTATAGCTCGCAAAGCTTCGGTATGTGCAGCGCCGGAGGATTCTCGAACGAACAGACCGCGAACTTCCACTGCTTGTCTCGAGCGAGGTTGACCATTAACTGATCAACGAAGTTACTCTTGCCTGAAGATGGATAACCTGTCACCACCGTTAGCTGTCCCGGCACCACCGTGTAGAACTCATCGAGTTCGGGATAACCCGTCGACTCGCCACTACCTAACCCTTTTTCGTACAGGTCGAAGACCTGAGACTCAAAATGCTTGACATTGAAGACCCCTTCAATCGGCCAAGCTTGTGCCTGTTCGATGACGGATATGAGTTCAAGCTCGCCGTGTTTTACAAGGACATCGTTTAAATCCTTGCAGCCCTCCGGGTAGGTCACCGTCTTGCATTTTGATTTGCCTATTCTCCGAGCGAGTTCTTCTTTCAAAGCAACCCCGGGGATGTCGGCATCGACCGAAAGGATCACCGCCGGGACCTTGTCGAGGATCGACTTGGCCTCCCAAATAAACCCAAACTTCTTATCCTCGGACGGGTCTACCCTTCCCTCGGAGATTTTCACCGGCGCCCCGCCGGGGACGCTTACCACGTTCGACCACCCTGCTTCGATGCAAGACAAGGCATCGATCTCGCCTTCGGTAATCACCAAAGGTTTAGTGAGGTCGAGGTCCATGGGCTGGTAGAAGATCTGCTCGGAGCCTACCTGTTGGATGAAGGCTTTGTCAGTGATGGCACGGTATTTCGCACCGACTGTTTTGCTACCCTTTTTGTAAGTGAACACAACAGCCGGGGCTTTGGCCCCTATCTTGGGGAAGAACTGTTCGGTCGCTTCAACCAGTGACATGGTTCGGGACGTAAGTCCCCGCGCCTCGAGCCACGCTATTTCATTGGCGCCTAAGCCCCTCATTTGTTTCGGGGCTGTGTGGGTTTGTTCTATGTATTTTTGTTCCATGTACTTTTCTTTCCCTGAAAATCCGCAATGGTGACATTGATACACAACGCCATCCATCACACGGTTAACACTCAGGCAGGGTTCGCGATGCTTCCTGCGCTGGTGACTACATTGTGGACAGACAGACCTTGCATGGTCACTTCCTTTTAATAATTCTGCAAACACTATGAGGCTCCTTGTGAAAGCCCCCCTACCCCCACGGGTTGTACCCATGAGTTCAGGGGGGAGGCTCCTTGGGTGCGTAAGCACCATCCTCATGCACCTTTCGATGCCCCTCGGCTTGAGGATTCAGCCAGCCGGACGGGTTGTTCGGGATCTGCCCCCTAGCTTTCGCGTACCGTCTATCCGCTTCTCTCCCACGCGACCACGGTTAGTGTCCTTGCTAACGGATGGGGTCCGAGCCGGACCCAAAAGAAAAACCCCACAAGGCTTTGGTTGGAGCGTTACCTCTGGCAGGAGGCAGACTCAGGCGTTTGCTAGAAAGGAATTTCCCCCGAAGGGAAAACGCACTTCATCATCAACGCCCCAACCAAAAACTTATGGGGTTCTTAACCTATCTAGCATTCGCCGGACTGCCAAATCCGACTAGGGCAAGATTGTATAGGAATATTTAAGCCTGTCAACAGGCAAAAAAATCCCCCGTATTGCGCGGGGGATTAACAGGGATCTCCATCGTCATGGAAGTTGCAGGAGATGCGAGAGTTTAAACCTTTTGCCGTAGGAACACAATCACCGACTGGATCGATAAGGTTGCACAGTGCGTCACGTCCAAGCCCCGAGACTGAAAGTAATCGGGGCAGAGATCATAGAGGTCAATCACAAAGCGCCAAGGTTGCCTGCTTTGTCGGTATGCCAGCAAAGGCATACGATCCCCAGCCTGCGCGAGCGTTTGCTCCCACCAAGACCCAATCTGCAAGACCTCATGTCGTTTCACCTCGAGGGCAACGCCCGGAATGTCAATCGTGTCAGCACCACCGGCCCGGGTTTGCACCAAGTTTCTGGTGATGTTTAAACCTAGTCCATCAGTCAGCAAAGCAAACAACTCACGCTCTGCCTGAGCACCTTTGTTACGCTGCATTTTGCCCATGTTTACCCCTTGACAAACCCATCAGAACGGGTACGATTGTACCCATTAACAGGAAAGCGTATGCAGATTACAAACAACTACGGATTACCTCAAGCGGTTATCAACGCGTTACACCGTCCTACCTACGACAAAGGCAAGTCACACATTAGTGTGACGCAGGCCATCAACTCGCCGCGCATTGTGGCGCTCAGGCAAATGCATGACGCCGAGATCAAGGTTGATGCAACCTCACTGGTCTGGTCTTTGTTTGGTACTGCGGTGCATCACATCCTCGAGCAAGGCGGCGATGAGAAACATCTGACCGAAGAGAGAATCTTCACCGAGATAAACGGCTGGATCTTCTCCGGCGCCATCGACTCTCAAATATGCCATGCCGATGGAACACGCACCATCCAAGACTACAAGGTCACCAAAGCGTGGTCGGTAATGAATGAGAAGATTGAGTGGGAACAACAACTCAACATCTACAAATGGCTGGTGGAAACCGTCAAGAAAACACCTGTCAGAAGTATACAAATCGTAGCGATCATCAGGGACTGGTCCATGCATGACGCTAAACGAGAGGGCTACCCTCAAGCACCAATCGTTACGATTGATGTACCGATGTGGGATAACGAAACAACAGAACAATTTATAAAAGAACGGGTTGCACTGCACCAAGAAGCCTTCACCTCCTCAGCTTTCGGCGATGACCTCGCGCCGTGCAGCAAAGAGGATATGTGGGCCAAGCCCCCGGTGTACGCAATAAAGAACGACAAGAGAGTTAAAGCAATTAAGTTGTACGCAGATAAAGCCGAAGCCGATGCCCATGCTCAGTCACTAGGCAAGGGACACTACGTCGAGCATCGACCTGAAGAGCGCACTCGATGTGCAAATTTTTGTGACGTTAGGGATTTTTGTAATCAATGGAGAGCATATGAAGCAAGTCTTAGCAGCGCTGATCAACGTAGCGAATAGCATCAAGTATGTGCAGAAGAAAGGCTATAACGATTTTCAAAAGTATAGCTATGTAACCGAAGCGGACGTGATCAACACGGTGCGTCCTGCCATGTTGAAAGAAGGTCTTATGATCATGCCTTCGGTACAAACCGTAGAACATGATGACAACGGCAACACGCATGTGGTTGTTAACTACACCGTGTTTCACGAGTCAGGCGACTCGATATCATTCACCTGTGCCGGATCAGGGAATGACCGAAATTCAAAGGGCGTAGGAGACAAAGGGATTTACAAAGCATTGACCGGAGCTAACAAGTACGCGCTTCTGCGTTTGCTTCAGTTAGCCACCGGTGATGACGCCGAGGTTCCCAACGAAGTCGATGACAAGAAAGAAGAGAAGAACCCACCGGCTGCGTTTAAACAAGCGCTACCCCCACCAGAAGAACCAGCCGGTGATGAGCCAACCCCTTTTGTGATCGTCAAAGAAGTACCGAATGCATTAGCTGACCAGATCTGCACCTTGGCCGAAGCCTTCCTCGAGGACTGTAAAACCATCAAATCACTGAGAAGTTTTTACAGTATCAACAAGGAGACTTGGACCAAGCTGGAGAAGATGGACCCCGAAAGAATGGGGCTTTTAACCAAACGGTTTACCGACCGTTCTAGCGAACTGAAGAAATGAGCACACAACAAAAAAATGTGTCACTGCGGCCAGAGGTTTTGGCCCGTCTACGCGAGATGCAGTTAGAAATCTCAAAGAAAGTCGGGTTCAGGACTTCAATTGCCGATGTCATTCTGTTTCTTATCACACACTACGAGAGGTCTAAATGAAATACAACACGCCTTATAAACCCTTACCCAACTCAGGCACCGTGTTCGAGGGCAACTCAAGCAATGAAAAAGCACCAGCTTTTTCAGGCACCTTGACCTTGTCGCCGGACTTGCTGAAGCAGCTTCCCAAGAACGAAGAGGGCCACCTGACCATGCGTCTGGCGGTCTGGAAAAAGAAAAGCGCAGCAGGGAAACCCTACCTTTCGATTCAGGCATCGAAGCCTATGGATCAACAGAAAAAGGAAGAATGGGAATGAACCAAGTCAGGATCATCTATCGTCGGAAGCGCCGGATGTTCAACAAGAAACAACTCGAGGCGCTTTACAGAAGCTTTGACCAAGGCAGGAAGCCTCCCGAACTAAGCAAAGAACTTGGTCGGTCCATCTCCACGGTTTACAGGCATTACAAATTGTGGAACGAGCGGGATAGGCATCCCGAATTGGGAGATGAGAAGCCTAGGAGAGAGGTCGAGGCATACGTTGCAGCCATCGGGCCAGATAGGCCAAGCGTTGATTGGGCTGCTGTGGGTAACGCACTGATCCAATTAGGGAGAGCCTTCGGTGGAATCCATCCAGTTTGAAGCCGTCAAGACTTCGCTGAGACAGGATGCCAAGGGCTTTGCCCTGCACCTGACTATCCATCCCGACGAGATCCCCGACCTATTGGTTAGGGATTTTGTCGGCGCAAGGTATATGGTTGTGATGGTCAGGCTGAACAACGATGACCAACCTTATCAGCCCAACTATGTTTCGCAGGCTGCTGTGCTTTGCAAAGACAAAAAGTTTCAGGAATTCCTAAAGGAAAACAACCTGATCTTCGAGGCCACACAGACGGCGGCAGAGCAAGCCGTCCGAGATATCTGCCATGTGGAATCAAGGTCTATGTTGAACAGCAACGAGTCAGCCCGAAATGCTTTTATTGAATTAGTTAATCAATTTGAGGAGTGGAAACATGGACCCCATGGAAGAGGCTAAAGCCTATCATGATGTAGAACACAACCCGATCTTTGAGCAAGCACTTGCTTTGCTCAGAGAGATCGAACCTTTCCTGAAAGGTAATCACCACTACAAAGTGGTTTCCTTCTTACAGCGCTATGACAAACGATGAATTGCGCGACACGTTCGCAGCCTTCGCGCTTATGGGACTCTTGAGCGCACATGGCAAGCAACCCGGCATCGGTGGTTTAAACATCGCCAAAGATGCCTACGAGATTGCAGACCAAATGATGGAGTTACGTTATGGAAATCAAGACAACAAGCGAATCGACGAATGTCCTTGAGACATTCAAGAAACATTGGCGCCTGTTAAAGCAGCCCTACCCTTGGCGGGACCCCAAGGTTCTTAAAGAGCGCAAGCGTATCGCCGAGTTGGACAGAGCGCGTATCGCACTTCGTTTCAATGGGGTGGCAGAATGATCGAAGAGAAAATCAGATGGCGAGAGATCATCGAGCATGAAGGGGGCTATTGCCCCGTCTGCAATCGATGGGGAAAGATCTATGCCCGGGCTATCAACTCGACCATGGCCTACAGCTTGATCTGGTTGTGCGGCGCCAAGAGAAACGATGAGGGATGGGTCGACGTGCCTAACTCAGGGCATACCCGAGTCTTACGTTCCAACCAGTTGCCGACCCTTCGGTGGTGGGGTCTGGTTGAGCGCCGCGCCAGCAGTGATATCAAGGCAAAGCACTCAGGCTTATGGCGCCCCACTGAGCTAGGGATTAAGTTTGCTCAAGGCAAAGTCAAGGTGCCGAAGAAAGTCTATACCTACAACGGGGAAGTCGAAGCCTCGAGCGATGAACTGACAGGCATCTACGAATGCTTTGAGACATTCTTCGATTATCACGCCGTGATGAATACTTACTTCCCGCAAAACCAAGAATCGTTATTTTAAGGACATGTCATGGATGAACAACTTGATTGTGGGCTGCTGACGCAGCGCACACTAAACGCCTTGCATTACGCCGGGATCTATACGATCAAGGACGTACTTCAGTACACCGAACTTCAGTTACTGAAAACCGATGGCATCGGACGGCGAGCCATCAACGAAGTCAAAGAGATCCTTGCAAGTAAAGGTTTTGCCTTACCCAAGGTGCCGATCCCTAAGATACCGGAATACCCCAATCTTCGGGATCACTTCGCCGCTGCGGTGATCACCGGTATTTTCGCTGGTAAGTGGGGGCAAGTCCCTAGCCAAAAGCCTGAAGTGGCTTTTGCTGAAATTGCCTTTTTAGTAGCCGATGAAATGTTGAAAGCGAGAATGAAATGAAACTCTCTGAACCCAAAGCGCCCAGCGGTCCAGAACCTGTGTTCCGTTTAAACGGTATGCCTTACTACCCGCATCGTTCAGAACCAGTATGGGTCCAGCCGGGAGCCTTCGTAAAAACTTATAACAGCATGACAAAGTTGCTCGAGTACAAAGAAGATGAGACCAAACGCTTAAGTGCCTCTGAGTTGATTGCACGTCGCGCAACCCTTGAAGAGATGATGTTATGGCCGAGGGAGTGGACCCACGGTTGGCAGAAGTGGTTAGTTGCTGAATACAACGCCTTCAAAGTATGAAGTGTCCATTTTGCGTTCAGCCTGATGGCCGTGCTTATAAAACCAAGGTGATTGAAACCAGAAACTATTGGGAGCCTAACCAAAAAGTTTTTTATGTTGAGCGGCGCAGAGAATGCGCTCATTGTGAAGAACGATTTACCACCAAGGAGAGGTCTCCGAAGGTGAAAGAATAAGGAGTTGATATGTCCGGGGATCACAACTTGTACCAAAAAGATAAATCCTTTTTGGATGAACCCATCGCATGGGCAACCGACCTAGAGTTTGACGAACAGACAAGGATCATTCACAGCGCGGAGAAGAAAAGAAACCGCTACCAAGCTTACAACATACCGTTGTTTGTCACACCGTTTGAATGGCGTGGTTTAAACGATAGTGACTACGAGGAGCTATCCAAGTTCACCCATGTGGAAGTGATCCAAAAGATTGAAACTATTTTGCGGGATAGGAACTCATGAACAAACATGAAAGGATTTACAACCGACTTGTAGGTTACGGAACAGGACTACCTAGCTACTGTGTAGCTGAGAAAGCTTTGATTCGCGAAGCCGCTGAGTTAATCAAAGAACTCACAGAACAGTCCACCCATTGGAAACAGGCAAGGCTAGCTTCTGGCCGGACCATTAGAGAGCTTTCCAAGGAAGTCGGGACTAGTATGGGTAATCTGAGCAGGATTGAAAGAGGCAAACAGGAACCTAGTGCAAAGCTATCTGCTCGGCTCACGGCTAAGTTTGACGAGTGGAAACAAGATGCGGGGGATAGGGCATGAGCGAAAACAAAACAGAACGGGTACAAATGCTGAAAGCGACGGGTGGAATCAGGAGGCGGGAAATGAAACGGTTGTTGTCAATAGATCGTATTCACTACCTGATGACTATTCATGAGTATTACGAACCTTACTCATCAAAAGATTTTTTAAAGCCGCGAACGCGAAAGGTTTTACAAGAGGTCTTGCTTGACGGCAAGACGCTTACTCAGGTTGGCGAAAACTTAGGCATTAGCCTAGAAAGAGTTCGCCAGATTCTTGCCGGAGGCTTTAGACAGCTTTTATCTTTTGACGAAAGGATGAATCAACATGAGTGCTATGACAAAAAGAGAATGGATGGCATACATTGAAAAGACATGGGATGCCGCGCAGAAAGAAGCGTGGAGCGAGCCGCAATTTGAATGCCCGAGGTGTGGGCATTGCTGTAAGTCAGATCTGGCAACAGTTGGGGAAGTAGGCGTGTGGGGTGAGTGCGAACCGCAAGAGGCTGTAACTGAGGATGGCTGGTGCGACTGGGTATGCCCCAAGCCAAGGGGTTATCTCATGCAGTGCTGTGATTGTGAATTGATTCACGAAGTTGATTTCCGTGTAGTGAGATATGAATCTGAAGATTCAGAAGTCTATGAAGTGGTTGACGACCCTAACTTGCAAGCACAGATGCGACTTAAACGGCGAGATGACCTATCACCACCAAAGCAATGGGTTGGGCTGACTGATGATGAGATTGAACACATTGCTGATAGTGAATGGGAAGAAGCATTTGTGCGAATGATTGAAGCCAAACTGCGGGAGAAGAATCATGGATAGAGAAGACATCATCCGCATGGCGCGGGAGGCTGGGTTCAAAGTTGATTGGCAACACGCAGACGTTGCTGAGATTAAAGCGAAAAGGTACGAATACTTCGCCGCACTTGTCGCTGCTGCCGAGCGTAACAAGCTGGCCGCGTGGATGATAGAGCGTGGCTACG
>Ga0222712_10006475_pt1 | contig 11559 bp, 14 predicted proteins | sample C33_657DmetaG_FD_165043 | JGI IMG/M metagenome (GOLD analysis project Ga0222712, IMG submission 165043) | Estuarine water microbial communities from San Francisco Bay, California, United States - C33_657D | ecosystem: Environmental > Aquatic > Marine > Unclassified | place: USA: California... | reverse complement strand
TAAAGACAGTGGAACAAATAAAGGGATATGCAAACATTGCAACAATCGCAGCACCTTTACAAGCTCCTAAGCCTGTTTTAAAACCAGTTGCAAAACCAGTAGTTGAGGAGGAAGATTATGAAACAGATGATGACGATGTAGATGATAATGATTCGGTATATTCGAGTAAAATACCAGATGATGACAACTGGTAAAGATAACCGCAGGTTATTGACAGGTAAAGATAACCGCAGGTTATTGACAGGTAAAGATAACCGCAGGTTATTGACAGGTAAAGATAACCGCAGGTTATTGACAGGTAAAGATAACCGCAGGTTATTGACTGGTAAAGATAACCGCAGGTTATTGACTGGTAAAGATAACCGCAGGTTATTTGCGAGACCGTCTGGTCTTTCTTTTTTTTTGAGCACCACGTCTTTTTGATTTTTTACCGCCTTGTTTGTTGTAAATAAATCCAATTGGTCCTTTTGGACCAAATTTATCAGCTTGATTATTATCAATATTACTGCCTTCATCCATTGCATTACGAACATCTATACCATATTGATTATATCCGCGAGTCCAATTATTATCTATTCCAAACAACCATCATTTGAATGGTGTTTTCAAAGTAGTCTCAATATCCACAGTTGGAGTATTCTGGCCTTCTAATGAACCTTTTAGGTATGCATATTCATATCCTGCTTGATATGGTGTAATTTTTTGAGTTGCCATTATATAATTATCAATATAAAAAATTGGCAAAACAACATAAACGTAATTTGCAAATATAACTAGTATAAATGATTTTTGTGTTATTACCAAGTTTAAATGGAGTTAATATATTAAGTAAATTAAAAATAACAAACAGTGTTGAAAAACCTTTACCATATATGTTGTATTCACTAAATCATTATTTGACCGAAATCAAAGAAAAAATTTCCGAATGTGGTGAGGATTGGAACGCTAATAAAAAATACACAAACCCTTATGAATATATTTACACAAACTGTCATAAAACAAGTGTTTGTAAATATAAACCAATTTCACGTGCCTATTTCAAAATGATTGAAATTTTAAACACGTTCAATTTTCCCTCATTCGATTCTGTAAAACCATTGCAAATGTTTGCACTAGCTGAAGGCCCAGGTGGGTTTATTGAGGCTGTTCTAAACCATCGCAACAATCCCGCTGACAAATATTATGGAATGACAATTGAAGACCCAACTGATGGCGAAGTTCCTGGATGGAAAAAAACCACCAGTTTTTTAAAATCGAATCCAACTGTTTTTTTAGAGAAGGGCGCCGACAATACTGGAAACATTTTAAATATGGAAAATTTTAAACACGTTGTTGCCAAATACAAAAATTCGTGTGAATTTGTTAGTGGTGATGGGGGGTTTGATTTTTCAACGGATTTCAATAGCCAGGAAATCAATATTACTCGACTATTGTTTGGGCAAATCGCATACGCAGTTTGTATTCAAAAGCGTGGTGGATGTTTTGTTCTCAAGTGTTTTGATTGTTTTTACAAGGCAAGTGCAGAACTCATATTTTTGCTGTCAACTATGTACGAAAAAGTGTATATAGTAAAACCAAATACAAGTCGGTATGCAAACTCGGAAAGATATTTGGTATGTATTAATTTTTTACATTCGGATAGTAATTATTATGCACATATTTTTGAACAATTGATGGAAACAATTTGTAACGACACAACATTTATTCGAAGTTTTTTCAATGGCGTAAAAATTCCGCTTTTTTACTATAATAAATTGGAAGAATCAAGTTCAATTATTGGCCAAATCCAAATTGATAATATCTATACCACGTTGGCCTTAATTGAAAACCGATATAAGGCGGATAAAATCAACTTTTATATGAAAACCAATATCCAAAAATGTATAAAATGGTGTATAAAAAACCAGATAGAGTATAATCAAAATGTGATGTTTGCCGAAAATGTGGAAAAAAATATATTTATTAATAGAGAAATTCAATTACCATAAAAATATAAAAAATGTTTTTTTATATTTTTTTAAATATGCATATCAATTTATTTTTTTAAATATGCATATCAATTTATTTTTTTAAATATGCATATCAATTTATTTTTTTAAATAAGCATATCAACAAGCTCCTTCTTTTTCAACTTATTCACGGTGTCCGCAGAAATTCCTTTCGCAATAAGCAATGATTTCAAAGAAGCTGGTGTCATCTTTTGCAAGTCATCTTTTGACACACTTTCAACCTTATTGACTACAATTGGTTCTGGCTCAATTGACGTAATTTTGGTTTCAGGTTCATCAATGATTTCATTATCGTCAGACTCTTCATCATCAATGCTGATTTCACATTCCTCTGGAAAAGTCAGATTTACATTAACAATTTTTGTATCTGAAACAGACTCATTGTCAGACTCCAATTCTGATTCATCCGAATCTGATTCCGATTCTGATTCTGATTCCGATTCCTCGGATAACTCAACATGAATTCGATCATTTGGTACAACAATATGTTGTTTAGGCTCTGGAAACAAAATCGAAAACACTTCCTTCTTCATTTGCATTTGTTGCATATAAACGTCTTGAGCAATTTCCAAACACTTGGCATTTTTCTGCTCTATCTCTACAATACGTTTCTTAAAATAGTATACCAACAGACCAACCAATATAATTAAAACGGCTAAACTAAACAATAATATTGATTCAAAAAGAACACCCATCTTATTTTATTATAACAGATTAAATATTATATTGTTTTAAAACGCATCTCTTCCAATTGTTCTGGGGTATTGATTCCGCAGACTTCATATTGTTTCTCTGCAGGTATCTCAAATAAACCAACTTTTTCTTCTCCTCCAGAAAAAATACTTGTTAAATAATATTCTTGTTGTGCATTGTTATTATTTATTTTGGGCAAATTTTTGCATAAAAATGCATTTTGAAATGCATAAATACCACAATTTACCAATTTAACAAGCTTCTCTTCATCTGTACAATCTTTTTCCTCTACAATTCGTAAAGTATGTAGATGCGACTGGATAATACGCCCATAGCCAAAGGGTTCTTCCATCTGGGTACAAACAATAGTGGCAGTATATTGATTATTCATAACTTCTCTCATGGATTGGGTGCTGAAAAGGGGTACGTCTCCAGACAATATGAGGACTTTTGAATTCAAATCATACTCTTTCAACAATGGCAGGCAACACTGGATTGCATGTCCTGTGCCAAACGGCTCTGGTTGGTTTATATACCGGATATAATCCGACTTGACAACATGTTCATTGATAACCTTCTCAATCTGGTCTCTATATTTACCTACAATAATATAGATTACCGAAGTCGCGTCAATTTGCAAAGCAGATTTAACAACATGCACAATGAGTGGTAATCCATTTAATTTGTGTAGGACCTTGGGCAAATCTGAATTCATCCGCTTTCCGAGTCCGCCAGCCATAATTAAGACCAAATTGTTTTGTTTTTGCCACAATAAATTGTTTTCAAAAACGTGTTCCATAATGTTTATATAAATCTTAAATTTTATATCTTTTTTTTCACAAAAAAAATTAATTAAATATATACAAATATACAATACAAATTCAAATATACAATACAAATTCAAATATAAACAAGCAAACAATTGTATAAAATGCAATACAAGAAACTAGTCAATTACCCAAATCTTCTCTCATATGTAACTTGATAAGACCCGGTGTAATTTTTGTGCGTCTTTTTTCAATTGATATTTTTAACAATCCCTCGTTTGCTAAGAATTTTTTTTCACGCATATACATGTATAAATCGTAATTGTCAGTTTCTACAATTCTCTCGTTTATGCCGTTTGGATAATACAAATATTTGCATTTGGGAACTTTTCGCAAATCGTCCAGTGTGTAACCCATGTGGTTTTCGATAAACTGGACAACTTCCAATGAACACGAATCATCAAGCGCCTTTTTCAACATTTCTTCGCCCAATTCGCGAGTATGATTAAGCCCACGACTAACAAATAGTTCTTTAAGGTTTTCAATGTTTTGCATGGCATCTATTAGAATTTTCTTTTTGCACGTTTCAAAACAAAATTCATTGACATTGGGAATAAACGCATCCAACATCATTGCAAATATATCGCGGGGTGCATTCTTAACAGCATAGCAAAATGTGGATGTTCTTGGTCTTAGTCCAGCGCATTTTTCGATTAGAATATTTATAACTGCCATATTTTTTTTGCCAATTGCATCTTCAAATAAATCAAATGTTACAGGATATCCCAGTTCTATCGCACGAATCATCAATCCAATGTTATTATTAACAATTGGGTATATTAACAGGCTGTAATTTTGACACAACATGCTGTTATTCACAAATATCTGTTTTCCATATCTTTGGAAAATGTATTCAAACAAATCCGCATAATTGTGTTTCATGCACGCCATTGCAAGCATGAATGGGTCGCCTTTTGTTTCAAATAGGCATATTACTTGGTCTCCAAACCAAGATGCCCCTTTTTTAGGTAATTCTATTTGGTATGGAGTTTCCATCCAGAAAGTCTCTATATTTTTGAGGATTGTGATGCGCGCATCTTGCGTAAATAAGTGCAAGGCTTCACATTCAATGATTTTTGCAAAATCCTCTGGAGTATTTATCTCCAGATTGTCCAAGTACATCTCAGCACTGCAGCTGAAAACGGTTTCGTTGGGGGATAGCTCGCGCCAACTCTCGGTATATTTGGATTCTTTGATGAAATCCGGTAAAGATTCAAAATTATAATTAATGAGTTCTGCCATTTTTTTTAATGCATTTATGTAAAAATGTAAAAAAAGAGTTCAATTTTATATGTTAAAACTTAAATATTAATAACAACTATACTTATAAATGGATGAAAAACCGTGGTTATCGTTAATTCCATTTGATAACACTAAATGGTGGATTGCATCAAAAAATCTTTATTTACCAGACAATTTGTCAAAAACAACCCAAATAGTGAGAGCTTATTTTATTATACATGATGGAAATGGATATAGTTCATATTATCGATATTTTTATTGGTTTTATGGAAACAATCAAAGGCATTTTGACGTTGATGGTAAATGGTATTTTGATAAACTAATGTGTGATTGTAAGAATGGCGACATAGTGATTGAAACACGGACCCAACAAAAATATGTGGTCAATGATAAATTTAATAACCCATATATTAAAATATTGGAAATTTCATAAATTTATTATTTACTTATAAGTTATATTATTATGGATCAAATACAACAACCAATGATGAATCAAGATTCAACTGGTGGAATCGACAATCGAACTATTATTATTGTATTATTAGTATTGCTTTCCCTCTCGTTTTTAGGCATAAATATTTTAACAATTCTAGGAGACTTAATGAAAACGATCGTTTCTATTTTGGGACCCTTAGTTTCGCAAATTCTCTCCATTTTTGGATACACAACTGGGTCAATTCTTAACAAAACCGCCGACGTAGTCGGTGATGTAGCAAAAACGGGCGTAGACATTGCCGAAGGGTCTGTGCAATCGGTCGGAACTATTTTGAAAGATGCAAGTAGAGCCCACGTAGATTCTAAAGCTACTAATAGTTTAGACAATGTTTTGAATGTAAGCACGGCACAATCTGCTGGACAACCCGCACCAACACCTGGAGAGAACCCCATACAGAAACCGATTAGTTCCGGCAAATCTGGATGGTGTTTGGTTGGTGAATATGAAGGCAAGCGCGGATGCATTTCTGTAAATGATTATGACAAATGCTTGTCAGGGCAGGTATATCCAACACAGGACCAATGCTTGTTACCCCCACCGCAGGCGCGTTAACTAAGGGAACTCGTCGTTCCCTTATAATCCCATACTTAAAAATGCATACTTGGAACCTACTTGGAACCTACTTCAATAAAAAATAAATAAATATAAACATATAATTATTTATAAATATATCAAATGCAATACAACATTTACGTATATGAATTGAATGACGGAAAATATTTGCTTTACCCAAGAATCATAAGCAATTACGACAACTGGTCAATAAATGAAACTGGATTTGTATACCAGGAAATTGTAAGAAATAATCCAATCAAGCGTCTTGTACATATTCGGAATGGTTTTGAGGCTTGGCAAATTGACGCATTTGTTCACTTGTATATGCACAACTATGGCATCGAAAATGTTCGTGGGGGTCGATACAATACACTTGAATTGCCCGAAAAAGAGGAAATATCCAAAGCCATCAAGTATTTTACATATGGATTGGAAGAACAAGAACACCGAGTTTATCAATATTATGAGTATATAGATACAATTGTTCATGATCCAGACAATTACAAAGAAAAAATAAACAACTATGAAAAAACAGACATGGAGAGAAAACGCTTTGAAATTGACCGAACCATTATTTACAATTTGAACTGGTTGGTCCGTAGCATTGAAACCGGTGTTGACAATTTTTTAAAAATAAAAAATGAATATTACAAATTGATGGGCCAACTTTCTCTCATTTACAAACAATATTTAAGTGTGATGGAAGATGCACAATCCAAAATAGATGGATTGTCCAAGGGCTTATGCAAACTATTTTTTGAAAAGCCATATGTGTTTTTTGATAAACGAATTATTAAAAGAGAAAGAGAACTGAATAACTATGATTTTAAAACAGATAAACAACTTGAACATGTAATCAAGGTGTTTGAATTGGCAATTTATTCTTTAATCAATAGAGAAGAAGAGTTATATTTTGATTTGAACCAAGTTCGAATTAACGAAAGTAAAGATAAACTGTTTATATTGGAAAACCAGATAAACCAAATGTAGTGATTGGGTCCGTTGATGCCGGTGTTAAAAATTTCAAACCCGATTCAACCAATTTTGCAGAAGTTTTTGACCGATTTGTTTTCATATAAACAAAAAAATTGTCTATATTATCGTTCTTTATATAACTTGGAATATATTCAACATAGAAGTCATATGTATTTTTTTTATTTGTGCTTAGTAAAATGTTTGAAAATGTGATATCGCCCATATAAATATCTCCACTGAACTGGTTTGCAACGGTACGTGTCAAAACATATCCAGAAACGTCTGTTAAGAACCCGGGTGAATATGTAATAACTGGATTATTACTCAATTGAACCAGTTGACCACCATACATTACTGTTAAGCTTAGATTTTGAGTTGGAATATTCATATTAAATGTACCATTTGCATCAGCTCCTGGATGTGCAGTATTGAAACCGGATATATATAGACTAACTGAAGTTGTAAATGTGAAATTATAATTGTTATTATCAATTGCTGGTTGAATATTCAATGTAAATATTTGTGGATTGTTATCATCCAATATATCAGTGTTATAATTAGTGAGCCACAATGCACCGCCAGCAATGTTTTGTATACCGTATGCTTGCTGTTGTGAATTGTAATTATAAAGGGCGACGGTTGGGTCATATGTAAGGTACATTGCAGGACCGGGGACATCAGACGAACTTGTCAATGTAGGAGTATAAATATCATCGGGACACAATTGTTCGGATCCGTCCTGCACAGCCTTCAAATAATAATTTGAAAAAGAGCGACGTTGGAGAGAACCTTTTACTGCAGTTACAAATGACTGTTTTTTGGTTGCTTTTCCAGTAGATACCTTATTGTATTTGAGAATTTCTACTTTGCGACGCATATCTAATTGTGCCTTGGTGTATCCAAGAGAGTATGGATTAACTGGTGTATATCGCGTTCCGGGAACATTAAACCTTGATGCGTTGCGATTATTAACTACGGTGGTACAAACAGTATTGTCAGTCATTATTTAATATATCAAATGGATATATTAAATAGGGGGGAACCCATGGTTCCCCCCAAACTCCCTCTTTTATCAGATAAAGGAGGGGTAAAATAGACCAGTTTATATTTGAAGAAAGGAATAAAACCCAGGCCAGTTTATATTTGAAGAAAGGAATAAAACCCAGACTCTTGATGGAGGGGGGTTGGGGGAACTACGTTTCCCCTATTGGGTAGCCTTATACCACAAATATGACAAATAGGTAGCATCCGTATTTGACTGACCCGATGCAGAAGGACTCGTCGACAAATTGGGTCCCCATCCCACAATGCCATTGATTTCAAAGACATTAAGTCCCTTTGCGTAGTATCGCAAATCTGAAAGTTTTCCAGAAAATCCACCGTTTTGGCAAACATAGACATCACCAAAATTTTGTCTAGGAACATATCCTAAATCTTTGTGTTGGGTCAAAACACCATTGATATACACATCTAAAATGCGGTTCTCTACACGAATAATCACATTGACCCACTTATTGTATGGAATTCCGTTAATATCCATTGTGGTTCGTTGGTCATCAATATTTTGAATGGGTCCTGTTTGGCTAAATGTATCCATGTAAACGCGGAGCGTGCTAGTTCCATCTTGGTTTCCTTTCACGTATAATCCAGGTGCATTGTTCATGTTGTTTACACCAGTAACTGTAATATTGTTTCCGTCAACAATGCCCTTGTTAAATATATGCGAATAATTGCTGTTGACACTTGTATTGGTTGAATTCAACAGTATCCAAACACTGTATGTAAACTCTAAACCAGTTGGTTGATTTTCGGAGTAATTAACAATTGCAGAAGATGTCCTACTATCCTGCTGAATCCTGACAGATTCAGTTCCTGAAATCAACCCTTTTACTAAATATGGTGAATCCGATGGAGCTAATATACTTGAAATAATCATCATTCCAATTCTGAAAAGAAATAGAAATCCAAACAATACCAAAATGATGAATCCAAATTTGGCAATGAGAGAATTTGACTCGAGAAATTCCTTTCCGGCGTCCATCACATTTGTGGAAGAAAACTGGTTTATTGAATCATTAATTGAGGATTTTGCATCAGCAATTGAAGTTGAAATGCTATTTACTGCATTCGTGATTCCACCTGTGACTGCATCTGCAGTAGGAAGAATGCTTGATGACGGTTGATTCTGATTTTGTTGTCCTTGTTGTTCTTGAAACATGATTTATACTATAATCTATAAATATAAATCATCCTATGGGAACTAGTTGTTCCTTATAATTACATACCATTATTACACAATTGGAGAAATAAAATGGGTTTTACACCTTTGCGCATTTATAATGCGCAAAGACTACCTACTTTTGCACTCATAATCCGCCGATAAATCGGCGTTTTAATTGTGCAAAGGTGTAAATGTTCACCTGTATAAATTGTTAAACAATGTAGTTCCCCCTAAAATAGTGTAATTTTACTGTAATCTTGGTTGTTCTTTTGCAAAGTCATTGACAGTCCAAAGTTGGATAAAAATTTGGAAAAAGGATTTTCGCCATTGCCGGCACTGTACTTGTCCCAGGCAGTTTTTGGATCCGTTGGCAACACATTTCTTGTCAATTTTGCTAAATAACAATTGGTTTTACCATAAACAATTGTTGATGTTGCACTTGGAGTATCAATATTTGAATCTTGGACGGACTTAATAAGCTTTCCATTCATATAAATGTCAATGTATTTGTCATCAACACTCACAATTAAATGGACCCAGGTTTGTAGCGGAAAGTTGTCGGTAATAACAATTGACTTGGTAGAACTTGCTCCAGTTGCAGTTGCAGTATAATCAAGTGATAATTTGGGAGAAGAACTGTCTAATTTGATTCCGATGTTTGTTTTAGTTGCATCTACAGCACTTCCGCGAGAGATTATGTAGTTATTGGTTCCCTGGAAATTGTAGACATACATCCACAACTCATAAGAGTATTTTCTTGACGCAGGCTCCGAAATATTAGTAATTGCAATTGCCGGTTGATCAGTCGACAAATCCAGCTTGTTAGACAAAACAGTGGTTCCACTACTGCTTAAAAAATAATATAACACAAATATGAGAACTATTCCTAAAATTACTAACGATAAATCCATCTTATATATTTTACCAATAAAAGAAACCGGTGTTTTCCCTACAGTTTATTTATAAAAGGAAGGATTTAAAAGAAACCTGTCTTTTGCCCTACAGTTTATTTATAAAAGGAAGGATTTAAAGGAAACCTGTCTTTTGCCCTACAGTTTATTTATAAAAGGAAGGATTTAAAGGAAACCTGGGTTTCCTTTATTATATGGACGTGTCAGAAATTAATGACATAAGGATGCCCCCACAATTTAAGGGTATCAGTTTTTCAAATTACAAAAAAGCAGATGTAAAAAACGAATTTGTCACAAGTATGCTAAATGGGAAGGTGGAACAAGCATGCAATTGGGCTGCGGAACTTGTCTGTGCCGGCCATTATTTAGAACTCTGGGAAAATATTCTTTATTATTGCGCCAAACATATTCATCTTGGTAATCCTAAATTAATTTGCTACTTGGAAAAAAGATATTCCATTTTCAAAACAATTATCAATGAAGGAAATTTTATTACACCGCTGGATTTACGAAATAACTCAACTATTCGCAACTTGTTTACCGAGGTGGTGTGTGTTCTCTGTTTGTCTGTTAAAAAACACAGTTTTGAAGTAATTAAAATAAATAAGGAAGAAGAGTTTGACATGACACAAATGACCGAGCGACTAAAAGCACCAAGTGTGGATTTCATCAAACCTGTGTTTGCCGATGAAGATCCCAAAGAGATTTATATTCCAATGAACGAGTTTGCCTACAACATTTCAAAAAGCAAGAAAAACACAGTCTTTGCTTGTTATTGGATTGAATGGATATTGGAGTTCGAAGCCATTTGTAAAAAACGCAAAACTATTTGTGCATGTAGTCGCCGACAATTTGTCACGGTCGACCCAAAACTATCTCACGACCTTGTTTGGATTATTTGGGACACGCTGTTTTACTATGTCAAAGAACTGGGGAACCCATTCTTGGAAAAAACAATGATGTCACTTTTCACACTTTTTTCTCTTCAGTATACCAACGCATGTTGTAAAAAACGGCGATACATGTTGTACTTTGCGGTTTCATTGTGTACAGAACAGACAGACTTCACTGTAGAATTGGTGTCCAATAAAAAAACGGTTGAGTTGGCGGTAAGCAATATCAATAATATTTACCGTCAAATAAAGAAGAATGAGATCAGCCCTGGAACTGATTATCTGTTTAATGGATTAAACAAACAAAGTGAATTGGAGAAATCTTTGGAAAAACTGAATATGATAAATTCTATCAGTTTGGGTCAGAAGGAACCTTAGGGTCTACATATAAGTAAGCGGCATTGCCATTGTTAAACATATGTAAAAATTGCAAAAATGTTTTGTATAAAAACCGTGACACCATGTGGAGTGTGAATGGCAATATTGCAAAAATTATTAAGTATAACACACTCATTGGTGTACTATATTTATCTTGACTGGAATAAAAAAAATAGATGAAAAAAAAATAAATAACCACATATAAAATGGTTAGCATTTTTTGTACGTAAACTAACATAACTTCATCCTGCGAATAATATTCATTTACACGATCATATACACGCAAATTTTTTTCTTTTTTTTGAATTTCTGCTTCTAAATTTGCATTCTCTTTGGCTAATTGGTTTGTATAGTCTGAC
>Ga0222712_10006472_pt1 | contig 11561 bp, 10 predicted proteins | sample C33_657DmetaG_FD_165043 | JGI IMG/M metagenome (GOLD analysis project Ga0222712, IMG submission 165043) | Estuarine water microbial communities from San Francisco Bay, California, United States - C33_657D | ecosystem: Environmental > Aquatic > Marine > Unclassified | place: USA: California... | reverse complement strand
GGATTTTAAAAAGCAGTATGGTTCGCATTTTCCTGTGTATTCATTGAATATCTTACGCTTCCCTAGCTTTCAAAGTCCAACAGTAATGCCCGACGCTCTACGCCAGGAGCGCAAAGAAAAACTACAGGCATGGTTTGATAAAAACAAGCACAATCCTTTATTGCACCAAATGGAACTTAATCAAACTCAGCGTCTAATAGACTATCTTGATGTGGTCAAGACTCCGCACAAAGATGCATTTGAACGCGAAAAGCTAGAAAAAGATTTCAAGAGTTTTTACGCTCAATATGATCAGCGTCGAGGAAAAGATTTTGCTGCCGCTTTTCCAAATCTAATGCCCTGGATTAACTCAATTGAATAAAAGCAATAGAACATTTACCCTTTTCCGTGAGGAAAAGATGGATCCCATCAGTACCAGCTTTTGCGGTGCCAAATGGTGGGAAGTCACAATGTGGTTGTATCAAGGTGGCACAGCCAGTTGTCACCACAACCCTTTCCACCAGATAGAACTAGACCCCAACGATCCCAGCAGTCTGCATAACACTCCGCAGAAAATCCGCGAAAGAGAAGCCATGTTGCGCGGCGAAAAACCTCGCGGTTGTGACTATTGCTGGAGCATAGAATCCAGCAATGAAATCAGTGACCGCTATGCCAAGACTCGTGCAGTTCCTGCGAAGATACTGCATCAATGGCTACGCGATAATAAACCACTGACTGCTGATCCATACATGATTGAAGTGGCATTTGATCGCACCTGCAATCTGGCCTGTGCTTATTGTGGTCCAACATTTAGCAGTAAATGGGCCAATGAAATCAAAAATCACGGCCCTTATATTGGGTTACAGACCGAAGGCAGATACTTCACTGACTCGTCAGAAGGTGTTTATAGAGACGATCAGGAAAATCCCTATGTGGAAGCTTTTTTAAAATGGTTACCAAAACTAGAAGCAACACTGGAATGGATCCGTGTCACCGGAGGTGAACCCACAATGAGTCCAAATTTTTGGCGTTTTCTTGACCGACTGCAAGTGGGTGAGTTTACTAAAAATCTTTCTATCAATACCAATTTGGTTTGCAAAGAAGAAATACTGCAAAGATTACTGAGTAAATTAGGCAGCAAGTATAAAACAGCAATTCATACCAGCATTGAAAGTAATTTTCAACACACAGAATACATACGCGATGGATTTGAAAGAGAGCTGTGGCACAAGAATGTTATAACCATACTTGAATCACCTGTAGAGGTTGTTGATAAATTGAATTTTACCACCAGTATTAATAATCTTGGCGTATGGTCAATGATTGATTACTTGAAGATGATTGGTGACCTAAAAAAGAAATACGGTAAAGACAGAGTAGAATTGAACTGTAACTTTGTGCATTATCCGGTGTTTATGCGTGTACAATTAATTCCCTACGAGCTGAGAAAAACATTGGCCGCTGAATATCAACAATGGCTAGATGCACACAGAGATCTTTGCCATCCCACCGAACTAGCACACCTAGAACGACTAATTACAATTATGTCTCAGCAGGAACATTCATGGGAAACTGCTCCTGAAAAGAGCCGAGAACTTGCTCTCAAAGATATTAAATTATTCATTGAGCAATATGATAAACGCAGGAAAAAGAATTTCCGAACAGCACTTGACCCAAGATTTGTGAGTTGGTATGACAGCATCTGATAAGTGGTATTGTACTTTGCCCTGGACAGGATTCAGCAACGATCCTGACGGAAAGGTGCGTCCTTGTTGCCTATTTAAAGGTTACATCAAAGACGAACAAGGTCAAGAAATGTATGTGCAAACACATACAATTCAGGAGATATTTTCCAGCGATTATATGAAACGCCTGCGTGAAGAATTTCGCGAAGGAAAACAGCCACAGGGCTGTGAAACCTGCATAGTCGACGAGCAAAACGGTCACAGAAGCAAGCGACAAATTTATACTCGCAATGTTGATCAGACCTATGATCCCTTGGTTGACTTTGACGAAGAACCGGGCAATCCCAGTGAATATCAGATGATTATCAGCAATGCCTGCAATTTAAAATGCCGCAGTTGCAGTCCCAGCCACAGCAACCTTTGGCAAGCCGAGCACAAGGTAATCTGGGGCAATACTGGCTATTTGCAACAGCACGGGCAAAGCGGTGACAAAAACGGTTTGCTATGGAAAAACCGCCAGGACTGGATGAACAGCGTGACCAGCTTGGAAATTGTAGGTGGCGAGCCTTTTTATATTCAGCAATGGAATGAAATCTGGGACGAATTAGTAGAGTCAGGACGAAGTCGAGATATTCGTATTTCGTTGAGTTCAAATGCCACAATTTTTGCCGGTGAAAGGGTTAAATTTCTCAATGACAATTTTAAATCCGTAGGGTTGGGTCTCAGCATCGACGGCATGGGTAAAATGTACAACTACCTGCGTCACCCTGGCAACTGGGACGATGTAGAAAAAAATATTCGAGCTTATAGCCAGATGAAAGCTCGAGGTGAATTAGATAAAACCATTATTTCAGTTAGCCATACTATTGGTTGGCTCAATGCTTGGTATATTCCTGAATTCACAGCTTGGATCCAGGAAAACACACATGAATTTTTAATTTGGTACAATCTCATACATTTCCCACAGCACATGGCCATGTGGGCCATACCTGACCGTGTCAAAGACATGATCGAAGAGAAATTGGTTGCGAGTACCGTGGATGCGGATACTGTGAGAGGCTTGATCAATCACATGAATAGTCGCTTACCAAGCAACAAAGACCTAATACGCATGTACCAGACATTTAAACGGCATGATAATATTCGCAACGAAAGCGTGTATTCAGTTATTCCCAAGGAATTTCTAGATATAATGAGGAATGTAATGATATGAGCACAGTGAACAAGAAAATTTTCACCGACGAAGAATGGAAAAAAATAACTGAAGATCCGGACACAACATTTTGTCCGGCTCCGTTTAATTCCTATTATATACACCCCAATGGGGGACTAGGTGCTTGCTGTGTGCATAAAAGCGGATTACGACAAGGACTTGATGTCATTGAAGGCAATGACAACGAAGCAATTGTAAAGACCTATAACAGCGAATCATTTAAAAAGCTTCGCAAAGACTTCTTAGAAGGTGTTAAAAATCCCGAGTGTAGTTACTGCTGGAAAGGTCAAGAAGTTGGTTCACACACAATGCGAGAGGCCATGCTAGATTGGATGCACAAGTGGGGAGTCAGCGAAAGTGTACGCAACAGTATCAATGAAGATTACAGCATCACTGAGCCAGAAATTCATTACTTAGATGCTCGACTTGACAACAACTGCAATCTCAAATGCCGAAGCTGTGGACCAGAATACAGTACAACTTGGTATCCAGAGTCTCTGGAACTTCGTGAAATGAATATCATTGGACCAAATTTTAATTCGCCTGAATTGAAAAGATTTTATGAAGCATCAGTGGATGTCAAAGCATTGGAAAAAAATATTACAACCCTACGCCGCATTTACTTTGCTGGCGGCGAACCCTTGATTATGCCACAACATTATCAAATACTGGATTTATTCCTGGAACACGGAATGACAGATATTGACATTTTTTACAACACCAATTTTAGTAAATTGTCTCAAGGTCGTTACGATGCCATTGAATATTGGAAGAAATTTAAAAATATTCAGGTCACTGCAAGCCTGGATGGTAATCATGCGCGAGCTGAATATGCCCGTAAAAATCTCAGCTGGGCAAAGGTCATTGAAAATAGACAGCGTATGCTAGACGAAGTTCCACACATCAAGTTTTTCTTGGGCCCAACATTGAGCATTTACACAGCATATAATATTGTAGATTTCCACCGTGAATGGGTTGAACTGGGATTTATTAAACCCTGGGAGATAATTGTCAATCCTCTTTATGGTCCAGAACATTTGGCTATCTCTAATCTTCCTGACCACCACAAGCAACGGTTGATCAAGCTCTATCATGACCACATTGACTGGCTTGAAGGTTTTAGAACCGAAGCTTTTCATTTCGTGCCCAATGATCAATTAAATCGCACACAAGATCAGTCTCCTGTTTTAGATCGTGTTATTCAAAGCTTTCATGCTGCCATTAACCAATTAAAAATACCAGCAGTGGAAAACAAAAACCTCAAGGTCCATTGGGGCAAGGAAATGTGGCTGGATAAAAAGCGCGGAGAAGATATGTTTGCAGTATTTCCTGAATATGCTGACATGAAAGAACAGTGGACTCAACCCTGGCCTGCAACAGCAAACCCCTTATAAACGCAATGATAAAGATTGAATTAGATCAACTTAAATCTCAGACCAGTAATACATTCTGTATGGCCAAGTTTCACGAAGCCACAATGTGGCTCTACAGTGGAAAAATTGCCAGTTGTCATCATAATCCTTTTCACAATACTGGATTTTCTGTTGACACCTTTTACAATACACCTGAGAAGCGGCGGCAACAGCAAGCCATGCTGGCAGGAGAACAACCAGATCCTTGCAACTATTGCTGGAAAATGGAAGCACAAGGTCTAACCAGTGATCGCTATTATAAAAGCATTAGCTATCTCAACCCCTTGCCAGCTGAAAATTATCTAGACCCTGAATTTAATTTTAAACCTAGGGTACTTGAATTAGCCTTTGAAAAAACCTGTAATTTAGGATGTTCTTATTGCAATGCTGATTTTAGCACTCAGTGGGTAAACGATATCAAAAACAATGGAGTTTATGTCAATATTGTCACTGACTCCAGAAAGCATTATCAGCGTCCTGCTGATTCATATCACAGCGATTCTGCAGATCCAGCTGTGTTTTGGCGTTGGCTAGATACAGTCATTGATGAGCTGGATATTATTCGCATCACTGGCGGTGAACCCATGTTACATGAACAAACTTTTAATCTCATTGATCATGTGCGAGAAAAGAATCCAGATATAAAAGTAGCCATTAATTCTAATCTTTGTCAGAAGCCAGTGGTCTTGGAAAGGTTTAAACAAAAAATCAAAGGCATTAAAACAGTTAGCCTGTACACCAGCAATGAAAGTGCAGACCATGTGGCAGAGCTATTACGAGACGGCATGAATTATCAAGAGTGGTTGGCAAATATAAAGTTTATGGATGATGCTGGCCTTGACCACATATTTGTGATGACAACCATTGGTGCTGTTTGTTTACAAAATTTTGACAAGTTTTTAATGGACATTATTCAACTGCGGCAAACCATGAAGACTCCAATCAGTGTGAATTTTAATTTTCTAACCTACCCGGAATTTCAAAGTTTTCAGGCACTTGATCAAATGAGTTTAGATTCATATTATGAAAAATATCAACGATTTTTTGCTGGTATTTTGGAGCAACTAAATACCCACGAAACGGAGCGTTACCAGCGATTGCTAACACTATTAGATCGACACCAAGATCCAAATCAGCCAGCACTGGCAGAGGATTTGTTGTCATTTTTCAGACAGTTTGCTCAGCGGCGCACGAAACAGCTTGACAATATTGAAGTGATCGGGAGATTGAGTGAAAAATGACCGAGAGAGTTTTATTAGATAAATTTTACGAGATAGACTTTGATGATGGTCAGCGTGTGCATACACTACGCTATCAGGTCGTTGACTCGCCGGTAAGCAGACTGTGGTTGGAACGAACAAGGTTTGCCCTGGCACAAACGGACTGTCATATTTTTGGTAATCAGTGGATGACTACCGTTGCCACTGAAGTAGAAATTCATGCTCTTTGGAAAAAAATGAAAGGCCTGGTAGACGAAGCCAACTCGGGTCGTTATATCAAGGTTGATCACATAGAAATGGCCGATGACATAGATCTTGCAGTGGACAATCGTCCAGCATTGAATTATCTACACTATCGATTCCATGAGTTTGAAGAACATGTAGCAGCCACTAATAATTGGGTTGATGGATATGATCCATTGATTCAACTGAATGTTGATATTCACAAGCTTGAGGCCATGATTGGCACCAACTCACAGACCTTGACAGCCGGCTTCTTTTTACATTCGTTGACGCTAGAGCCCATGGAGTATACCATACAGGAACATGAAAAAGCAGAACTCTATGACTACTTTTATCACGATCCCAGCTTTGGAGATCTCTTGCTTGGCTATCATACCGTTGGTAAAAACATATATCACTGCTGGAAAGACAATGATATTGAATTGGTAAAAAAAGGTATGGTTCGTCCTCAGAGAACTATCAGCAATGAAGTGGTGTTATTTTTTAACAGGCATCGCGGCATTGGCGGAACTGCACTTAATCGACCTGGCGAGTATCGTCGAGTCAGCAAACAGGTAATCCAGTGGGTTGCAGATAACAACCTAGATCAATATGTTGACATGAGTCAGCCAGAACATCAAATAACTTCATGTCCGCTAGTGGCTCAGCTGGTTGACAAAGATAACATTGATTTTATGTACATCAATGAAATTTTTAAAACTTCTAAGATTGTAAAAACCAGGGTAATTGAATAAGCACATGAACAACACTATCGCATTTGGGCTGTATAATCAAATTGGCTCAAGATCTGCCGCATATCAGGAACACATTCGCGGAATCACTAATTTTGCTGTGGGCTTGCAGGTTGTCAGGTACAACCATCAAGCGGAGAAATCTACCACACTCATCGAAGACACTGACCTTGATCGCATACTCGAACGAGCCAGCTTGCTCAACACAGACTATGCTTATATTGTAGGCTATGGTTATCGCAGTTACAATGATCAGCTGGTGCATGACATGATACGACATGCTGAAGAAAACAATTACAGCGTGTTGGCACACATCCTTGAGGACAATCCCCAAGACCGCACGAATGGATTTTATTGTCTACACTATCAATGCCTTTTGATTAACATGCATCATTGGCGAAGCAGTGGTTCACCAAGGTTTGGTAATCGTGAAACCGCAAACACCCAGTTGGCCGAAGTAATTCGCAGTAGCGGCAATTTCCACGACGACTACACACCATATGAAATATTACCCACAGGCAATCAAAGACACTATGAAGGTCCTGTTAGAGAAGGATGGAATCTAGCAAATGAAATGCTCAAGCAAGGATACCGCATTGGCAACTTTACCAATGAAATTAGAGCATTAAAACAGCACATCTATCCTGAGGTTGGCACAGAACTAGAGCAATTGCTTGCTGGTGATACCACAGTCGAAGCACAAGAATACAATCAAAAGCAATACATCAACCTCATGACCTTTCAAGGTTTTCAAAATGCTGTCTATGTGTTTAACACTGATCCAATGTCCAAGGATTATATTCACTACAACAAGACTACCAAACTTGACAGCATCTATTGTGTGGCCGCAGGATTTAAGCCTATACAGTTGATGGATCAATGCTTGTGGAATGATGCAACACAAATGGTCTATTTTGACTATGCTGAACCAGCTTTAAATTTTAAACAATGGTTGGTTGAGAACTGGGATGGTCGAGACTACATTGCTGCCATTGAGCACTACAAGTCCACAGTCAACCCAGGCTTTAACCCAATTTGGTTTGTTGGCAAAGACTATACTCCAGAGTGGAACAAAACTATGGAATACTTTGGCGGTGAAGCAGCCTGGCTAGATCTCTGGAACCGATATAGAAAATTACCGCACAAGTTTATTAGAACTAATTTATTCTCAGACTACAAAGAACTTGTTGCTGACATGAAACAACACACAGGTAATAACTTGATTTGGTTCAGCAACAGTTTCTACACCGAAGCCAGTCTAAGGCATTTTCGTCCTGCTGAATTAAAAGCCCTTTATGAAAATTTCATGACAGCCTTGGCTGACAATAATCAAAGTTTACAGATCTGTGGCTCAAATGATGCCGGCGGCAATAGCTGGAAACACATAGGAACAATAAAATGATCTCATCAATTGTAAGAGAGTTCTTCAATGACATTGACAGTCCTTGGAGCATGGATTTTAAAACACAGGAGATTCCCAAGTTCAACACCGACGGCGAGCTGGTAAATTGGATTATACATCACAGCGGTTGGCCTTATTTGCCATTGGTGTTGCCTGGGGCTCCTTTTGCTGACATGCTGAGAGAAGCACAGGGCCTGGAAGACCTCTTTGTTATGCATCGTACTACACCAGGTGAAAACCCTGAATATGCCAATCAGGGATGGAAAAGCATTTGCCTACATGGGGAAGCCTGGGACAAGACCGGGCACTGGGAAGCCTACGAGGACAACAAGGGCAAGAAATTCGAAGACATTGTCTATCGCTGGTGCGACGAAATCACAGAACGCTGTCCGGAAACTACTAGATATTTTCGCGAAGTATTTCCCGAGCATCGCTTTCATCGACTGCGCTACATGTGGCTAGATCCCGATGGTTACATTCAGCCTCACCGCGACAGAGAACAGCATTTCCTAGGCCCTATTAATGTGGCACTAAACAATCCCAAGGGCTGTGAGTTTAAAATGGAAGGCAAGGGTTATGTACCCTTCAAGGACTCGGGCAATGCTTGCCTAGTAGACATAGGTAATTTACATTCTGTATGGAATCGCAGTGACACACCGCGCATACACATGATTTCACACGGTGGTGCCAGAGAGCCTTTTAATCAAATTGTGCTAGACAGCCTGAAACAAGCACTGGTATAAATGCAAAGCCAATACAAGATTGAAAATTACTGCGTTGAGAACTTTTATGCTCTTGGCAATCTAGCACAAGGTCTTGAAGTTCTAGCCCAGCTTAATCAAGACTCTCAATTCCGACTGGTTGTTGTTGCAGACACCAACGACGAACTTGACAGCCTTCGAGAAGTGACCGAGCAAACACTTGGTTGCTATCTCAGCTTTTTTCTAAGCAGTGACCCAGAATTAGTCGAAGATATCAAATCACAAAGTCGTGCCAATAATTTTTTCTGGCTTGTCAATGACACCCAGGCAAATCAAATAAGACAAGCTGGGTTAGGTAGCAGTGAGCTAACAGTCAATGGTCAAGACATTGAAACCCTTGGCAGCATCAATCAAAAGAATCACTATCATCAATTGAGATTGACATTTAGAAAGTACGGCACTGAACAGCAAAGACAAGTTAGATTTGATATAGGAACAAGTTTAGTTGCACAAAAATGGGCTCGTGCATGTCGGTATGATTACCTTGACAACAATCGTGCTGAATTTGAAAAAAACTTCATGCTACAGAATTGGCAATTTCCTGCAGATAGCCAAGTAGCAAGAAATATACCAGTGCTCTGTGCTGAGTTAAACAAATACATCAACACCATCAATGCGTACTTTGATGGTAGTGATCCAGTAAAAAGACCATTCTATCATATCTCGCAGTTTTTTGATCCGGCCACTCTAGATCAAGATATACTAAATGAAATACATCATCACTTTGAGTTATTGATAGGGCAGGTATGGAACCCTGCTCAATATTTCCTCAATGCAACATTGCCAGTGATGTTTGCCATACGGCAGTTGAATAATCTCTGCCATGAAATGGAAGGCATGCGGCAACAGACTCTGGGTCAAGCCCATTGGAGCGCCTATGTGTTTTTCCCTGCAATGCCGGTGGTTCGCTACAAATTCATTGAAAGCGACTATGACAATTACACACAGTTTGAAAACTTTGGGGACATTTTCTTACACTATTGCCAGCTTGGTAAAACACCATTGGAAGCGTTTCATGACAATGACGATGTAATACACACCGAAAATATCACTGGTCTGCGCTATCTCAGCGGCGAGTTTAATGTATTCCTAAACAAAGAATATCCGCAACAAGCTCAAGCCAATGGTATCAATGAACTAAACAGCAGACTATACCCATGGTTGAGTGCAAGAGGTATAGATCCAAACAGCAAGTTCACTGGCATTGGAAAAATATTAGTGGCAAAACTGGTACGCACAGATTGGCTCACTGACCGCATAGAAGATATTCTCAGCGACTTGTTTAACTACGATGACATTTATAAAATTGAACTGCTGGACTCTGCGGGCAATACTATATCATCAAAACTCTTGGACTATACCTGGCGTGATCAGGTCCTGCGAGACGAAACGCGACTGAGTTGATAAGTAGTCTTAGAATGAATCTCACTAACGAGATTGGAGAACTACTATGAAAAAACTTATTGCTGTAATTGCGATGTCTTTGCTGTCAACTGGAGCGTTGGCAGCAAAAGAACCCGAAATGAAAATCTACGATTGGCAGATTACTCGTGTTGTTGATGGCGACACAGTAGAGTTTGCCGCGCCTTGGTTGCCAGATCCACTGAAAAAGCGTCTGACTATTCGAGTATACGGTGTAGACACACCCGAAAAGGGATTTAGAGCCAAGTGCGAAAGCGAAGCCAAGCGTGGCGCCGCTGCCACAGAATTTACCAAGAAAGTAATCACTGACAGCAAGAAAGCCCAAGTAGCTATTTGGGACTGGGACAAGTTTGGTGGTCGCGTACTAGGCGATATTATTGTTGACGGAGTAAGCCTACGCAGCCTACTGGTCAAGAATGGCTTTGCTAGAGAATACTACGGTGACGCAAAACAAAGCTGGTGCAATTAATAAATCAAAAGGAAGCACATCATGAAAATTAAGATGCCAAAGGTAAAAGTGCCAAGTACCAAAGACATTGGTAAGGCGTTTAATGACGCGGGCAAGGCCATTGAAAAAACGGCCAACGATGCCGGTAAGGCCATTGAAAATACTGCCACTGATGCCTACAAAGATGTCAGCAAGGCCGCAACAGATGCCTACAATTATGCGGATAGCCTGGCAAAAGACACAGCCGCAGTTACCAAGAGTGTTGCCAATACTGTGGCCAAAACCACCGAAGAAGCAGCCAAGCAGGGTATCAATGTTGCCAGTGATGAATGGAAGCAAGGCAGTAAGTTTGCTGTGGATGCCTACAACGAAGGCGCAGAAGCTGTACAAAAGGCTGCAGAAGATGCTTACGCATGGTTAGATGCCAATGCTTGCCGCATTGGATTGACTACTGGATTGACTATTGGCATCGTTGCTTACTTTACACCAAAACCAGCACCAGCAGATCCAGGCACAGTTAACTCAACTGCTGCCAGCATGACCTGGGGTGCTTGGTTTGCAAGTCAGGCAGGCAAGCAGGTTACAAAAGCACAAACAATGGCTTTAAGCTGTAGTATTGCTTATATCATCAACGAAGGACTATTTTTAATTCCAGGTGTTAAGGGACAGGTTAATAAAAACTTAATGTTCAACTGCCTGGCCAATAGTATCAACACAACTATCAGTAATCCAGTGCTTTGGGGTACTCCTGCAGGTGTTGGTGTTGCTGTGAGTTCGGGTATTGCGCCCATCGTTGCAACACTGATTTGCGAAGGTGTATTACCAAAAGGTGCAAGTGCAGGTCCAGATGCCAAAGCCGCAGAAGAAGGCATTAAAATGGCCAAGGATGCACTGAAGAAACTGGGCCTATAAGATCGTACTTTAGTAAACCAGCAAAAGCCCAGAATACCATAAATAACTCTGGGCGAGAAGATGGCCTTTAAATTTGAGGAATTACATCATGGCGACAGAATGGACAGACGCACTAGGTCAAGTATGGGAAATC
>Ga0222712_10006467_pt1 | contig 11566 bp, 9 predicted proteins | sample C33_657DmetaG_FD_165043 | JGI IMG/M metagenome (GOLD analysis project Ga0222712, IMG submission 165043) | Estuarine water microbial communities from San Francisco Bay, California, United States - C33_657D | ecosystem: Environmental > Aquatic > Marine > Unclassified | place: USA: California... | reverse complement strand
CGATCACATCACCAGCAAAGCACCGTTACCCATCAGCACAACGAAGTAAAGCCTGGTTGAGCGGAATTAGTACTAGCTGGGGAACCAGCCGGGAATCCTCCGTGTCGCATGGTTTTTATGGTTTTGTATGCCGACGTCGCCCTCGCGAGTGCGTTCGCGATCGATCGACGCGATCGACGCGATATCGATCGCGATCGACCGATCGACGCGATCGATCGACCGATCGACGCGATCGATCGACCGATCGATCGACCGACCGGTCGAAAGGCGCGATCGACGGGCGTCCATTCGTCGATCGCGCGAGTGCGCGACGATGGCGAGCGGGTACGGCGCGCACGGAAGCGAAGGACGATGCGCGCCGGCGTGGAGAGAATTCGCAAAGGTTCGTTCACGGCGACGCACATGACGAGGCGCGCGCGAGTGCGAGGCGAATGACGACGGATTCGGTCGATGCGTCGCGTGCCCTAGCGATCGTGAAACGGATGGAAAGGAATCGATCGAGGGACGACGTGGCGAGGGGGGGGGTGAAACGAAAACGATTGGAAAGTGTTGGACTGACGGAAAGCACGCGCGCGATGCGAACGCAGTGCGCGACGGAGGCGGAGGATCGATCGGTTTGTTTTAAGTTTCGCGAGGATTACATCGAGTGCTTGCACCACAAGAAGGAGGCGACGGCGGAGAACGAGGTGGCGAGAGTGAGAGCAGAGCGGTATGCGAAGGCGAAAGAGGAGATGTTGAAGGAGTTATGGAGCTTTTCTTGGGTGACGGATCCAAAATATGCCCCGAAAAAGGAAGGGAAGTGAGCGGATGACGAGCGTAGACTTAGCGGCGGAGATAAAAAAAACGTGCACCCGCGGCGAGCGAGGTTGTAGTAAACAAACACACAAACAAACACACTAATGAAACGGTGACGCGACGATGCGAACGCGCACGTACGCGGACACGTTGCGAAATTCGTCGAGGCGCACGTCACGAATGGTTGTCAATAAAACGCAGAGAGAGCGAAAGGGGTATTTTGGTCGTTCACGGCTGTCGGCTGTCGTTCCATGCTCGTGAAATTTTTGACGAGGCGAGAAAATGGGCAAAGAATGCACAGCAGTTGAGCGAAAATCCTTAGCGATGAACAGGTCGTACTGGAAAAAGCTCTAAAAGCTCTGCGTCAAATGTTGCTATTGTCAAAGAAGAGCAAGACGGACGAAAAGAATTTTCGGACTGCAAAAATGAAAGAAATGAAAAAATGAATACCAACAAGACAAAAATGACCGAAAAACACACACATAATCTCATTGAACAAAGCACGTCAAGAAGTATGGGTATTCATTTTTGTCAACTATTGAACGCACAAGAATCTATCTATCTACTAGGCTATGTTTCACTATCACTGAGGCGCTTGTACTATTTTTTGGCGCTTGGCGGCGGCGCTTTCGTCGGGTTTCTCCGTCGCGCGGTCCTCCGTCGGACGAATTTTTCGGTGCGGATACACGATGCGCTCCCCCGTGGTTTCGTAATCAAAGACATTTCGCTGCGGTTGCGGGTCATTCTTGGAGAAGTAATCCATCTTCGTAAGCGCTTCGAGCGCGGTTGGACGACGCGTGGGGTCGTACGCGCATAACGCGTCGAATACCGCGACGATTTCCGCGTCGCCGCTCAAAGGCCTCGATTGCGGTGGCACCCCATCCGGATGGGCGCTCGGGTACAAAATGTGTCGGGCCTTTTCGTAGTACGGATGATGCTTAACCATGGGCCAATCTTCAACTGTGGGCGTGCCTTTAAGCTTCACTATGGACGCCAACTGTTCCTCCTGGTACATCGATCTCGGGTTCTCTCTCTCCTTCGGCACGCCTTGAAATGGCACCACGAGCGTCGCGAGCTCGGCGAATATGCACCCCGCGGCCCAAATGTCGATCGAACGGGTGTAATGCCGCGCGCCGAGCAACAGTTCAGGTGCGCGATACCACAAAGTAACCACCGGACCGTTTTCGTACAGCGGACGCAACAACATTCCGGGATCGACGAACCGCGCCAAACCGAAATCGGCAATCTTCACCGTCCCGCACTCGCTCCCATCGCCCATCAATAACACGTTCTGTGGCTTAATATCCCGGTGCATGATCCAGTTCGAGTGCAAATAGTGCAATCCGTGCAACAACTGCCACGAGATACTCTTCACCATGCGCGGATTTATCCACTGCCGATGCTGCCGATGCCAGTGCAAAATCACCCCTAAATCGTACTCTGCGTAATCAATCGCGAGCGAAAGCGAAAGCTCTTTCCTATCCACGATCACTTTATACAACCTCACGATATTTTCGTGCGCACAACTCCGCAACATCGTCACCTCGCGAAACGTCGGTTGCGGCAACCCGGTCGTCGGCGCCTTCCCATCCTTCTCACCCTCGCCTCTTTTCGGCGTCTTAAACGTCTTTATCGCGCACACGCGACCTACGTTCGCGCGCGCGCCGTCATCAGTCCTTCGACTCCACGTAAATAATCCCCCGACACACCCCGTTCTCACGCTCGCCTCGCTCCGTTCATCGTCGTTCGCTCGCTCGCTCGCTCGCTCGCGCGCGCGCTCGCTCGTCCATTCACCTCGTCGTCCTCGGGCGTAATGCACGTGCCCGAACGCGCCTTCGCCGATGACGCCCACGACGTCGAAATCGTCCTCCGCCGACGTCGATGGGGTCGTCCAACGCATCGTCCGCGAGTTCGCTCGCGAGGCGTCGCTCGTCCAATGTCGCTCGCCCATCGTCCTCCGTCGGTCGATGCGCGCGCGTTGTCGTCGTTGTCATTGAGTCATGACTCGTCGGTTGACCCACACGATGTCCGACCGACCGACCGACCGACCGACCGACCCAGTCGAGCTCAATTTAAGCTCCAATCGACTTCACGACGACGGACGATCGGGCGACGATCGTCGCGCGAACTCACGCGCCATTCGTCGCCGCACGCATCGCGCGCGGTGACAAATCATCACCGTCGCGTCGTCCGTCGTCGTCGTCGCATTCGCGTGATAAATGCCCGTCGCCGAAGACGAAGGCGATGACGACTTTGACGCGATCGTCGAGCACGACGACGACGCGATCGATCGAAGCGTCCATCCGAGCGGGATAGTGCCGGTGTTACAGTGCGTGAGCGCTCGGCGTCGCGCGTGAGCGACGACGAATGACGAGGCGAATGCGAGATGGATGTGCGACGAATGGAGAGATGAATGAGACATTAGGGAAGAGGGAGACGATCTATGTTTTGGTTCGAAGCGAGGCGGCGAGCGAGCGCGAAGCCAAGGGAGATTGGATGAACGCGCGAGGACGATTGGATTGACGATTGGGGTTTTCGGTGATTTAGGAACATCGTGGCGACGGTGAACTTGGATTGTAAGCTGGATCTGAAGACGATCGCGTTTCACGCGAGAAACGTGGAGTATAACCCAAAGGTGATTAACCCTAGAGGCGGCGAGAACGCGCGAGGCGAAGCGCGGGCGAACGCGTTTCGAGCGAGGAAGGTTGAAAACTTTGAGACTGACGATCGCTGCGTGGGATTGATTGAATTAGCGTTTTGCGGCGGCGATCATGCGCATTCGCAACCCGAAGACGACGGCGTTAATTTTTAGCTCTGGGAAGATGGTGTGCACGGGCGCCAAAACGGAAGCGTTGGCGCGCGAGGCGGCGAGAAAGTACGCCAAGGTGATCATCAAGCTCGGTTTCCCAGCGCAGTTCAAGGATTTCAAAATTCAGAACATGGTTGGTTCGTGCGATGTCCAGTTTCCCATTCGTTTGGAGGGTTTGGCGTGGCAGCACGGACACTTTGCGCAGTACGAACCTGAACTATTTCCCGGTTTGATTTACAGAATGCAAATGCCAAAAATTGTGCTTTTGATTTTTGTTTCGGGGAAAATCGTGTTGACTGGGGGCAAACGTCGGGAAGATATCTACCAGGCGTTTGAGAATATATATCCCGTATTGACTGAATTCAAAAAGTTGGCGCAGCCGGAGGAAGGCGCGACGATGCCGGCGTTGCCGCAACCAAAATCCAAAGCCAAATAAAAACGCCGCTCGAGCGAGCGGGCGAAAAAAAACTAATTAGTGAGACGGAAACAAAGCACGGCGATGGTGAGAGAATAAACAGACTGCGAGAGAGAGGCAGAGGAAGACAGACAGAGTCAGAGAGAGACAGAGAGAAGACGCACGCAGACAGAGAGACAGACAGAGAGAGACAGACAGACACAGAGAGTTGACATTTAGAACGAGATGAAGACGAATCACCGACGCCGCGAGCGTACAGGCGTGGATGAACGGAATCACACAATGCGCGACGCCGCGTCGCCCGACCCCCGAACCCGTCGCGCGATCGACGCCGAACGATGTCGCGCGATCGACGCCGAACGACGCCGCGCGTACGACGACGGCGACGTCGCGCGCGCGCGCGCGCTCATCCGCCATCCTTCGCGACGCTTCGCCGCGCTTTTCGACCCCTAGCGGTTTCAAACCAGTACCAACAGTAGCACGAACGTTCGCCTCTCGCCTTTCCCCGCGGCGCGAGTTCGCCTACGAGTCTCCGCGCGCGCGCGCGCCTTCGTCGCCCGCCCGCGCGCGCTAAACCCTCCACCCCCACCCCCCCGATCGCTTTTCGTCGTTTTTCTCGTACTCAGCCTTAGACGACCGCCGTCGAGGTCGCACGCCCGCGCGGTCGAGGGAGATCTCCCATAGTGCGCGCCCTGGAACCCGATGTCATCGCACGCTTCGCGACGCCCTCGATCGCCCATCGCGCGCGATCGCGCGCGCCCGCGCGCGCCATTCGCGCGCGCATCTTTCGTCGCCATGCGTTGCTCGTCGTTCGCCGTCGCGTCGCCCGTCGGCGCTCGCGACACGAAATCGAACGCCTCTCGCGTTCGACGCGTTCGTCTCGGCGCTATGAAGCGCGGCGTGACGTCCGTAAACGCATCGATTCGCACGCGCGATTCGATCGTCACCGCGCCGTGCGACGCGCGCGCGATCGAATGCGACGTCAGACGAGGACAAGTACGTCACGCGCGACGTCACGCTGGAGTGAATGATGAAGTTGAGCGAGAGAGTTTACGTTTGATTTGATTTTCACGACGCGAATGCGCGAATGCGACGCGCGACGGCGTCGATGGGCGATCGCGCGACCGATGGCGCGACCGGGGATGGTGCGGTGGAGATACGGTACCTCAGGTCGCGCGCGCGGGGTGGCGTTCGCGAGGGTTAAGTATGGGGACGACGACGTACGGGGATGACGACGACGAGGCGATCGCGTCGGTGAATTCGCGTTGACGTCGAAAGGAATTGTGTGACAAAGACTGACAAATGATTCGTCGACGCGCGCAGACGGCGGCGATGTCGCTCGCGGCGTCGCTTTTTTTCGCCGAACGAGCCGACGCGGCGCAAGAGCTGATGCAAACCGCGCTCGACGGACGACCGTTGGTGTTCCTCGCCGTATTCGGCCCGGTTCTCGGGTGGGTGGCGTATAATATTCTCGGACCTGGGATGCGACAGTTTGAAGGCATGCAAGAGAAGAATTCTGGGAAGAAGGGCGGGAAGAAGGGACGAGCTGTTGCCGCGCTCGCGGGCGGCCTCACGATGAACGCGATGTTGGGTATGCCGGAGATCGCCGACGCCATGACGGCGAATGATGTCGCTCAGTTGGCCGGCATTGACGGTCGTATTTCCATCTTTTTCGTGTTTGCCCCGGTGCTCGCGTGGGTGGCGTACAACATTTTGTCCCCGGGCCTTCGCCAGTTCGAGGAGATGAAGAAGAAGAACGCGGGCAAGCGCGGCGTGCTCGCGGGCGCGGGCTTGTCCGCCGCGGCGCTCCTCGGTATGCCGGAATCCTCCGATGCGGCGCAAGAGATGGCGAACCTCGCCGGTATTGACGGTCGTATTTCCATCTTTTTTGTGTTTGCCCCGGTGCTCGCGTGGGTGGCGTACAACATTTTGTCCCCGGGCCTTCGCCAGTTCGAGGAGATGAAGAAGAAGAACGCGGGCAAGCGCTAAGTTAGCCTGCGCGCAGCTAGTCAGCAACAATGACACCAACAACATAGTATTTAGGCAACACGCGGTCTCTCTCTCCGTCTCGCATTGAAAATTTCTTTGAGAAACGACGTAGAGCTTGTAACATTGAAAGAAAAATGCTTTCATATCACTCATGCGAATTTTCAGAACATTATCACCTTTTCATAGTACAGTACAAGCTAACGGCTATTGAATAGATCTGCAAATGGGTCTTTGATGTGGTTACCTTTGGCTGTTCCTCCCGACAAGGCCTGCGGAACGTCGCCCGCCGTAGTGGGCGCCTGTGGCTTGGATTGCACATGCGCGGGCGCAGCCGGAGTAGGTACTAAATTTGTCATAACCGGTATTGTGTACGTCGGCGCGGTGAGATCCGAAAGGAGATCGATAGGCGCCGCGGACGACGCGCGCATAGTCGGCGCCCCTCTTGGCGGCGGCGTGAACGCAGACATGACCGCAGGCTCGGGCTCTTTCTTACGCTGCGGGGCATCCCCAAACAAAGCGCCGGCAAGTTTCATCTTTGATGCGTCAACCTCGACGACAGGAGCCTTTTGAGAAGGAGGTCGGGCCGCCGCTGCCACGGGCGCGCCACCGATAAATTTTTCCACAGCAGAAACCGCCGCTTTCGGTGGCTGTTTTGGGAGCGCTGACGATGCTTTGTGATGCTCGAAAACCAAAGGCCCAGTACCACGAGAACTCTTCGCCATGACACTCGATTCAACGGCTTTATTATGCGCCTCTGCAGTCGCCGCACGCGCGGCGTCTCGCTGCGCCTTGCTCTGGTACGCCTTGGCACCTCTCGCGATCGCACTGGCGACGTGCTGATTCATCAAGGCCAACGAGGGATCGACGACAATCTCAGTCGCACATGGCGCCAATGCACTTGCCCGAGTGGATGCAGCTTCAGCCATGAGCGCCATGACTTCGTTTGCGCGCTGTTGCTTTGTTATGGACTTGCTCGACATGTTTCGCTCCAAGGCGTGCTGTGCCCGAACGCTTAAATTTCCACCCGCACGAGAAGCAATCTTTGCGATCGCGCTGATCACTAAAGTTTCAATCGCCGGTCCTTCTATCTGTGTGTCGACTGAGTCGACGAGTAAATCCATCAATTCCTCGGCGCTCTTCCCGCTGAGCTCGCCGTACTCGCCGACGACCCACACCATTACTTCCAGCAACACCAACGGAAGTTTCGGTCGTTTGAATAACTTGACGTAGGTATTGGCGGCGGATTTACGAGACAGCTTATCAGCTGCGGCGTCCCCCGTGCCTTCCGCGATGAGTCTCATGAGATTCTGTCCGATCGAAGGCTTCACCACGTCCCCAGCGCTCTCAAATAACTCGGTCATCGTTTCCACATACCACTTTGTGTTTGGAGCGTACCTCTCGGCTAGCTCGGCGACTCTCGAAACCGCTTCTGCTCTCACGTATTCATCGCTGTATTTGTCACCGTCACGTTTCAAAAATGCCAACATTCGCTCCACGATGACCTCCACGTTGTTTGGTTTCGTCATCTTGTACAGCAAATCGAGCGTCTTTTTGCGCAGTGTCTCATCAGGGTCCTCCAAGCAATCCACGACAGCCATCTGGTGCTCAGCGGCGTATTTCGGGTTTACGTTTACTATGCAAGCTAAAGCATTCAGACCAGCGTATCTTAAGTTGTTGTTCGTGCTCTTAATGAAGCGAGAGATGACGAGCGCGCACTGCGCCAAGAGCTGCGGATTCGGGTAAATGCTCGCGATGGTCTTCACCGTTTCGTACACCAGCGCATTACCGATCTGATTCTTCGCATCTGCTCGCGCGAGCGTGTCTTCGAGCACTGCATACATCTCGCTGCTCGTCTCGCGATCGTGAGCGCCTAAAATTGCTAGAATCTTCAACAATTTTATCTGCACAAACGGTGCTGGCGTCTTGTGATATTCGTACGCAGTCGGCAATCGTCGATCAATCACTTGCTTCAGCACGCTCACAAAGCTCGGCGTCAAGTTCTTATGCGCCCCGGGCTCGGCTGAAATTAATTCATAAAGTGCGCACACCGCTGCGGACATCACACTCGGATCCTTGTCGCAAATCATTTCTCTAAGCTTTCCGTGCAAGTGACTCACGCTCGACGGACTCTTCTGATGAAATCTCGCCAAAGCCATCACCGCCTTCTTTCTCACGTGACTCACGGGATGCATTAATAGATTCACTACTTGCGGCAGCACCGCGGGCACGGTATCCTCGTTCACGAGCTTGGTAATCGTCGTCAACGCCGCGCACACTACCAAGTAGTCATCACTTCGTAAATCTTGTTGCACCGTATTCACGATCAATATGATCAAATCATGATCCTCGTTCAGGAACGCACTCGTCGCCAGATATCCACTACGTTTGATCGTCACATCCGATTCTACGCACGCCTTTACGGCGTGGATGTATCCGAAGCTCGCGTCGTGGCCGAGCATCTCGAGATACATTAACCGAAGCATGATTTCTCTGATCCTCTCTTTTTCAATCTTCGGTGAGGCGAGCAACGCGCGAAGGTACATGGATTCTTTCTGCATGATGACGTCTTCGTCACTTTTGCTCTTGCATTCTCCTGCGATTGTAAAAAAAGCGCGTGAGTACGCAAGCGAAGGCACTCTCTCGCGCGTGAGCGTTGAGCGCAGAGATCGAAGGACTATGAGCGCGCGCGAGGGCGACGCACCTATCTGACGAATGAAATCATAAAACGCTCGAGATTTAGTCTTATGCACGCCCGCTTGGGGCGCGGCGGACATCGTGAGATCGAGGCGCGCTTGGCTTTGTGAGGAAACACTCGAAACGCGTCGGGAGCTACGTAGTTTCTAGTATTCATCTTTTCTAAATTCTATTCAGGCGTCAGCGTCAATTTGTGTCTATTGATTGCGTGTTGCTGTCGAGGAGGAATTTTTCGGCGACTCTATCTTCGATCAAAGCCAACGCGGCTTCCTCGCCACGCGGTAACGAGTGACCGCCATAGGACCAGCGGACGTGCCGCTTATAAATTGTAAAGTTCAAGAAACTGTTCCCCCAGTGAGTTTTAATCTCGCGCGACTCTAGTGGCTCGAAGCAACAACATAGTTTGAGCCTCGTTCTACACGCCGGTCGACACAAATGCGGTTCGTTGACGACCAAGTGAGTCAGCAGCGGCAACTCGGCGCACGTGCGCAAAATATAGTTGATGGTTTCGGAATCAAAGTTGTGCGTCGTCGCGACGACAATCTTCGCCCCGCGACACTTTGCGAGCGCGTTTTCTGCGCTGTCGTTGATGAAATCCACTTCACGAAACTTGCGTCGCGCCTCGCTGACTAGTTCCTCCTGACATTCTATTCCACACACGCTTGCCGATGGAAACGCCTTGGCCAAACCGGCGGCAAGCGAACCGCATCCCGAGCCAACATCGACGATCGCCCCGGCGCTCACGTCCGTAAACACATTATGATCGCGTATCAAAGAGATCATCCCCACTTCATCGGTTCGACCGGGATGTAACGCCCGTCTACTCTTTTGTGCCGGCGCGACGTCAACATCTTCTTTGCTTAACACCGAATCCTTCGAAGCATTCCTGTTCATCTTCATCTTTTTCCCGGTCTCCAGCCGTAAAGGCTCGAGCAGACATTTCGGATCGCACATCACGTCCCTAGGTACGCACCGCTTCCATCGCGCTTTTGCGCCTAGCGTCGGATGCCGACACAAGCTTCCGCTCGGCGCGATCAATCGCAGCGGCACCGGCGGCGATTGAAAAACATCAAGATGCCACCCTCCGCTCTCGGCGCCGTGTAACTTCCCCTCTGTGTTTAGCTCGACGTTCCCCCAGAGCAACGTGCACGCGTGTGCCCCGGGTGGGAGCTGCACGCACGCTTCGAAGAGCTCTTTCACCAGAATGTGCGCACCGACTTCAATAATCACATCCTTCACCTCCACGATTTCAGCGTTCGCCGAACGATTTCGTGTGCGCGCTATCCATTCTAACGTCAGTTTAATCTTCCCCACCTTCCCGTCCTCGAGCGAGGCGCTGGGGACGTCGGTTTTCACCGATCGTTTCGTTCCGAGCTCTTTGTTCGAGCTGCGCTTCTGAACGTCCGCCGGCGGCTTTTGCGCGACGACGGACATTCAGGGCGCGGATTGATTCGCGCTTTGACCCGAACGACGCGTCAACGGCGCGCGAGAGCGCGTCACACAATGAAGAGTTGAAGATGCCGATGGCGGCGGTGCTGACTGGCTGACGACGAGCGGCAAGAAGCGCCGACGTCGCGTTTCACCGAAGATCGGCGGGCGCGTTTTGATACGCCGACGTAACAACGTCGCAGTTCATTCGCGAAACATGGATCAATATTGTTAAAAATAACTAATATCTCGACGATCTGAAGATACAGCCTAAATGCTACCGGCGGCGCTCTACTCTCGACGCGACTGCGCGCCGCTTACAAGCCAGAGCGACCCCAAACAACGAGCGAGAGAGAGAACGAAAAGGTCGCCATGATGGCGGCCCACGCCAAGTTCACGATGAACGGTTCGCCCTCAGCCACTTGCATCAACTCCGTCGCCGCTTGGACCGGCGCAGCGCTCAAAGCTTGGACGGCGAATCCCGTCGCGACGGCGCTCAAAGCAACCTACGTTTCGCGCGACGACGAGCGTCCACGTCAGTCCACGAGCGCCATCACTCTCATTCTCTCCCATTCCCTCTCCAAATCGCCAGAATCACATCACCCATCCTTCATTCCTTCCTCCTTCATCATCGTGAGCCATATCCCAATCCACATCATCATCCGCGCGCGCGCGACCCGTCCCGTCCCGCGCGCGCTATCCACACGCGCGATATCCCGCGCGCGCGTCACCCTTTTCGTCGCATCATCCACCCTCGACCCTCGCGCGCGCGCGCGCGCGCGCTCATCCGCACGAATGGCGTCTTAACATCATCCTCACATCCCACGCATTCAATCCCAATCGCCATCTCGCCATCTCAAACCGCCATTCGATTCCCCGGTCACCGATCGCGCGCGATACGGAAACCCTCGTCATCGCGATCGATCGATACGCGCGCGCGCACGCGCGCCCACATCGCATGCGCGAACGTCCTCGACGCGCTCGCGACGCGCGAACGAACAAAACGAATTCCATTTCATTCTGTTTTCGCGATTCTGATCATCCCCTCCGTCTCCCGTCGTTCGCATCGTCGTTCGATCGATCGCGCGATCGCGTTCGCCATCGTCCTCACGCGCGTTTCGTACCTCGTGTTCAACGCGCTGCGCGACGACTTCGCGTTTCGCCGCATACGTCGGCGTCGAGCGACGCGTCGTTTTGTTCGCGCGCGTTTTCGCCGCGCATGACGCGCGCACGAAGGGCGATACGAGGGCGTTCGACGCGAACATTCCCGAACGAGCGCGCGCGGCGTGTGACGACTGACGACGCATCGCGCGCGCGTCGACGCGATCGGGGTGGGCGACCGACCGAGTGACCGACCGACCGACCAAGTGACCGACCGACCGCGTGACCGACCGACCGACCGACCGACCCACCGACCGACCGACCGATCGCTCGAC
>Ga0222712_10006464_pt1 | contig 11571 bp, 8 predicted proteins | sample C33_657DmetaG_FD_165043 | JGI IMG/M metagenome (GOLD analysis project Ga0222712, IMG submission 165043) | Estuarine water microbial communities from San Francisco Bay, California, United States - C33_657D | ecosystem: Environmental > Aquatic > Marine > Unclassified | place: USA: California... | reverse complement strand
TATCTGCATAATTGTCTTGCTAGTAGGACAACCCCATGTCAAGAGCAGTGTCGCACAAAGGATCGTGCATCTTGTTGTACGACTTCAACAGCTCAATGAATATCCTTGACATCCTTCCGCTCTAGATACTGTGTTGCACTTCAACTGCGCTCGTAGACGGCTAGATGTTGAGTGGTTCGCTAGGGATCAAGTCACTTCCGTTCCTGATCTAGAAGCTCCTCAGATTGTGTGAACAAAAATGCAATTTTCTGACTGTAGGACTTGTCAAGTACTTAGTGTACATGTTAACCATGTGGATAGAATTGATGTTCTTGAAATGGAGATTGATTGCAATGTTGTTTGTAACATCATCAGTCGCGTGTAGAGTCACTGGAGCCATGTAAAAGGTATTCATGTGAATAAACAGTCCGTGTTCAGCTACAATGCTCTCCATGCTTCTATGCACTTCTTACTCGAAGAATACCACGTGCGAGTACACCTCCATCTTACGCATTGTATACAACCTCGTTAGATTATTTCCATACCCACTGCTGTGAGCTGTGATCAAAGCGTGAGGGTTCAGAGTGAAATCAACCTCTAATGGCATTAGCGACATTGGAATCAGTTTCTTCTCAGGCATCAGCACACCTATCAAACCACTGTAAATTGGGATTACGAATTCATAGATCTGCTAACCGAGCGGAATCATCCTGTAATTCCCTGCTCTGAAGAAGTTAACGTTACAATCAGAGAACGCTTCAATCAGAGCCATAGACAACACATCTTTGTATTTATCTGCAGAGTACTTGTCTACGAATTGTGCTAAAGGATGGTACTAGTTTCTAAGGAAGATTTTTTCGAACACGTTTCTACGGAACCGTCCCAGGTTCATTGCAGTTTCCTTACCGTTTATAATAAAAGCCTGATGAGCAGCAGTAATTTTGGCTGTTGTAAGTAAGGCAGATATCTCGTGTCTATTGAAGAAAACGGTGTTCCTTGTAATGTTACTCACTAGCAACTCATTTCCTAGCTATTCGTTAAGTCCAGCTCCGAACGCGTTAATAAGCGTATCTAGGGATTGGGTTGGAGAAGGTAACGTTCTACTGATAGCAGACACACTGTCACTTAACACTTCTAGTCCCACACTTGATTTCGTAGTAGTAGCATTAGTCAGATCAAAGGTATGCTCTGCATGGTGACTATAGTCACATTCTGCATCATCTATACCCGCAAAGGCCCACCCCCAAATACGTTCACCTACTCTGCCTCTAGGTCCCTATGTAGAATGAGCCATGGTGGTCCTGTTAAGTTATACATACGAACTGTACTTTTCGTTTTAAATGTACGGCGACCCTCCAAACCCTTCAAAGCTGTGGAACTAGGCTTGTTCGTTCGAATAGATCAAATCATTCAACATTGCCGCGACTACATCATACTATTCGATCCTCTCAATTTCAGTACCTTGAGAACGGATTACTAGTCTGTTAATGAACGAATGTGCACTTCTGTCCAGCATCTTAAATTCAGCGCCTGGTAGAGGAACAGAAGTGTGTGACTTCCCCGAGTCACTTAGTATTGGTAATGACTTTGTAGGATAATCGCCAAAACCACCTGAACTAGTGGATGAGTAGTCATAGTAATCGGTTAATCCCAAGTTCTTAAACACAACGTTAGTATCAAACACAAGAGCTTCAGTCACCACAGCCGGCATAGTCTGACTAGCAGTTAAATTCAATAATTTCTGAGCAATTAGCGTTTACGCGTCATATTAAGCTGCATTACCGGATCCTCCAAATGATGATACCAGCGATATCTGGTCGGCTCCTGTATAGACTGATTGAGTATCGAATGATCCATCTTTACCAGTTGTCTACACAATGTTTTCGAATGACAAGATACCTGCACCAAGACGGCATCCTACCTCCTAGTTTACCGCTTCATACGATAGATGTGAATTGTGCCACACAGTCTTTACACCTGCGCCAGACTGTTATTTGACGTTTTCCCAGTATTGTTTGAGTTTCAAAGTACCTGCAGTTTGCTTTTCTGCAATGTACGGTGCGAAATTATCACTTTCCTTTCCGAAATCGACTACCATATGGATATACGTAGAATAAGGGTCTAGGAAGCCATTGCCTATCAACTAAAACCGCACAACATCATTCGGAACCTGATTCTGTATGTTTGTTTACGGAGTGAATCTGATGAGTTTGACCTGGTTCTCTATGACCTCTGGTCTCAAGTCCGAGTACTGTATAGAACGCGGTATTTGTCTATCCATTATAATTATAAATGTAAACACATCCCGTAGGTGTAAGCGGCTTCGAAGACCGTGCGAACCAGTTCAACCAGATCAACGGAAAGCCTACGTTCCAGACTATTGAGTCATCAGATCAAATGCGTAAAGAAGCTGTACAGTTCTGGAATACAGTCACTAACTACGATTAATGTCTTGAGTACTACAAACGATTCAGACCTGAGTATCCTGAAGCTCTGCAGGTTGCTTCTGCTAGATACATGACTAACTTGGTTGAAAAAGGGAAGAGCAGTGAGAAGATTGAATAGGTTTCATGGGACTTTATGAAGGAAATAGAAGAGATCAAACAACAGGTACTCGGTTCAAAAAACCTCTCTAAGGTTTGACTTGATTATATCGTTTAGCGCCTTCTTCGATAACAATGGTTAACCCGTCTTACCCACCATCTTTTGTTTCATCTTACGTAGTCTTTTCTTCCTTATTGTTGTTCCCTTCTGCATGTGGCGATCTGCGGTGACTAGTGATCTCATGATCTATTCCTTGTCTCTGTATGATGTTTAGTGTTGATCACTCTCCATCGAACCCATCATCAACAGTAGTAGTGAGTCCATCATGGTGTCTGCTTACACATCTTTCACTAGTGAATCTCGTTCTTTCTTCACTTCTTCTCTAGTGGCTAAAGGCTTGCGTAGGAGTGGTTTGGGTGCAGGTGGACTGGGTACGGGTCGTTCAGGTATGACTGCTTTACGCTAGGGTGCTGACATACCACGATATCTGATAACATCAAAGATACTGTTTACCTTATCGTTCCTTATCCTATCGAAACCCTTGTCGACACCCTTCTGTTCTCTTCGTTTCAATATACTCCTAACTAACTCACTCTATCCTTTCATCACAGATTGTTCTTAACGAGGACGTGTGTGTAGTAGTCCTACAACGGGCTTGTTCAGCTTTTTGATCTCTTGCTCTAGTATAGCAGAATCCTGCTGTTACTCCTTAATCTTCTACTCTACGTACTTATTCACGTACTCTTCTTCCATCTCTCTGTTGTATTCTAAGATCTCATGAACAACGTCCAACGGTTCATACTTCCTTATAGGTTATGACTCTTAAGCGGGGATCAACGCTTCATACTTCCTTATAGATGGTGAGTCTCTGCTTTACGGTAGCATCTCTTTATCAGGAGCCAATGGTTCATACTTCCTTATAGGTTATGACTCTTAAGCGGGGATCAACGCTTCATACTTCCTTATAGATGGTGAGTCTCTGCTTTACGGTAGCATCTCTTTATCAGGAGCCAATGGTTCATACCTCATTATAGGTTATGACTCTTAAGCGGGGACCAACGCTTCATACTTCCTTATAGATGGCGAGTCTCTGGTTTACGGTAGCATCTCTTTATCAGGAGCCAGTGGTTCATACATCATGATAGGTTATGACTCTTAAGCAGGGTACTTTTGGTCTTGGTCAGTTTGTATGACAGATGTAGGTTAAGGTATGGGTGGTGGTTATTGCTGTACTTCCTTAGTCTCTTCCTATTATTACTGTACTCTAGACGGACTGTCAAACCTTGGACGAACAAGCGGTTTGTCAAACGCAGGTTGACCTAACAAAACATCAATATGAGAAGCCTCTATGAATCTCTAAGGGACTATAGGCTACCGTAGTTAAATTTGACCGGGTGGCTGCGAATACCTTTCGTCTGGGAAAAATCGTCTAAGAAGAAAGTGCGGTCTCGGTCGATCTTCCATAGGGGGCGGTAGTCGGTCTTGTAGTATGGGTTATTGAGGAAGTACTAATTAGTTGCTTTCTGCTGCTGAACCAGCCGCTTCTGCCATTTATCTGAATGCCTCATCTTCTGCTATCTATCTGGCTGCTTAAGCTACTAGATCTACAGCTATATCGTCGACTAATTAGTTATCCTATTACAGCTCTTAAGCTAGATCCTATTCTCGCTGTATGATCTATACCAATTCATTCTACAACATTCCTCGGAAAAACCCTAGTCCTTGCCTATAAGGAACGTTAACGTCGATCATGTCCTGTTCCACAACCCAATTCTGATCGAACGCATCTGGTAGCTAGTCTTACCCTATTGCCATGTCCACATCATCACGAAGCTCGTCTTCTAGATGTTATCGACCATTGTCACCCACCTACAACTCCAAAGCAGGATCAGGTCTTTGATTGTATCCCTGCAAGCCTTCATACCACTAACGAATGTTTCGTGATATATTGCGTATGAGACCGTCATTATGGTTTAACCGTAATACAGCATTCCTTGGCTACACATCAAAGGCAAATTGAAATTCGTCCATTTCATTCTTCTATTCCTCAAGTTATGGTACTGCTTCCACAGGTGGCTCTGCTACTGCTTCCACGGGTGGCTCTGCTACTGCTTCCACAGGAGGCTCTGCTACTGCTTCTACAGGAGGCTCTGCTACTGCTTCTACAGGAGGCTCTGCTACTGCTTCTACAGGAGGCTCTACTACTGCTTCTACAGGAGGCTCTACTACTGCTTCTACAGGAGGCTCTACTACTGCTTCTACAGGAGGCTCTACTACTATGTCACGTCTTTACGCCTACTCGTTCTCATATGCTGCTATCTCATTCTAGATCTTCCTTCTGATCATAAAATCTCTGTACACAGCAGGTTCGTCTATTCCTTAGGCTTTCAGACTTATCTGGTACACCTTGTCAAAGTCAATCCAATCAGTAATCGTCCACGACGTCTACCAATCATTCAACACCTACTCGAGTCCTTCTCCTCCATAAGTCAACAGCTGCTATAGTGCATTCCTTTAGTCCTTACTCAGATCATCACTGAATTATTTAACCAGTGATTTCTAGTACGTCGCAACATCCTTCTGGTTACTATACAGTTACAACCCCTAGAAAATCATGCTTGGTATTCTATATGCATGTTGTGCTATGTCAGACCCCTTTAGCTGTGAGATCTGATACATCTTCATAGGATCCATACTCCCGAATATATGCCCTAATGCTCTGTTCTTCAGTTAGGCTTAGTTCTACGTGTAAAACCTCTATCTAGCATCAGTCATGTCTGGTTAATATCCAAACAGACTCTACGCTACTCCCTTGATCATACCTTTGAAAAAGATACTCACAAAGTTGTTGAATATAGCATACTTTATATCCTCCACCTGCATACGCCGTCTACTGTCAACTCTCACAGCCATTTCCATTATGTTCAACGGTATGTCAAGTTCACTCTGACTAGGCATTACACTCTGGTTGTACACCAACTTGCTTTGGTCTTCTATGATGCGCTCTGCGTCTTAGTTAATTAGTTTGTTCGTTCTGAACACCTCCTAGACGCCTCTAATGATCTTACGGGACTACACTAACATAGTAGCAGTTATACCAACACCGATAAGAACTAACGCACTCGTAGCATAGGAGTTGTACGCGTCAAAATCGATTTTCTACTCTTATCCAATATCCTTGTATTCCTCGAATCGTATTGACTATGTACGCAGCTACTCACTAATCGTTGCATACTAACTCGCTACGTTCAACGCGTTATACATGAACGTTCCTGCGTTTGGATACGAGGTACCGTTCACTGTAATGTATGCTCTATTGTTGAAGGACATAAGAACTGTCTTCTAAGGAAAGTAATCCTTACTTGCCATTCCGTAGTAATCTTCATACCCAAACATTGAAGGCGATGTTACCTCGTAATTTTTAAGAAGCAACCCAAAAGCTTTACCTGCTGCGCTACTTAAAACACTAGACGCTTATCCAATACCTGAAACTACAGGCTATTTGAATTCGTCATATGCTTACTGCAACCATTTCACATTAGCATGCATTTTCATACTCTCCAAGAACATTGGCATATCTATCAATGATAAGTAGATCTAATTCACTTATGAATTCTTAGTATTGTCCTTACTCGTCTTATCAAGCATACGTTTTACAAAAGACTCGTCCTCTATCACCTAGAGATCTTGAATACCCAGGTATGATTTACGTACTAGTTCATCGTATGCAACGTTCGCATCAAGCTTTGCTCTTACTGTAAACCTATGCATATTTTACGCTTAACTCACGTTATCTATCATCTCCTAATCTAGAGCTTCTACCAGGTCTATGTCACTTGCAATAAACCTGTCACTACTTAACAATACCTACTACATGAATAGAGTTCCACCAAACACTTCATTTAAGCTTCTACCGCCGATGTTAAGGATTCTCGATTGGTGGAGTGACTTCAGCTGTACATTTGTCGAGAGGTTAGAGAACGACGTCTCTACCATTAACTAACCTACTCTTTATATACCAACGAAGGAAATACTCTTATCCTTGCTCAACTCTTCTGTACTGTTATGACGATATTATCGAGAATGCATAAGACTGAAAGCATCTGGATCAGTCCTAATGTTCGGCTTTGTACGTTAGTTGAATAACTATTGAGGTTACTTGTATATGTTGTAGTGGACATATTTATCTTCGAATACGCTGAGCAAGAGTGAAAGGTCTTTCGTTACCATCACCATATCATTCAATCCTATAGACGTAGCAACGAATGATTGTTTCATGTAGTTGACCATATAACTCTGTGCTAGGTCCTCTATCTCTTAAGCTTCCTGATCGCTGACTGGGTTAGCCTTCTATATATCACTCAACAGTGTCTCATAATCAATTTCTCTCTGCTTACGTTCTTCTTCCGTAAATACCACGTCTGTCATCTACTTGAGGAACTGCTATGGGTTCTCAGGTAGCAAGTCTAGAACAGCGATGAACCTATCTATGTCTGGGATAAGTACATCTTATACATACGCAAGCTCTCTCTAGAACTTCTACATAAGCTCAGTCCTATTATTATGTGAGAAAATCTTTCCTGATGATACTTATTCCAGGTAATTCTTCTCTATCTACAACAAAGCCCTCAGTGTAGTGATAACACTTTAATCAGCATGGTCTACGATTATTTCACTCATCGTTTTAGTGTACAGTTTAGCTTTATGCACGAATACTGCTAGGTTCGTCTGTTGAGTCTGCAGCAGTGTAATGTACGTGTCCTTAGAGAAAGGAGACGCGTAGACAAACTTTATCAGTTGATCCAGGTATAAGAATGAAGACGGTTACGAAACAGACCTTTTTATAAAGCTCTGGTATGAAAATTATTCCTTGTTATTAGCACCTCCAAAATCGAATTCTAGATTGCTGAACCCGATATAGTTAAGTGCGTCTAAACCATGGTTGTTAGTGTTTACAGCAATAAGAGACGTTAACAATTCCTTCTGCTTAGCCACTGCATCCATCACCGTGTTTAGCTAAGACACATCTTCTTTCTTGTTGAAGAAAAAGTTCATGTACGAGAGCATTTTGTAGTGAGTATGCTGTAGCTGTAACACTGTATACTAGTGTGCTAGATCGTATATGTTAGGTACATTGTACTACTCTCTCAAGTCTTATTTGTATATCCAAGACGCTGCCAGATAGATCCCCACCGACGTTGCTAACCCGATGCAAGTCCACATCTACCAACGGCTCTGGTTGAACATCTTCTTGTATACCTTTACTTGTTGTGTTCTTGAGAATTACTTCATCAAAAATGAAAGCTGCTCACCCTTAGCCTAAACCTCATGGTTATCCTCCCCCAGCAAGAACATGTGAGAGAGCAGTACAGTCTATGGAGATTTGATCAGTTAGTCCTAGTATAGCTTCTGTCGTTCTGTAGGTAAAAACATGTTCGCAACCTTCAATTGTATGTTAATGAGTTAGTTAACACTATCCATCAATGCTGCCTGTGTAGTCAGTGTTTTGTTACGGAAGAACATATCTGCTAGCAGAGTAGAGCAACGACCCATATCCGCTAACGGAGTAACTCTGCTATCAAAAAGCTCTAGGATCGTTCGGTGAGAATCGACTTCTCCAGCTACTGTCATTTATAGTATCTGACTAATAGAACTAGTCATCTACTCTCCTCCTAGATTACTTACATACTATTCTCCCATATTCTTGAACGTTTACAGCTGGTACATACCGTTACGGATGAGTGTCTTCAAGATTTTCTATCCTTCTGAATACAAAGACTCGATGTTATCTATTGCAGCCTCGCTTTACTCAGAAAGGTTCTCGTTACGATCTACAATGTTCGTTAGTATTCTACCGCTCAGTTACTTCATGATAGAGTCTCTGAACTGATGGTTCTATATCTTATCTTGTATAAGACTCAGTATAGCACTGCTTTGATTGATGATGTTATGCATATAGTTCTTCCTGTTAGAGTCATTCAACCCCATCACCTCCTCTATGGACTATCGTATCAATTGGTCTACTATACGCACAACTTTAATCGATTCCCTGTTCCTCTCTTAAGAGTCTTATACTAACTACATTACAGTCTAGGCTTTGGCTTTATTCTAATCCCAGTCCTCTATCTTGATACGGCGGTACTCCACAAAGGTTTAGTTTTAATTCATTTTCTCATCTGTCTCCATTATGCGTTAGTCAAGGTATCTATTGTATTCGTCGTGTAGTGGTACATAGTCGTTAGCGTTTTTCGCTCTGATTTCCGTTTAAATCTTATATTACTCCTACTAAAAATTGCGAGCCAATTCAGAGTTTAACTCGTTCTTTATTGCCTCGAACGCCGAATCAATCTGACTAGTACTATCCAAAGATTACTTCGTTACTAGGATCGCTACCTGCAAACGAGTGAAGTTGGTTCTGCCTGCTTACATATTCATCATCGCTAGCGCATACAGTATCTTTGCTCTACTTAACGTTGAATTGTCTTTGACTGCTTTATCTACCATCTGTCTCTACCAACCGTACGTGTGAGTGCTAGCTAACTATGCAGTTTCAAGCATGTTCGTTACTGCTGAATCGATTGATACAGACTGATTAGCGTACAGATCCTCTATAATGTCCTATAGACTGAGTGGTCCTCGTATGGGTAGGTTCAGGTTCCTACCACGTGCAAGCTAAGGAAGTAACTTAAATGTAGAGCTATTGTCTGTGTAAAACACTTCAGCCAAACAGAAGTAGTTCCCTGCAATACATGACGACAAGTGCTGCGAGCTTGCGACATGCTTCATTGCGTTTACTCTTAAGTGTTACAGTGCATATTGGTTCTCTATAACACCATTACACAATCCTCCTCTGTTTAACACTTGTTGCATGTCCTGTCTGGCTTAGAACTCATAGTAATATTGGGAGACTTCTATCGTTACTTCTACACCTACATGACTAAGGAACTACTCGAATATGTTTCGACGTACTAGATCACTGTTCGAGTTGGAGAAGTTAACATAATTAGCTATTTGGTAGTTAACTGCCAAACCTGTTATTGGGTCAGCATAGGGAACGTTATACCTTGAATGCAGTGTCTCTACTTTGGATTATATGGTGCTGTTATCAAGCAAGTGAACCATTGCGTTTCTAGATGCTTTGAGTGATTTGCGTAACAGTACCTCTGCTGCGTCTGCCTACAGTCGTAATAGAGTAGAAGCCTGTACACCCTCTGTCGTAGTAGTATTGAACCTATGTGTAAACAACGACAGGAATACACATGCCATATCATACATGATCCCTATAGATTTTACAAAGACCTTTGTATGTGTATACCTGAAATCTTGTTCGTTATCAAGCTAGCTACAGATCAAGAAGTCGCTCTGTTTAAGCTGCAGGTTGAAGGTGGAATGCTGTGTGTTTAGACCTATCATCACCTACCTTGTAGTCAAGCTACACTGCGTAATGAATACCTCGTAGCCTACTCGGAACTGTCCTGGTGTTAGCATGATACAATCAATGATAGACTCGAGCAACGCGATGTCATTAACCATGTTAGCAGCGTGATGTAGAGAAGTCTTAAAGTTCAAATGATCGAATAAACCTTGGTCTCCATGCGCTGACTGCTTACTCATATAAGCAGTAGAGTGGTACATGTCCTGCTGTGTATCAAGCAATCCCTGTTGCAATCCTTCCAGATCAGGAATGAAGTTATTGTCGTAGTGAGTAGCATTTGAGACTCTCTACAGCTTACATCCCAACGAAGGTACAGGCTGTCTCTACGTGGAGATCTCATCTGACATCCTTTGGAAGAACAGATCTAGTTAACCACAAAACGCTGTGTGTAACAGGCTAGCTTCGTCTTATGTGGGTTGGGGCTACACTACCATCTAAAAGTCAGTTTCCTACACATTCGCAAAGCTTAGTTTGTTTACTACACCCATAAGACTACGCTAGTTCATAGTTTCCTTTAGAGCTGTATTGTAAGACTGCAGTTGCTTCATAACACCTATCTAAGGTCTAATGGACTAAACGAACCAATCATACCATTCAGTTTGAGTCTGCTGGTAAAGCTAGCACACCCACTCACACACTATGAGATAGTCCTTTATCAGCTGTTTTTGATTGTTCTCTTTCTCTTGAAACGCAGCATTGAACAGGTAGTCTGTGTATTGGATTACAGTAGTGTGTTGTATTCTAATACTGTTAACTGTACTGTCGTATGGTTCTGCTACAACAAACTCCTAGTTGATTTTGAATTGGTGTAGAGTGAAGCCTCTTGAGAATGCAGGTATAGGATCAGAAGTAGAGGATTACTAAGGAACGTACTGCTTGCTGTCTTCATTGTTGTAGCTATGCTGGAGTTCAGCTATATGTTGATTCAAGCTCATAATCATAGTGTGATTGGTCTGTCTTTCCGCTTCTTTCAACATACCCTTTGCTCTATCAAGCTCAGCTTTTATCCTAGTCAGAGTATCACTCTTCTACTACACATACTCATCATTCCTATCTAAATCATCAGCGATCCTAGATTTGATACTATCCAACTTGATCTGCACAGAGTCTTTGTACACTAATGAACACATCTGTTCCAGAACCGTATCAGTCAAAGTGGTATGTGTCCGCGGAAACTTGGCGATGAACTGTTACAGTGTCTTCGTCTGTTTAGCATGATAGTGGTTTAATATCACTTTAGAGTCATCACCCAACTTGGTGTATACGGCCTGTCTGAGGTCTGATACCAATGTCTTCATGTCACGAATATTGAGATTGTCCATAACCTTATGCAAAGTGGGCTTAATGAACCTTTACTCGTTTTTATCTATATCTTCGTCATACTCATCGTACAACAAATGATCAATTTAGTCTATCATGCCGTCTATAAGCTATGCTCGTTTTTATTGGCGTCTGTAGCCCAACTATCCCTTTCCGTCGATAAGATCATCAAATTATTAGACCAAATCAGGCAAGTATGACCCTTGATTCACGGGCTAGTCGTTTTTAGAGTTCTTTAACAGGGTTTGTACGAGGTGTTCTACCTGACTAGCCGAAAATTTCAACTGGAAAGA
>Ga0222712_10006461_pt1 | contig 11574 bp, 11 predicted proteins | sample C33_657DmetaG_FD_165043 | JGI IMG/M metagenome (GOLD analysis project Ga0222712, IMG submission 165043) | Estuarine water microbial communities from San Francisco Bay, California, United States - C33_657D | ecosystem: Environmental > Aquatic > Marine > Unclassified | place: USA: California... | reverse complement strand
AGCTCCAGGCGGACGGTGTGGACCGCGTCGGGCAGCTTCGTGCCGATGGTGAAGGTGCTGAGGCGGGCGTAGGTGCAGTAGGCGTCGAAACGGGTGATGACCTTGGGCGCGCCGCCGTCGAGGGTCGCGGCGACCTTGCCGCCGGCCGGGCCGATCACGTCGTACACGGCGCAGTGCGTGCCCTTGAACTTGAACTCGATGACCTGGCCGGCGGCGGTCAGGCGGACCAAGGCCGGCAGGCGGCTGGCGTAGGCCTTGGCCTGCGCGTCCTTCGCGGGGTCGAGCGGCGCCACGCCGGCCGGGAGCTTGGCCGCGGCGATGGAGAGCAGGCGGGCGTCCTCGAAGTTGTCGGCCGCGAGCGGCGCGGGCAAGGCGTGCTTCCTCGGCTTGCCCGAGGCCTGGCCGATGGCGGGCAGGGAACGCGTGATGGCCTCGAGATACATCCGATGCCCGGTCTCGACGTGCGGGTGGACGCTGTCCGGGGCGAAGACGACCTTGTCGCCGAGGGCGGCCTGCTGCTCGGGGGTCTTCGGCAACGGGGCCTTCCAGAGGACCTTGCCCTCCTTGCTGAGGCGGGAGACTTCCATCCCGAAGTGGATCGTGGGGATGCCATAGTGGTCGGCGACCTTCTCCATCGCGGAGGCGGAACGCGGGAACTTGCCGTCGGCGAGGGTCGGCGCCATGCCCTCGACCAAGGTGTAGACGAAACAGATGTCGCAGTCCGGGTTGGTCCGCCAGGTCTGGCGGACGATGCCCTCCATGCACCGGATGATCTGCTCGGGCGCCGCGCCGCCGTCGTTCACCGCGAACTCGACGAACAGGAGGTCCGGCTGCCTGGACAGGACATCCTGCTGGACGCGGAAGACGCCGAGGTCCGAGCCGGTGCCGCCGATGGCCGCGTTGATCTCGGTGAACTTGACGGCGGGATAGGCCTGCTTGAAGTGGGCCAGCGACTTCACGCGCCAACCGGGCTGGGCGGTGATGGAGCCGCCGAGGTAGGCGACCTTGATCTCCGGCCGTTCCCCCGAACCGAAGACCCCCTGGGCCTTCGCCAGGAAATTCGGCAAGCCCGCGCGCGGACGGCACTCCTGGGCGATGACCAACGGGAAATCGGTTTCGGCGGCGGGCAGCAGGCCGGCCGACAGCAACAAGGCGCAAAGGAGCGAACGCATGGGGTAGGAGTGAGTCCCGCCCCGCGCGGGGATGTTCCCGCCGGCCTCAACGCGGCAGCTCGACCTTCGCCCAGTCGGCGTCGGCCGACAGCAGGTCGCGCTCCGCGAATTCCCAGACGACGACCTTGACGCCCCGCAGCCACTCCGGCTTCCGGGCCAATTCCTGGCGGACCAAGGTCGCGCCGCCGCCGTCCTGCCGGATCAGCCCGACCGGCCGGCCCAGCCGCCACGCGAGCTGCGAACGCAGGCCGGCGCCGACGACCTCGCCTTCCTCGAAGATGCGGCAGAAGCTGTCGCCGAGCAGCAGCACTTCGGCCGACCCGGGCGAAGCCGAGGGCGCGCGCCCTTGGCCGTCGGCGACGACCAGGCACGCCTCCTTCGGGCCAGCCTCGTCGGCGCCGGCCGCCGACCGCAGCTTCACGAGATCGGCGGGGCGGCGGATCATCTCCTCCCGCACGGCATAGACGCCCGGGATCCGTTCCCAACCGATCGCGTCGATGATGGCGTCGGCCGCGACCTGCAGCCCGCGCTGGGACCAATGGGTGTCCGCGGGTTCATACCACGGCTCCTCGGCGAGGCCCGGCGGCGGCAAGGCGCCGAAGACGGCGGGCAGGTCGACGACCTCGACGCCGGCGCCGCGCAGCCCTCCGAGGACGTCCGCGGTCTCGGGCGAGCGCCAGGCGGCCCCGCCGACGGCGAAGCGGCGGGCGACATGGTCGGGCAGGAGCGCGGGCTTGAGCGGGGCGACGACCACGACGAGCCGGATGCCCCGCGCGGCGAGCTGCCGCTGCCAATCCAGGATCGCCGCGCCGGCCCGGCCCCCGACCTGCGGCGAAGGTCGCTGCGAGACGAGGCGCACGTCGGGCCGGTAGAACAACCAAGGCTCGGCGGCGACCACCCGCCCCACGAGCACCGGGGACGCCTCGCCCCGCAACCAGGCCAGCCCCGGCGAAGCCGCGACCGCGCGGGCGTAAGGATTGCGCGCGGCGGCCGCGGCGAACTCGGCCTCGACGGACCGGAGATGGGCGGCCGTCGGCCAGCGGCGGACGAGGCCGGAGCCCGTCGGCGCGACGCCGGCGGCGAGGTCCGCGCACCACTGCGCCACCGGCAGCGCGATCAGCGCGGCCAGGACCATGAGCACGAATTTCCGCTCGCGACGGGCTTTCATCAGAATTGGAAGTAGAGGAAGGGGTTCGGTCGCTGGGTCGTCAGCAGGCCGAGCGACAGCAGGAGCAGGACCAGGCACAGGACGGCGCGGCGACGCGTCAGCTGGCCGGACCACTCGTGCGCGCGCCGCCGCGACCACATGAGGGCCAGACCCAGCACCAGGACGAGCACGTGCGGCAGGGCGAAAAGCTCCGCGCCCAGCAGGCGGACGGGCGCGCCGGCCGTCCCGTCGAAGCGCCCGAGGGCGGCGAAGTAGTCGCCCGCGGCCGCGAGCGAACCGGCGCGGAACAGCACCCACCCCAGCAGCACCAGGATGAACGTCGCGAGCACGCGGAGGAACCGGGGCAGGTCCTCGTACCAGGCGCGGCCGCCGAGCAGGCGCTCCGTCACCAGCAGCGCGCCATGCCAGAGGCCCCAGGCGACGAAGGTCCACGCGGCGCCGTGCCAGAGCCCGCCGAGCACCATCACGATCAGCAGGTTCAGGCCCGTCCGCAACGGCCCGCGCCGATTGCCGCCGAGCGGGATGTACAGGTAGTCGCGCAGGAAACCGCCGAGCGAGATGTGCCAGCGTCGCCAGAAATCCGTGATCGATTCGGCGAGGTACGGGGCGTTGAAGTTGCGGGGGAACTCGAACCCGAACAGCCGGGCGAGGCCGGTGGCCATGTCGGAATACCCGCTGAAGTCGTAGTAGAGCTGCAGGCCGTAGGCCACGAGGCCGAACCAGGCCGTCGGGGCGTCGAGCTCGCGCGCGCCGAAGGCGAGGTCGGCCACCGGCGCGAGGGTGTTCGCGATGAGGACCTTCTTGGCCAGACCCAGGGAGAACAAGGCGAACCCCGCGGCCACCCGCGCCCAGGAGTGCTTGCGCCCGGCGTAGGCGGGGGCGATGACGCCGAACCGGAGGATCGGGCCCGCGATCAGCTGCGGGAAGAACGCGAGGTAGCAGGCGAAGTCGGCCAGGCTGGCCATGGGCTTCGCGTCGCGGCGGTGGACGTCCACCAAGGTGCTGATCGCGTGGAAGGTGAAGAACGAGATCCCCAGCGGCAACGCCCAGCGCGCGGCGGGCGCGGGGGCCCAGCCGAGGGTCGCCGCGAGCCGGTCGTAGTTGTCGAACGCGAACCCGAGGTATTTGCCGACGAAGAGGACCGCCAACGCGAGGCCGACCCCGACCGCCAGGCCGAGGCGCCGGCGGCTTTCCGGGAGATCCTCGCGCCCGAGCCAGCGCGCGAGCGCGAAGGTCGCGAGCGTCAGGACGAACAACGCCGGGACCAGCCGGGGATCCCACCAACCGTAGAAGACGTAGCTGACGCCGAGCAGCCATCGGTTGCGGGCCGGCCCCGTCGCGGGCAGCAGGTAATAGCCCCCCAGGACCAACGGCAGGAAGTAGCCGAGGAAGATGGGCGAGGCGAAGACCATGCGTCAGTCGGCGTCGGTGCGCAGCGCCCAATAGGCCAACGGCGGCCGGCGACCGAAATACTTGTCGACGATCCCGCCCATGTAATGGTCGTCCAGGGGGCCGGCCAAGGCGAGGTGGTGCCGGTCGCCGGCGACGAAGGCGCGGACGTCGCCGCCGATGCCCGGCGCCTTCGCGTCCGCCGCCTCCGCGCGCGGCTTCCACGGGTCGTAGTGGGCGACGTAGAGGATGTCGCCGGGCAAGGCTTTGCCGCGGACGCACGTGATGACCTCGTACTTCAGGATCGTCGCGTAATGATACAGCTCGCGCCGGAAGACCGCGCCTTCGGGGACCTCGGTGAGACGCGCCACGACCTCGACGTTCCCGAGGTTCGCGGGGAAGGCCTTCGGCGACGAGAACGGCCAGGCCAACCAGAGGAGGAAGCCGATCGTCACGAGGCCGGAGCCGACGACCGCGGCCGGGCTGCGGGACATCATCGGGGCAGACCCGGCGCCTCCGAAGCCGTCCAGCAAGGTTCGTGACCCGCGGGCAAGGCCAGGGTGTTCGCCGCCCGCGCCTGCGGGTAGGTCCGGCGCAGGCCGGCCTCCTCGACGATCATCGGCGTCTCGGCCAGACGGAGCAGGCCCATGGGCGCGCCTTGGTTCGCCGGGTCCCCGTCCTCGCGGAGATTGCCCGTGAAGAGGAGGTGGCGACCGTCGGGGGAGATGTGCGCACCGTAGAGATGCCGGCCCGTCTCGGCGTAGACGAGCTTCGGCTCGGTGCCGTCCGGGCGCGCCTGCCAGATCTCGGTCCAGCCGTAGCCGCCGTTCTCGCCGGCGTGCGGACGCCGGCGCGAGAACACGACGCGGTCGCCGCCCGGCGCCCAGTCGGGCGTGCAGCAATCCGCGACGCTGACGGCGTTCGCGGCCAGGGTGGCCAGCTCCAGTCGCGCGATGGACCAGCCGGTGTTGAAGCCGTTGGAGACGCCGACGATCGCCCGGCCGTCCGGCGACCAGGTCGGCTGCTGGTAGAAACCGCCGCGCGGGAAGGAGCGGACGACTTGCTTCGTCGCGAGGTCGACGATGGCGAAACCCTTGGGCTGCAGGGTGAGCAGCTGCCGGCCATCCGGGGACCAGCTGGCCCAAGGCAACGCTCCGTCTTCCCCCAAGGCTTGGGCGTCCGCGCCGTTCGCGCGCGCCAGCATCGGACGGCCTTGCTGGCCATGATCGTTGCCGCTCACGGTCTTTCCCCGGGGCATCGCCCGGTAGAGCAGCTGGCGCCCGTCGCGGGAGAAGAGCGGGTAGAAGTCCTCCGTGTCGGGGGAGTTCGTGAGATTACGCACCTCGGAACCATCCGGACGCATCGCGTAGATCTCCCAGTCGCCCTTGGGCGAGCGGGCGGAATAGGCCACCCAGCCCAAGGTCCGCACCTCGGCCGCCAGCCGCGCCGTCTCCGCGGGCGGAGCCGCGAGCGCAAGGCCGGTGAAGCCGAACAGGACAAGGAGCCGGGATGCTTGCGCCATCGGACGACTATCTTGACCCGGGACCGACGGAACTGGCAAATCCTTAAAGAAAACCAGACGGTGAAAACGGGTTGCCTCCGTCCGCGGCGCGGGGACATTCGGTCGGATCATGAGAAGGCTCCTGCTTTGCCTCGCCGGCGTCGCCGGGCTGTACGCGGATGCTTACACGGAACGCGTGCAGGCCGTGACGTCGACCCCGGGACTCGTCGCGTTCTGGGACTTCACGAAGCGCGAGGCGCCCGGCGGACGCTTCACCGCCCACGTCCCGCCCGGCGCGAAGCACGACTACGCGCTCGACGCGGGCAACTACGTGCGGGACCTCTGGGGCCAAGGCCCGGCGGCGAGCTACGCGGACTTCGCACTGCTGGGCGCGGGTCCGTTCGGCGAGGCGATCCGGATCAAGGCCGAGACGAACCCCGACTTCCGCCCGCTGCTCTTCGTACCCCGCGCCCGGCTGCACGACACGCCGCTGGACATCAAGGGCGCCGGCAAGGCGGTCACGGTCGTGGTCTGGGCCATCCGGGAAAGCGGCAACCACGCGCTCGCCGGCATCTGGCACGAGGGCACGGACCTCAAGGAGAAGTCCACCGAGGGGATCGCGAAGGTCGAGCGCGGCCAACGCCAGTATGCGCTGTTCGCCGGCCTCAACAAGGAAGGCGCGGCCTGCGGGCACGTGTCGGAGAACGGCGCCAGCTCCTTCCTGAACAAGTACGCGCTACATAAGTGCAACTCGGCCGAAGCCTCGCCGAAGGTGCCCGCGGACGCCGACGCGGCGACGCTGGCGAAATCCTGGCGGACGTTCGCGATGACCTTCGATAGCCGCACCCGCGAGCTGACCGGGTGGCTCGACGGCGCGAGCGGCGACCGCTGGCTGGAGAATCCGCAGAAGGACCGCCTGCTCTCCTTCGCCGCCAACGCCTGGCTCCAGGGACGGCTCGCGCAGATCCCCGGACTCCAGGAGGGCGAGGACCCGAAGTTCCCGGCCGAGCAATACTACAATCCGCCGGAAGAGACGCCGCTCAAGGTCACGGTGCTCGCGGAAGTCCTCGCCGAAGGCCGCGCGCGGCGAGAGGAGTTGCGCGAATACCGCTACACCAAGGTCAAGGTGACATTGGTGAACGACCGGGAGACCGGGCGGGAGCTCGTCGCGCTGCGGCTCAACCCCTGGTGGTTTCCGCACGACCTCTACACGCCGAAGGCCGACGGCACGGGCGGGCCGTTCACCATCGGACGCGTCATCCATAGTTCGCGGAGCGTCGGCTTCACGGGCTGGATCGGCGGCGTCGCCGTCTTCGACCGGGCCCTGACCGCCGCGGAACTCGCGCGCCTGCACGCCATGGCGGCGACGCCCCTCCCCGCCCCCGCGGCGAAGTGAGCGCGGCGCACTAAACGCTTCCGTCCCGCCGCCGGGACGCCAATAGTCGGGTCATGGACAACGTGACGCACGCCGCGCTCGGCATCGCCGCCGGGATCGTGGTCCGGCGCGAGGGCTGCTCGCTCCCGGCGGCCGCGGTCGCCGGCCTGCTCGCCGCCGAGGCGCCCGACCTCGACGTGTTCATCCGCCAGGCGGACGACCCGCTGGTGGCGTTCCGGTGGCATCGCCACTTCACGCACAGCTTCGCGTTCCTCGCGGTCTGGGCCGCGCTCACGGCGGCGATCGTGGCCGGGCTCCTCCATTGGCGGGGCCGGCACCCGGGCCGTTGGACGGGCTTGCTGCTCCCGGCGGCGGCGGGGACGCTGACGCACCTGCTCTGCGACAACTGCACGAGCTACGGGACGATGCTGCTGTGGCCGTTCTCCGAGACGCGCTACTCCTGGGACTGCCTGCCGATCATCGACCTGCTCGCCACCCTGCCCTTGCTGGTCCTGGCGATCCTCGCCTGGCGCCGCCACTCGCGCCGGCTCGCCGCCTACGGCCTGCTCTGGTTCTCGGCGTACGCGCTCGCCGGGCTCTGGCAACAGCGCCGGGCCGAGGCCGGCGTCCGCGCCTGGCTCGCGGCCCAAGGCGTCCGGCCCGAACGGCTCGCGGTCAAGCCGACGATCTCCAACCTGCTGGTCTGGCGGGTGGTCTGGCGCGAGGAAGGCCGGTGGCAGGTCGCCGTGGCGCGCGTGATGCCGTTCGGCGGCCGCCAGCTGCTGCGCGGGGAGACGCGCGCGGCCTGGACGCCGGCGAGCGCCGGCAACCCGCCGCCCTTCTCGCCCGGCGCGCACGTCATCGCGGATTTCTCGGTCTTCACCCAAGGCTGGAACACCTACGACCGCGTCGACGGCGCCATCCTCGTCGGCGACATCCGCTTCGCCATGCTCCCGACGAGCAGCCGGCCGCTCTGGTCCGTCCGCTGCGGCCCGGGCGGCGCGGCGGCGGAGACGTCGCTGATCATGGATCGACGCCTCGAGGAGGGCGACTGGGGGCGGCTCCTGGACTTGCTCACGGGCGCCGACCCGCGTTATTTCACGATCCCATGACGCCCCGCCTCCTCCCCTGCCTCCTCGCGGCCGCGGCCGTCGCCGCCGAACCGACCTGGAAACTGGCGCTCGACGAAGCGTTCGACGGCCCGGAACTGAACCCGAAGATCTGGACGATCGAGACGGGCAAACGCCGCGACTCGCTGAACTCGCCCAAGGCGGTCGACCTCAAGGACGGCCTCCTGAAGATCACGACGTGGACCGACGCCGACGGCACGACGTACTGCGGGTTCGTCACGACCCGGAAGAAGTTCGCCGTGACCCAGGGCAAGACCGTCGCGCGTTGCCGCTTCAGCGTCCAACCGGGCACGCAGATCGCCTTCTGGGCGCAATCGCCCACCTATGGGAAGTCGGGCAAGGCGGCCGGCGCGGCGGCGGACGGCGTGGAGATCGACATCCTCGAGACGACCGGGCTCAAGAAGGGCGGCTACCAATCCGTGCTGCACTGGGGTCCCTACGGGAACCCCGAGGAAAAGAAGAGCAGCTCCGTGCAGCACCCGAAGCCGGTCGGCGCGGAGTGGCACGAGTACGGCGTGGAGTGGGACGACACCGGCTACCGCTTCACGTTCGACGGGACGGTCGCCTGGACCGACGTCAAATGCCCCGGCTCCAAGGCGCCGCAATTCCTGCTGCTCACCAGCGAATCGAACATCAAGGGCTGGAACGGCGAGCGTCCCAAGGAAGGGTACGGCCTCAAGGATGCCTCGAAGAACACCTTCGAGGTCGATTGGGTGAAGGCCTGGGAGCGCGTGCCCGCGGCCAGGTGACCCCGGTCACTTCAGGATCTCGATCTTGCTCGCCGGCAGCTTGAGGTCGGCGGGCAGCCCCGGGAACAGCTTCGCGAAGAGCTCGGGCTTCTTGGCGAAGCCCGCCCCATCGAGGCAAGCCCACTCGGTCGTGCCGACGGCGCGGATCCCGACCATGAAGCCGTCGGAGCGGAGCCGGTTCTTCTCGATGCGCATCACGATGACGAGGGGGACGAAGACGATCTCCTGATCGCCGGCGCGCACCGGGGCCGAGGGCTCGCCCACGGTGAAATCCTCGAAGCGGTAGCCGGCGAAGGCCTTGACCGACGCGCGGACGGCCTCCTCGAACTTCTGGCGGGAGCCGGCCAGCGTGAAGATCGCGGGGTGCGTATGCTTGATGATCGGCTCCGGGTCGCCGCGGCCCATGGCCTCGTTGAGCTCCTTGATGCGCGCGACCAAGGCCGCGGCGTCGGCCTTGGCGAGGGGCGGGAGCGCGGGCGCGGGCGCGGCCGGCGAGGTGGTCTCCGCGGCGAAGGCGAGGACGGAACCGAGCAGCAAGGCGAGGAGACGGGACATGGTCAGCGGAGTTCGAAACGGTAGGTGGCGAGAGCCTCGGAGGCGATGGCGGCGGCCTCGCGGGTGGCCGGGGCGAAGCGCGAGGCGCGCGCGGCGGCGAGCGCGGCCTCGTCCAGGAGCCGGCTACCCGAGGCTTGGACGAGCTCGACGGCGAGGACGGCGCCGGCGGCATCGAGCCGGACGCGCACGGTGGCGACGCCTTCGATGCCGGCGCGACGGGCGCGCGGCGGGTAGGCGGGCTCGACCCGCTCCAGGAACGCGGGCGGGATGAAGGCGACCGGCCGGGGGGCCGCGACCGGCGCGGCGGGCGCGGCGGCGAGACCTTCCACCGGCGACGGGGCGGGGACGCTCGCCGGACCGACGGGAGCGACGGCCTCGGTCGAGACCAGGATCGGCGCGACCGGGAGGAGCGGAGGCAACGCGCCACCGCCCAAGCCATCGCCCAAGGGGACTTCCCCGGGCAAGGCGGCCGGGCTTTCCGGCGTGAGGATGACCACCAGCAGACCGCCATCGGGCGGACGGACCTCGCCCTGGCCGCGCGCGGCGCCGGACCAGACCGCGGCCAAGGCCGCGAGATGCGCGACCGTGACGGCGGACCAGATCAGGAGATGACGGCGGTGCGGGCGCACAGGGCAGGGTCGGCCGAGGGGTCGTCTCAGTCAAGAACCGGCCGTGTCATTTGGCGAAGTCCGGCACCACGTACCAAAGCAGGGTCCAGGCTCCGTAAGGCTGGGTCCGGGTGGGCCGGGCGGTCCGCTCGAGGGCGAGGAGGCCGGCTTTGCGCAGGCGGAGACCGCCGGACGGCAAGCCCAGCAAGGCCTCGGCGACCGCGGCGAGGTGCGGGTTGTGGCCGACGACCAAGCGGTCGCGCCGGGTCTTGGCCAGCTGCGCGGCGGTCTTCCGCGGATTGGCCTCCGGTTCCAGGCCGGCCAGCACCTTGAGCGGCAGCGGGCTGCCTCCGAGCATGCGGAGCATCTGGGCGGTCCGCACGGCGCGGACCAACGGGCTGTGCTCGATCGCCGGCACGGTCGCCAGCGGCACGCGCCCCACGCCCTTCGCCAGCTCCGCCATCTGCCGTTGCCCTTTCGGGGAAAGGTCGCGCGTCGCGTCGGGCGCGCCCGGCACGGCGTCGGCATGTCGCAGAAGGTAGATCCGCATGCGAGGCAAGGTGCGGGCGACGGCGGTTTTTGCAAATCGGTCTTGCCCTCGGCGGGCTCCCGACGAGAAATGCCGCCCGTGCGACGACTCGCCAGCGCCTTCCTCCTCGGCCTCACGGCGCTGGGATGGGCGGCGACCGGCCCCGGCTACAGCAAGGTCGGGATGACGTTCGCCGGCACGATCTGCGTCGATGCCGCGACCGGCGTGGTGCTCTCACAGGAGCGGGCCGACGTGCTCGGCCACCCGGCGAGCGTGACGAAGCTGATGACGATGCTGCTGGTCCTGGAGGACGTGCAGGCGGGCAAGACGACCTTGGCCACGCGCGTGACGGTGACGAAGGCCGCGGCCGGCGTGGGCGGATCGCAGGTCTGGCTCGCGCCCGGCGAATCCTTCCCGGTCAGCGAGCTGCTCTACGCCTTGATGCTGCAGTCGGCCAACGACGCCGCGGTCGCGCTCGCCATCGACCGGGCGGAGACCGTGCCGGCCTTCGTCGCGCGCATGAACCAACGGGCCGCCCAGCTGGGCATGAGCCGCACGCGTTTCGTGACGCCCAACGGCCTGACCACCGGCGTCGGCCCGCATGACACCACCACGGCCCGGGACCTCGCCAAGCTCTGCGTCGAACTCTGCAAGCGCCCGGAGGCGCTGGGCTTCACGGGCACGCGGGAACATAGCTTCGCCCGCTTCCTCAAGCCCGTGGCCATGGTGAACCACAACCACCTCCTTCCCACGTTCCCGGGCTGCGACGGCCTGAAGACCGGTTGGACCGTGGCCGCCAAGGCCTCCATGGCCACGACCGCGACCAACGGCTCCCACCGCGTGATCGCGGTCGTCCTGGGTTGCGACAGCCCGCAGGGCGCCAAGGCCGCCCAACGCTTGCGCGACCAGTTGGCGGGTGAATTGATGAAAGACGGGCTCGGCAAACTGGCCGCGAAAGAGCTGGCGAAAGCGACGTCGCCCAAACCGGTGCCGACGGTGGCGGCGGTCGTGAAAACCACCCCGACGATCAAGCCGGAGCCAGGGTTCTGGGACTGGGTGGGGGATTTATTTAGTTTCTAACCCCTTGCCAAACATAGGGTAAGGCGGATTAGTGAACATTTGTTCATTTTGCTTGCTTGCGGACGGCGTTTAAACACGTTCCTCCTCACCAACGCAACACGCCCATGTCCGCCAAACCCGAAACCACCGCCAAGGAAACCTCCGCCAAGGAGAAAGCCAACGTTCAGGCCGCCGAACGCAAGACCCTCGATCTCGCCCTCTCGGCGATCAACAAGCAGTACGGCGACGGCACCCTGATGCGCATGGGCGACGCCACCAAGATGGCGGTCTCCACCGTCTCGACCGGCTCCGTCGCCATCGACCTGGCCCTCGGGGTCG
>Ga0222712_10006460_pt1 | contig 11576 bp, 9 predicted proteins | sample C33_657DmetaG_FD_165043 | JGI IMG/M metagenome (GOLD analysis project Ga0222712, IMG submission 165043) | Estuarine water microbial communities from San Francisco Bay, California, United States - C33_657D | ecosystem: Environmental > Aquatic > Marine > Unclassified | place: USA: California... | reverse complement strand
ATAATTAGACGAAATGAAACGATTTTTTAAATATACATTCCCCGGAGTTCTATTGTTAACTATCCTTTTTTCATGTCAAAAGGAATATGAAACCATTGATGTAATTGACGACAGAAATGTTAAGGAATATATCCAACTGAATAAAATTAACATGCAGGAATATCAGGGAACTGGCGTTTACTATCAAGTTGTGTCTGCTGGTACTGGTCCTGAAGTTCAATATTCTGACCGAATGCCAGCATTAATTACAATGCGGTCATTAGATGGAAAATATGTTTCAGTCGATACTTTTAGTAGCGCCAATAGATATTATAATTTTCTTGGATATTATAATCCAGAACCTGTTCGAGTAGGAGTAAAAGAAGTGTTGAAAAAATCAAATGGCACATTAAGGATGATCATTCCTTCCCGTTTAGCTTTTGGAAGAAATGGTTCAGGATCTATTCCTGGAAATGCATCTCTGGATATTACTGTTAAAGCTTTAGATTTTTCAAAATTAGTTGCGTACGAAGACTTTACGATTAAAAAATATCTGGAATCTAATTCGCTAACTGGATTCACCAAAACTACAACTGGTTTGTATTATAAAATAGGACAGCCTGGAACAGGGAGCCCTATTACAACAGATTCTACAATTGTCGCAAATTATACCGGCAAATTGCTTAATGGAGCTATATTCGATAGGGCCATCGCAGGTAGTGAAGCAACATTTAAACTTAATTCTTTAGTGAAAGGTTGGCGTGAGGGTATTCCCCTTATCAAACAAGGCGGGAGTATTCGTTTAATTATTCCATCTACATTAGGCTACGGTTTGGATGGTAGTTCACCTTCTGTCCCTGCATTCTCAGCACTAGATTTTGAAATTACGGTAACTGACGTCAAACAATAATTTTATGAAGCAGGTCTGGCTTAATCCCTACCTAACTACTTATATAACTCTGCAACTGTTCTATCGTTTGTTTTTGGTCTTCAATTACAAATTTTACAAGGTCACCAATTGAGATTATTCCGACAACAATCCCATCCTCAACAATGGGTAAATGTCTGATAAATCGTTGGGTCATGATCTGCATGCAATGCTCAATGCTTGTATTCAACTTAACGGTTTCAAGTTTTGAAGTCATTACTTCCTGAATGCTTGTTTCTTTTGAAGCTTTTCCCTGTAAAATGATTTTGCGGGCGTAATCTCTTTCAGTAAATATTCCTTTAAGTTCAGACCCTTCCATAACAAGTAAAGCACTGATGTTTTTATCCATCATTACTTGTAAAGCATCTAATACAGATGTTTGAGGAGTAACAGAATAAATAGATTTAGATTTATTTTGGATGATATTCTTTATAGTTTTCATATCAGAATATATTAGCTTAATTAAATATAGTTAATTATCGTCTATTTTATTGCCAAACAAATGCGGTCTATTTGCTGCTTGAATACGTTCTACTCCCTAATATGGGTACCTCATTAGGATTGGATTAGTTTATAATAAAAATCTTACAAGAAAATGATCAATAAAATCAATTCTAGCACGTAATTTCGCTAAAATTTAATTCAGATATAATCTGCTTTTAAAAATCAATTCAGGGATATTCCTTTAAGCATATGAGTGGGAAAACCATATTAGTTTGGTTTAGAAAAGATTTACGAATTCACGACAATGAAATACTGACTGAAGCTGTTCGCAAAGGTGGCAGTATCATTCCTGTTTATTGTTTTGACCCCAGACAATTCGAGCTAACATCATTCAATACCAGCAAAACAGGTTTAATTCGTGCTAAATTTCTTTTGGAGAGTGTTGCCGATTTGAGAAATTCTTTTCGGGCTGCAGGCGGTGATCTGATTATCCGTATAGGTAAGCCCGAATCTATCCTTCCCGAACTAGTTGCCAAATATAAGGTTCATGAAGTTTATCATCATCGGGAAGTAGCATCTGAAGAAACCGGGGTTTCAACCTTAGTTGAGAATGCACTTTGGAAGTTGAAAATAAATTTAAAGCATTTTATAGGTCATACGCTCTATCATAAGGAGGACTTACCATTTCCAATCAATACTATTCCAGATGTATTCACAAACTTCCGAAAAAAGGTTGAACGTGATAGTTCAGTAAGAAGCTGTTTCAAAGCCCCTGGCGCTATGAAATTCCCAGAGAACATGGAAACTGGGGCGCTACCTGAATTATCTGATTTTGGGTTTGCCGAACCTGAATTTTTTGATGATCGATCGGTCATGAAATTTAAGGGTGGCGAAACTGAGGCTCTTCAAAGATTACAGGATTATTTCTGGAATTCGAATTCGGTAAAAACATATAAGTACACCCGAAATGGTTTAATTGGAGCTGATTATTCTTCAAAATTCTCAGCCTGGATTGCCATGGGATGTCTATCTCCACGCGAAGTGTACTGGGAAATTAAAAAATACGAACAAGTACATGGTACCAGCGACTCCACCTATAGCCTATTTCTTGAATTATTATGGAGAGATTATTTCCGATATATGTTCAAAAAATATGGGAATAAGTTTTTCCAGAAGGCAGGTTTTAAAGGTGTTGCACCAGATGAGGGCGAAAATCAAGATGAATTTTTTGAGCTCTGGAAGAATGCCAAAACTGGTATACCCTTCATTGATGCAAATATGCGCGAATTAAATTCTACAGGATTTATGAGCAATAGGGGCCGTCAGAATGTGGCAAGCTTTCTTGTAAAAGATTTAAAAGTTAACTGGATGTGGGGTGCAGCATATTTTGAGGAAAAACTCATTGATTACTGCCCGGCAAATAATTGGGGAAACTGGGCATATATCGCAGGTGTGGGTAATGATCCCAGAGAGTATAGGCACTTCAATGTGTTGAAGCAGGCCATGGATTATGATCCGCAGGGTGATTATATTCGTTTATGGATTCCTGAACTTGCCACAATTAATTCTACTCAAATTCATCAACCCTGGAAGCTTTCAGAGACTGAACGTGCTAAATCTCAATTAAAAAGCTATTTAGATTCTCCTTCATACGCTCCTGAACTTGTGGTAGTTAAAGGAAATAAATAGAAATTGTCATTTATTGAGTGGTTTTGACCGGATACAGTCTTTATTCCTGAACATTTTTTCTTAATTTTCACCTCTAGATTGCTTGAGTTAAAGTACAGCTTATAAATTTCAAATTAGGGCTCACTTTTTCACAATTCTATGCATTAAATCTTATTTTTGAGTCGTAAATGACATTGTTTTTAAATGAATAAATTATCATACCTAAGTAACGCGAATTCTGACTATATCGATTCTCTCTATCATTCATACAAAGAAGATCCGGATTCCATAGATTTTGGGTGGCAAAAATTTTTTGAAGGATTCGATTTTGGCCGTGGATCTGAAGCAGGAGTAGTGAGTGCTGAAACTCCTGACCACTTTTTAAAAGAGATAAAAGTTTTAAATCTTATCAATGGGTATAGGCAAAGAGGCCACCTGTTTACAAAAACAAATCCAGTTCGTGAGCGTAGAGCCTATTTCCCAGGCAAGGAGCTTATTACCTTTGGTTTAGATGATTCTGACCTTGAAACGGTATTTAATGCCGGTGTTGAAGTTGGTATTGGCCCCGCAAAATTAAAAGATATTCTTGCGCTTGTTGAGCAAACCTATTGCCAGTCAATTGGGGTTGAATATAAATATGTACGAAATCCTGAAAAGCTTAAATGGTTTGAGCTTAGAATGGAGTCTGAGCGAAATACACCAAATTTTGGTATCGAAACCAAAAAAAGAATCCTCGCTAAGCTGAATGAAGCGGTCGTATTTGAAAACTTTTTAGGAACTAAATTTTTAGGTCAGAAGAGATTTTCTCTTGAAGGTGCTGAAGCAGTAATTCCTGCACTTGATTCAATAATCCAGAAAGGTGCTGAACTTGGAATAGAAGAATTTGTGATCGGTATGGCCCATAGAGGACGATTAAACGTGCTCGCCAACATCATGCACAAAACCTATAAAGATATTTTCTCGGAATTTGAAGGTAAGGGGTTTGATGCGAATACTCCATTTGGAGGAGATGTTAAATATCATATGGGATATTCAACCGATGTTAAAACCGACTCCGGAAAAAATGTACATCTTAGTTTATGTCCAAACCCTTCGCATCTTGAAACCGTTGACTCGGTTGTTCAGGGTATGGTTCGTTCTAAAATTGATTTTAAATACGAAGGTGATTATGACCGCATAGCACCAATATTGATACATGGTGATGCGTCTTTAGCAGGTCAAGGAATAACCTATGAAGTGCTACAGATGGCTAAGCTTGACGGCTACAAAACAGGAGGAAGTATTCACTTGGTTATTAATAATCAGGTAGGATTCACCACCAATTACAAAGATGCTCGTTCTTCAACATATTGCACTGATCTAGCCAAAGTAACTCTTTCGCCTGTATTTCATGTGAATGGTGATGACGTTGAAGCAATTGTATATGCAATCAATATGGCCGTTGAGTATCGTCAAAAGTATCATAACGATGTGTTTATTGATATTCTATGTTACCGTCGATATGGACATAATGAGGCCGATGAGCCTAAATTTACTCAACCGCTTTTATATAAAGCTATTGAGACTCACGCAAATCCACGTGAAATTTACAACCAGAAATTATTAGAGCAAGGTACAGTTGATGCAAACCTTGCTAAGGAAATGGAAAAAGATTTCCGCGCATTACTCCAAGAAAGATTAAATGAGGCCAAAGAAGATCAAACGTATTCTGCTGTGCATCAAATATTTGGAGGGTCTTGGAAAGGATTGAAGCTAGCAAAGCCGGGGGCCATTTCTATTCCTGTAAATACCAAAGTATCTTCAAAGGTAATGCTTACTCTGGCTAAAGCTATAAGCACTTTACCAGCTGATAAAAAGTTCTTCAAAAAGATTGAAAAACTTTTTGATGAGCGTAGAAAAATGTCGGATACTAAAGTATTTGACTGGGCAATGGGCGAATTATTGGCTTATGGTACCTTATTGCAAGAAGGCTTTAGAGTACGAATAAGTGGTCAGGATGTAGAAAGAGGAACCTTTTCACACAGACACGCCGTACTAACACTAGAAGATTCTGAAGAAGAGTATATCCCTTTGGCACAGTTAACCAATGAATCAGCCAAATTTGAAATTTACAATTCTCACCTTTCAGAGTATGGTGTTTTAGGATTTGAGTATGGTTATGCCCTTGCCAATCCAATGGCATTGACTATTTGGGAAGCGCAGTTTGGTGATTTTGTCAATGGTGCACAGATTATAATTGATCAGTTCATCACCAGTGCAGAAACAAAATGGCAGCGATCAAATGGACTGGTTATGTTGCTGCCCCATGGATTTGAAGGTCAGGGCCCAGAACATTCTTCAGGTAGAATAGAACGCTTTATGGAAGCATGCGCTGATGATAATATTCAGGTTGTCAATTGTACAACTCCAGCAAATTTCTTTCATGTTTTAAGAAGACAGCTTAAACGCAATTTCAGAAAACCTCTTGTTGTATTTACTCCAAAGAGCCTCTTAAGAAGTGCTCAGTGTGTGAGTAAGCTAGAAGAATTTACTGATGGTAAGTTCAATGAAGTTATTGATGATCATTTTGTAAAAGCAGCCGATGTAAAACGCGTGCTTTTATGTAGTGGTAAGGTGTATTACGATCTTCTTGATAAACAACAGACAGATAAGAGAAAAGATGTGGCAGTTGTTCGACTAGAGCAATTATATCCCATACCTTACGATCAGCTTGAAGCTATTCATAGTAAATATAAAAAAGCCACTGAATTTATTTGGGTACAAGAAGAGCCTGAGAACATGGGTGCCTGGCCATATATTTCTAGAAAATTCCGAAATTCATCAATTAATTTTGAGCTGATATCCCGTCTGGAAAGTAGTAGTACAGCAACTGGTTATGCCAAACAGCATATCGCACAACAATTGAATATTGTGGCGAGTGCATTTGAATCAAAGGCTGGACTAAAAGATAAAAAACAAGTAAAAGTAGCAACAAAAAAAATTGTTAATATTGACTAATAGTTATAACAAAAACCATTATGAGTTTAGTGATCAAAGTTCCGCCTGTAGGCGAATCTATTTCAGAAGTTACCTTGTCCCAATGGATTAAAAAAAATGGCGACTATGTTGAAATGGATGAGGTAATTGCCGAATTGGAGTCTGATAAAGCAACTTTTGAACTAACAGCTGAAAAGGCAGGTACCTTAAAAACTATTGCCAATGAGGGAGATACTCTCCAAATTGGAGCACCTGTTTGTAGTATTGAAGAGGGTGGAAAACAAGCCGATACCAAGCAATCTGCGCCAAAAGCAGAATCAAAAGAACCTGCTACAAAAACTGAAGAGTTAAAAGCAAGTACTTACGCTGCTGGTGCACCATCACCTTCAGCTGCTAAAATTTTGGCTGAAAAAGGTGTTAATGCTGCAGAGGTTAAGGGAAGCGGAGTTGGTGGCAGATTAACAAAAGAGGATGCTATAAAAGCAGAAGCTGGTAAAAAGGTAGATGCAACTGATGCAAAAAAAGCTCCTGCGTCTGTTTCTGTACTAGGTTCAAGAGTGGAAAGACGTGAGAAAATGTCATCACTCAGAAAAACTGTTGCAAAACGTTTGGTAAGTGTTAAAAATGAAACAGCCATGCTAACTACCTTTAATGAAGTAGACATGCAGCCGATCATGGATATACGTGCCAAATACAAAGATAAATTTAAAGAAAAGCATGGTGTTGGTCTAGGATTTATGTCATTCTTCACCAAAGCGGTTTGTGAAGCATTAAAAGATTTTCCGTCAGTTAATGCACGTATTGAAGGTGAAGAGATTGTTTTTAATGATTTCGCGGATATATCTATTGCTGTTTCAGCTCCAAAAGGGCTTGTTGTTCCAGTCATCAGGAATGCAGAGGCTATGTCACTCGCTGATATCGAGGCATCAGTTGTGGCCTTAGCAGTTAAGGCGCGGGATGGTAAACTTACAATTGAAGAAATGACTGGTGGTACTTTTACCATTACGAATGGTGGGGTATTTGGTTCAATGATGTCAACTCCTATTATTAATGCTCCACAGTCTGCGATTTTGGGAATGCATAATATTGTTGAGCGCCCTGTAGCATTAAACGGGCAGGTAGTTATCCGCCCAATTATGTATGTGGCCTTATCTTATGATCACAGAATAATTGATGGACGAGAATCTGTAGGTTTTCTGGTACGAGTTAAACAGCTACTTGAAGATCCTACCAGGTTATTGTTGGGAGTATAATTCAAAGGAGCATTTTTACGTTCAGAAATATAATGAAGAAGGCTGGCTCATTTTAAATGAGCCAGCCTTCTTTTTTTATAAATACAATCTGTTTAAACTTACTTTTAGTAATAGCCATCAAATGAAGCCTGCTACTATCAATTGATTGCTTAGTATCTTGAAATACTTCCAGACCCGCTTTTTGTATATTTAACGCTTGGATTTCCACCATATCGGATATTTCCCGAACCGCTAATTAGTGCTTCTAAATATTTATCGGCAGTAATTGTAATGTTTCCTGAACCGCTAATTTTTACATTTGAATTGATTGTTTGTAGTTCTTTTCCTTCAAAATTTCCGGATCCGGCAATGGTTACTTTTACATTTTCTGCCTTACCTTTTGCAATGATTTTTCCTGAACCGCTTATTACTGCAACAAAATTTTCTGCATCCATACTTTGTGATATGCTTCCTGATCCGCTGATCGTATTTGTAAGTCCAGTAGATTTAACTGTACCAATTACATCGATATCGCCAGAGCCACTAAGTGTAATTCCATGGAGAGTTCTGGCTTCAATATAAATAATAACTTTTCCAGCACTGTTCCAGCTTCTCCAATTCATCTGCTTTTTATTGCGGATCTTTAAAATACCATTTTCAACCTTAGTTTCTATTTGGTTGATCATTTCTGAGCTGCCTTCTAAACGAAGACTTTCTTTATCGCCCATGGTAATAAATATAGTATAACTGCCTGATGAAGTAATGCCTGAAAACCCAGAAACAGTACGGCTTTCGTCTGATATAATTGCATTGCTCTTAACTAGTGTGATCAGCGAATTTGCAATGGCAAGGTTTGCAGCGGTGGCCATTATTAAGGTAATTGCAAGGTATATAAATGATTTTTTCATTTCTTTATTAATTTTTAAGCTGTTAATTTACTATTAGGTTTCATTAAAATATCAGACGCAAATTTTCAGGAAATGTTGCATATCGTGACGTTTTTACTAAAGTTCTTGAACCTTAATGTAGAAATTCTCCAGATCTGGGGTAAATACAGATTCAAGCCTAATCTTTTTCCACTCGCTTTCAGGTTTAATCCATTGATATTTCCTCCCATTTTTTATCCGGATAGGCATATCAAAATTTTTAACATCTGCCTTCCAACGGTAATGGGTTTGTTTCCCATCAGTCTTAAATTCTAATACAGGAATGTTGGCATATCGTAGGTACTGATCAAATAGTTTAGTTAGGTCTTTTCCTGATTTTTTATTGAGGAAATTTACTACATCTTCAGTAGTAGTTGTTTTAAGTCCAAATTCGCTATTCAATCCTCGCAGTATTTCACGCCATTTTTGATCATCATCAATCAAGGTACGTGTCATGTGGATCAAATTTGCACCTTTATAATACATATCACCTGAACCCTCGGTATTAACTCCATATGGGCCTAAAATTGGCTTATCATTTTGAATGTTTCTTCGTACACCAGCTATGTATTTTGCTCCAGCATCTTTTCCATCTCTGCTTTCAACATATAATGCTTCCGAATACATGGTGAACCCCTCGTGAATCCACATATCGGCAATGTCTTTAGAGGTAATATTATTTCCAAACCATTCATGCCCGGTTTCATGTATAATGATATAATCCCATTTTAAACCTAGTCCGGTTCCTGAAAGATCGCGGCCCATATATCCATTTAAATATTTATTACCATAGGCCACAGCACTCTGGTGTTCCATTCCCAGATAGGGAGTTTCAATCAGCTTATATCCATCACGGTAAAATGGGTAGGCACCAAACCAATTTTCAAAAACATTGAACATCGGTTTTACATTGGCATTAAATTGTTTTTTTGCTTTTTCAAGATTCTCTTTTAAAACATAAAAATCAAGGGTAAGATTGCCATTCTCACCGGCATAAGAATCATCGAAATGCGCGTAATCAGCCACATTAAGGGTCACATTATAATTATTAATGGGGTAAGATACAAACCAGTTGAAACGGGTATGGTCTGAATCAACATTCTGGATAGACCTAAGCCGACCATTACTCACATCCATTAAGCCCTTAGGTACAGTAATGCTGATCAACATGCTATCTACTTCATCAGATTGATGATCTTTATTAGGCCACCAAGAACTTGCCCCAAATCCCTGACAGGATACAGCTACCCATGGTTTGCCCTGCGTGTCTTTCGAAAAGGTAAAGCCGCCATCCCATGGAGGCCTCACAGCGATGCTTGGATTACCACTGTAAAATACGGTGAATTCATCTTGACTATCCTTTTTTATAGTTGATGGAAAATCAAGAAAAACAGCATTGAACTCTCTTTTAAATGGGAGTTCCTGCCCATGATAGCTTATTTTTTGGATCTGAAGATTAGCAAAAAGATCAAATTGTAAACGCTTGAGGTCTGTTGTGGCTTTAAACTTAAAAAGGTTCGATCCGCTAATAAATTTATTTTCAATATCAAGTTGAATGTTCAGGTGATAATATTGTACGTCATAGGAGCTCCTTAAATCACTTAAAGTGCCTCTTAATGTATCTGCTCTTGAATAAATTACTCCTGGTTTTTGACAAAAGGAAACTGAAGTAATCAGGCATGCCAGTACTGCAGTCAGAGCATATTTTTTTAACATATTGAATTTTATAATTGGATTCTCAAATCTAATTAAATAATATATACTAAATAAATGCATTTGAGTGGCTAAATTTTGATTTTCTGATTTTTTTAAGGGTCTATAATTAGTAACTTTGACTGAATTTTAAAGATATCCTTACATGCAATTTGACGTAATAGTAATTGGAAGTGGTCCGGGTGGTTATGTTGCCGCCATACGTTGTGCCCAATTGGGTTTAAAAACAGCGATTATTGAAAAATACAATACTTTTGGTGGAACCTGCTTAAATGTGGGTTGTATTCCTTCAAAAGCTTTATTGGATTCATCCGAGCATTATCATAATGCATTACACACCTTCAAAGAGCATGGAATAAATCTAAAAGATCTTTCGCCCGATTTGAAGCAAATGCTTAAACGTAAAGATGAGGTTGTAGCTCATACTACGGCTGGGATTTCATTCCTTATGAAAAAAAATAAGATCAGTACTTTCCAGGGTATCGGATCGATGGTAGATAAAAATACGGTTAAGATTACTAAGGCTGATGGAAGTGCTGAGAGCCTGACTAGTAAAAATATCATTCTAGCAACAGGATCAAAGCCTACTGCTTTACCATTCCTTAAAACAGATGGAAATCGTATCATTACTTCAACTGAAGCCTTGAATTTAAAAGAAATACCAAAGCATTTAATTCTTATTGGTGGAGGTGTTATTGGCCTAGAGTTAGGGTCTGTTTATTCACGCCTTGGTTCAAAGGTCACGGTAGTAGAATTCATGGATTCTATCATTGGAACAATGGATAAGAGCCTGGGTAAAGAGCTTCAAAAAGTTCTTGCTAAGCAGGGGATGGAATTTTTATTAAGCCATAAAGTTACCGGTGCAAGCGTTAAGGGATCGAAAGTGACCGTGAGCGCTGATAATTCTAAAGGCGAAAAAGTAAGTATCGAAGGTGATTATTGCCTGGTAGCAGTTGGTCGTACGGCTTATACTGAAAACTTGGGACTTGAAAATATAGGAATTACCTTAGAAGAGCGTGGCAAGAAGATTCCGGTAAATGCGCATCTTGAAACTTCAGTTCCTGGAATATATGCCATTGGTGATGTGGTGAAGGGGGCAATGTTAGCACATAAGGCAGAGGATGAAGGAACATTCGTAGCCGAGGTTATTGCTGGCCAGAAACCGCATATCAACTATAATTTAATTCCGGGAGTAGTATATACCTGGCCTGAAGTGGCAAGTGTAGGTCAAACTGAAGAACAGTTAAAAGAAAGTGGAATCAATTACAAAGCTGGATCTTTTCCATTCAAAGCTAGTGGAAGAGCACGTGCAAGCAATGATTCGGATGGGTTTATTAAAGTCTTGGCAGATGCTGTAACCGATGAAATACTTGGTGTTCACATGATTGGTCCAAGAGCTGCTGATTTGATTGCAGAAGCAGTTGTTGCCATGGAGTTCAGAGCTTCGGCAGAAGATATCTCCAGGATCTCGCATGCGCATCCAACCTATACTGAAGCTTTCAAGGAGGCTAGTATGGCTGCGACTGAGAATAGAGCAGTGCATATTTAAGTTGTAAGTTATAGGTTATAAGTTATAAGTTATATGTTATAAGTTGTAGGTAATAAGTCAAGGGTTGAAAATGAAAATTTGTTTATTAAATATTTATACCATCTAACCAACTAACCATCCTGATAACAGACAACTGATAACAGACAACAGACAACCGATGA
>Ga0222712_10006458_pt1 | contig 11576 bp, 14 predicted proteins | sample C33_657DmetaG_FD_165043 | JGI IMG/M metagenome (GOLD analysis project Ga0222712, IMG submission 165043) | Estuarine water microbial communities from San Francisco Bay, California, United States - C33_657D | ecosystem: Environmental > Aquatic > Marine > Unclassified | place: USA: California... | reverse complement strand
GACAGTTGACCTTCCAGCAGTGCAGTGTGCTCCAGGGCATAAGCCTGTTGCACGCCACCAGCCGCTGCGGTGCCCGAAGCAGAGAAAGTTACGGCCATAATTACTTAGCCTCTTTGGAGATGGAGAGGGGCTTTTTCCAAGCGTTCTGCAGCATGTCCATGTAGGACGAAGGTGCAGAGATGGGAGAAGCAATGGAAGCTACGACTTTGCGCAGCTCATCGGTGGTGGCGGAATCTTTGCGACCCTCAGAGAGAGTATCAAACATTGCCTGCACGTAGTCGTCGCTCTTCTCGGAGAGATCAAGCTCGTCACCACGCACTGCTTTGATGGAATCAACCATCACTTCACGGGCAGTTTTGCCAGCGAATTCATAGGCAGAATCGAGCACAGGCTTAGCCTTCTCGATGAGAGCCACGCGCTCTTCCACCATGGAATCAAGATTGATTTCCTTGGCGGCAGCCAGTTCAGCATTCAGTTCTTCGACCTGCTCAGCCAGAGCATCAGCGCGACCCTCAGCGGAATCACACTTGCCCTGCATTTCCTTTTCCATGGCATCCATTTCGGACTTCATGGAATCAGCGGCAGCTTGCAGCTCGTCGTACTTCTTTTTCATGTCCTCGTAGGACATCTTGGCGTCTTCGCGTTCTTTAGTGATCGCAAGAGCAACGCTCTCCGTCACCTCAAACTCGGCGCCGTCGAAAACGACTTTTGCGCTCATAGTTGTATTTTCCTCAATGGAAAGTAAGGATGGATCAGCAGCATCTTGACGATCAAGATGAAGCTTCACTTGCGGGCCAGCTCGGCCCCGACGAACAACGGCGATGTGATTTCCGATGATTTCCTTTTGGATGCCATCGTAATGTTCACCGCTTTCAGTAACGCCAGGTGTCGGATCATAATTGACCCTATAACCCGCGCTGACTTCACGAGCATCACCGCGCATAATACGTTCAATAGTGTCTTGGTCTGTAATTGTCATTACAGCCTTGACAAAACCATTGTCGTATACCACTTCAGTGCCGCTAAAGCCTACTTGGTAGTCTTTAGTATTGGCGGCATCAAGAAGAACGGGCGGATGTTCCGAAGTGATAGCCTTGCCCGCAAATGAAGCAAGACTGTCGGGAGACGCCACTTCCGTTTCGGGCCTGTATTCACGGCGCACTGAACCATCAGCATCAGTGTAATGCTGAATACCAGTGCGAGCAATCGAGGCCCATGCCCGAAGATAACCCTCAGGCGTCACCTCATATTTCTCAATAGGAGAGAAATCGTAGCGACAAGATGTGGTGCTCATGTATTCACTTTACCAATAAATATAGTTTACAATTAAAACAACTATTCAGAACAGACTAATCACGTGATGTTCCTTAAGAAGAGCACTGCCGATGTGCTTAAAATGCCCCATCAGCAAGCTCGCCTTCTCATTGCTTCTCGCATTAAAGAAGCCCGCCTTAATAGCGGGCTTTCCCAGAAGGATGTAGCAGACGCTCTTCACATCAGCCAAAGCTCTTATTCTCGCATTGAACGCGCAGTCTTACCTCCAGATTGCGTGCAAGTGAGAACCCTTAGTGGTCTTTATGGAATCAGTGTGTTGTGGTTGATGGGCTACCCTTCTTTCGTTGTCAATGCAAAGCGAGAATAATCAATCCTCATCATCATCGTCATCCCCGCGAATATCACGAAGCTGATCTTCGATGCCTTCCATAATGTACGACTTCGCCATCGCCTCGATTTCAAACGTGAGAAATTTAGTTGGCTCAAAATGAGGATCAGGCTTTTCGTAAACGCTCATTACATAAATGTGCGTTTCGTCTAGCCGACCATTCTTAAAGCATTGCTTTTCTACCAGCTCCCACCGCGAAGTATTGCGATGTTCATTGGAAGAAAGAATGGAAAGAGCCTGCAAAAGACCAATGCCTTCATCTTCTTGTTCGATGACGCGCACGTATTCGCTCATTGATCTTTTTTGCGACTTTCCACCATCTTAATAATACGATTCGCCCATGCTCTACCAGCATCGCCTCCCCATAAGAGCCAGGCAATATAACCGGCATCATTTTCACCACCACTTTTATTCTTTTCGTGACGAGAGAAAAATGCAGACATTCGCTTGATCGTGGCAAAACTTACAGCTCCGCCACCAGCTAAATCACTAGCTCTCGCCACTCCGCTACCAATACCTTGCTTGCCTGCTTCTTGTGTCGTCAAGCCGCCTTTACCGTGTTTCTTGCGCAGTTCCAAGCCGCGACGTGCGGCGCTTCTTACGGCAGCAGGAGGAGAGAAGCTTTCAGCGTCTCCCCTCAGCGCTTTTTTCCGCAGGAGCCATCCATCTCCTCCTCTTCCATCCCGCCCTCTTCTTCAGGCTCTTCCACTTCCATGCACATCATTGTGTCAATGTAAGCATCAATGTAAGCATCGCTTTTCCCCTTCATTGACATACCAGCTTCTGAAAGAGCAATGGCAATTGCCTGCTTCCGATTGGTGACAGGCTTCTTATCGCTACCCTTAAGCTTGCCTGCTTTAAATTCGCGCATTACTTTGGCAACTTTGGCTTGCTTTTCTTTTTTAGTCATGATTGTTAATGCTTTTCTTAAGCATACTTAATGAATAAATCCTATCGGCGCCGTAGCAATATTCATGCCAGGAAAAAGCTTGTCTCGATACAAGACCATGCCAGTAATCAGTCGTTCCGCAATAAAAGCAATGGCTCGCCTGTCGTACCCTCCAATGCGCAAGAAAGCTTCCTCGTGCTCATGCCAAATAGGAGCAAGGGCCACGAATAATGCGCTCATAAACTGCTTGTACTGAGTGTTGCTTCCTCGCGCCATGTTGCAGCCAATAAAACTGTTCTGTCGCCAGATGGCATCAATTTCCTCGCGAGAAAAAATCCAGCTTCCAGAATCGGCAAGTTTTCTCGTAATTGCGGGAGCATCAAAGGCGGAATGCCCGCCATAAAATTGTTGCTCTAGCGTGCAATTGAACAATGCAGGCTCTGGGAAGTACAATGTATCCTCGTCATACCATTGATCTTCTGGTTCAATCCAGTTACGACGATATTGAGCATTGCCAATATTTTTCTCATTAGCATTGAGAATCATCCAAGAAATGCAAGATAATTCTCCCCATCGACTATTACGAGTGGAAAGAGAGGCGTTTTCATCGTCAAATACATAACCCTGGGAACGGAGAGATTCACGCTCTTCAATGGATAAGACATGCGCTCCTCCCATGATGGGAACAATACGAGAACGCGCTTCGTAACGTACTTTTTCGCCAGGAATACAAACAGCGTAAATCGTGCAATCAGACGGCTGCATACACTTTCCTCGCAGCCCAAAGTTCGTTGTAATTATTCACACCTTTTGCTCCCAATCCCGTGAGATCACCACCACCCGCTGGCTTACTCCATGCCATAATCGTGCCATCAGGAAGAACAAACGCTCTGTTTTTCTGGCCGTAAGTGGGTGTTAGCTCAAGATAGTCTCCATAAATAAAATTTTCTTGACTGCCATTCAATGCAAGAGCCTTGCCAAGTAACGTTGGTCCTGTAGGGCACAATGGCGTGATGCCATAGTATTGCTCTATGCAATTGGCCACAATCATTTCGATGGCATCTTTCAAGGCTGCATTATTTGGCTTTGAATAGAGCACCGTAGTAGCACAAGCCCAACTTGTAAAGCTAAAACGCTGGATATCGCGAAAAGCTAAAAATTCAATGCGATCACTAAGGTCCACTGCATTAAAAGCTCTCACGCCAATATCAAAATACCAGCCACCAAGTTTGTTTAATAAGCAAAATCGCCCAAGATCAGCTTTGTAAGAAAAAGGGGCTAGACAGTCGTATGCCCACAACACTTCCTCTTCGTAATTGTCAGCAATAAATGCGCGAAGCGAATCGCTATTATAAATAACATGCTCTGCTTCTGGAAAACACGCATCAATAGTGCTAGTGGCATGTTTCAGAAACGGACTAAGTTGTTCTGTCGGATCCGTAGAAAGAAAGATTTGTGAAATTTGCATGGCAATCAGGCGATTTTTGCGGGCGTACCAAAACCTTTGAACTCTTTTGCTGCAGGCGTTGCATTAAGCACTTCTTCTACCGTTTCTTTGAGCTGTTTTTGAATGTAAGGCCACGTGCAAAATTCTTCATGCAGACGGTTGTAGCACCATTGGCCATGCTCTTTCAAAAAGTCTCGATTTTCGTAGTAATAAGTGAGCAAATTGGCTGCGCACTCCGGGTCTGGTACAAAGCGTTCCAGTCCATAATTGCGATCAGTTTCAGTGGCATTACATTCAATGCGCGGCATCTCATCAAAGATTTCTTTCAAGCTTGTGTGGTCAGGAACGAGCTGCATCACACCAGTGGCGCCATGCTCAGTATTAACGAGCCCCCAGCCTTCTCCAATGCAAGTGTTGATGCCAATATCAACTGCGTTATACACCTGATTAAGCTGCTCAACAGACAGACAGTTGTCTGTTGAAAAATGAGGACTAGTCAAAATAAGTTTACCCGTTGGGTCGTAACCTTCATCACGAGCAACTCGTTTGAATAATGGAATTAAATCCCATCCCATGTCTTTACTGCCCATGTTCAACCACAGGCGAGCATCGTCCTTGTCTTTTGCAAATTTGATGAATGCTTTGATCGTGAGATCAATTCGCTTACGCGGTTGATTCCTGTTGCCATTAAAAACAACAAAAACATCCTCAGGAACGCCTAGTTTTTCTCGACATTCTCGCTTGTCAAGCGGGAAGAATTTCGTAAAGTCAGTGCCATGACCAATAATACGCACAGGCTTTGTATAGCCCATAATCTCTAGCTCTTTTTTGCCAAACTCTGTATAAGTGGCGATGCCATCCCATTCCATGATTGGACCATTCAGCTCAGGAAAAAGACCGTATGAATCAATGGGTGTATAGACAAACCATTTAAAGCCCATTTTTTCTTTCAATTCTTTAACTTTTTCCCATAGCTGCAACGCCACCCAAATATCATTTGTCACCCATACCAGGTCGGGATTCTCACGCCGAATAATATCTGCAATGCGGTGCGAGCCAAATGGATCGTGACCATGCAGCATCGCTGGATACACTTTGTACTTCCTCGCCTCATCATGAGGATCGCCATGGTAGTTCGTGCTCATTACTACCAATTCATGCTCTTCCGCTAAAGCAGGTAACAAGTATTGCGCAACCCGACCAAATCCAGTTTCTACAAACGCGTCGCCGCAGTAAAGAATGCGAGCCATAGTCATCCACGAATCTTCGTCATCTTAAGAGCCTTTTATACTGAGGGCACAAAAAGGAGGGCCAGTGCTTTCAGAAGGTTCCATTCGTTTCTGTATTAGTACATGCAAGAAATTTGCGCCGCATACTATTCCAGTGATCATTCCCAGCTTGCTGGATGCTGGCATTAAGCCAGAAGAAATATTGATTGTCAACGGCGGTCAAAGTGTTCGCGCCAATACAAGCTATAAAAGTGTGCCAATGCTGCTAACGCAGCAAAATTCCTTTGAATACACGCCTCTCATTGAAATTGTTGAACATTCAATCGAAAACGAATATTGGTTTCTTCTTCACGACACCTGTATTGCTGGGGCTCTTTTCCGACAGCTCGCCTACGAACCTCCTGTAGAAGCGCCAGAAAAAGTTGCGATGAAATACACTCCGTCGATGAGTATTGGCCTTTATCGCCACGATTATTTAATGGCGCATAAAGATCGACTCATGGCCATTAAGAATATGGATGGATCTCCTGAGGCATTGCAGCAATGGAAGCAATGGGGAGTGCCCAATGAAGACTACATGCTTTGGAAGCTGCAAGATGTGCCTTGTCATATCTACCACCCAGATCGCCATGGTCCAGATGAATGGAACTGTCAGGGGCATGCGGATACATACGGCACTGGCATGCAACGTCGCATCGAATATTTTCCACAACTAGACCTCGCTAAAGCTAAAAGCAATTGGCAGGGCACACAACCTCACCTTTGCATTGACATCTGATGAAGCGCGTAGCAATTATTGGCGGTGGTTGGGTGGGATGCCATTTGGCAATGGTCTTGCGTGATCAAATGGAAGTGGTGCTTTACGAAAAGAACCATACACTCATTTCAGAAACGTCTTTCATTAATCAGAATCGCTTGCACTATGGCTATCACTATGCCAGAAACGCCGCCACTCGTCGTTTATGCGCCACTACTTTTGTGCGCTTCATGGAGGATTATGGCGATCTTGTTCATGATGTAGAAAATAATTACTACGCAGTATCGGAAGACGAAAGCTTGCTTGATGCCGAAACCGTTTCAATTATTTTTGGGAACGGTCCACATAGCTCACTAGATCCACAAGCCTTTAACCATACATCACTTCTGCTAACCACTCCTGAGAAGCGCATTGATGCCATTGGGGCGAGCTTGTATTTTCAATGGCAACTAGAGTCATTGGTTAAAAAGGAAAAGATTCAGCAATGTAATCTGCAAGCACTAAAGCAAGATTACGATTTTGTTTTCGATTGCACCAATAATTCTCTTCTAGAGCCACTACCTTCTCAGTTCTTTGAAGCAGTGGCCATGTTTATATATCGACCTAAAAAGCCTTTGCCGTTTGGAGCCCTCACTTATATCGATGGAGACTTGTTCTCCATCTATCCGTATAACGACAAATGTTTTTCATTGAGCCACGTAAAACACGGAATCATGCCAAATCATTGGCTTGATAATGAAGACAATGCAAGGGAAATGATCGAGCAACATGTTCAGCGTTACTGGCCTGATTTCGCTGATAGCTTTAATTATTTGTTTCCCACTCTTTCAATCAAAGCAAAAACTAAAGATAGCAGCGCCAATCGCACGCCATTAATGCGCCAAGACGATAATTTATTTTCTTTCTTCACGGGCAAAATCCAAGGCATCTATGCCATTGAACAAATGGTCAAGCAAATTATTGCTCAACCATAAAGCTGCCTAAAAAGTGGATATTCTCGATGGTGCTGGTTGACATTAACCAGTTCCCTCGTGATGCCATATTGATAACTGCTTGAATTGAGAAGCAGCTTGATTTGCCTATGCTCGTATTGATTCAAAATGGGACCATTGTCGGTATCGCTGATATGCACGTGAGCAATAAAGCGAAAATAATTCTTGATAATCTTCCTTGGACTATCGCCTTGTAGCCATGCATTATTTGTGTCAAGCATTGTCTTTACATGATGCAAGTTATAAAAATCAATGTGATTGACAATCTCTTCAACTGTATAAAAATACTTGCCGCCAAAGGCTTTGGCGATTGGCTCAATGCAAAGAATGGCATCGTTCGCGTCTAACACGCTATCCATTCGCTTCAAAACTTCCATAAGGCACGATGGACTTCCTCTTCGTAAAGCAGGACTGCCAAGCACAAAGCGTTTGATTCCCATAAGAGAACCAAGTTTTACGACGCGCAATAAATGCTCTTGAGTGGCAGCCGTATCTTCAAAGCTTTGCACACTGCTGTCATAAAATAATGCCTGAGCCGAATAGGTCCAAAGTCCATAGTGCTCTCGATAACGTTTTGCAATATCACCAAAATCTTCGTTCCTGGTGAAGATGCGAGAAGGAACAATTTCAATGAAATTAAAAGCGCCAGAATTGACGCTCAAGATTTCATGCTCTTCTTCATCCTTCCAGCCAATAGCGCTAATTCCAAGCATTAATAAACGCCTCCATTTTCTTCATTGTCTCTTCTTTGCTAGCAAAATATGGAGCATAGTTATATTCAATGCGTGGCCTGCAATTAACTATTTCTCTGGCCCATGGGAACCATTTATCAATAATTTCTAAAGTTTCAATGGGCTCAGGAAACCACTGATGCACTCTGCCTTTTTCACAGGCTTCAGTGTCGGCCCATAAATCATTGAGATCGTACCATTGATAACAAGAATTGGAATTAATTTTTTCTACATTATTCTTATTGAGAAGATCAAACAAGATGTTCTTCTTGATCCGTTTGTGAAATAATGCAGGGAGGCGAATGGTTGTAATAATGGCTTCAGGGAATGTAGCTTCGATTAGCAGCTCAAAAATGTATCGGACAGAGCCATAGTCAATATCATGAATTTCGGGATAGTTCTCAACGTATTTATAGGTTTGGCAGTAAATGTCGATGGTCGAATAAAGGATGATCTCCTTTGGTCTTAACAGTCTTATTTTTGTCAAAACATGATACATGTTGTCGAAATCAGCCATTGGCGCTTGATTTGCCTTCCATTTTTCCGCTGGCAAGCAAGCCAAATAAAGCCTGTCAATATCCTCTGTCAACAATGGAGCGAGATGGATGTTTTCAGAATTAAAGCGGCAATCAAAGTCGTGATGCTCGCGCAAAACACTCCCGATCAGGCCAGTGCTTCCAATTAAAACGTCCATGCTCAAACTGCCACTACAGGCGCTTGTTGACGCATGTATTGTACGCGGCATTTGCAATTGCTCATGCAAGCACAACGCTGCCCAGGCATTGGCAAACTACCAATAGGCACTGCGCCTCTGGCTGCAAAGTTCACGCAGTCACTGCAATGCTTCGCTTGTGGGTCCAAAATGCGACGCATTAGACTATAGCCTTGTCGCTCTTGACGAATCGCGGAGCCTTCCCAGTAAGAACCTCGCACAGCTTGAGCGTACATGCCGATACGAGCAAGAGCCATGGGAGTAGAAATGCTCCCAGCCAGAAGATCACGAGCAAAACTCTCCAGATAACGATATTCCGCACGAAGCCTTTGACCGACGCGGCCCCAGTCTGAAGCTTGCATCGTATCCCGTCCACCATTGCCAATGATTGCAGCTTGTGTATGAGCAAGCTTAAGGGCTTCCCTTACACTTCGTTGCCATTGATCCAGCGTGATATCGCCACTATCAAGCATGTTTGTAAAACGACGTAGCAAAGTGCTAAGCTTGTTAATTCGACCATCAACCAAAGCCTCCACGGCAGACTGACTAAGGAACCGTCCATTACTTCCGCGATAACGGCCACTAATGGGATCGTAGCGCCATGAGGATTCATCAAGGCGCAATTTAAAAACGGCTGCGAACGTTGATAGATCATTCGGGCCTTGCATCTTCAGCCTCCAGGATATCTTTAAAACGCTCAGGAGCCTCCTCTTTCCATTGGTTCAATGCGGCGTCAATATCCTCCGGGCTGATAAGAGAAGCTTCGTCCACGTCAGAAAGAATGAGACCTTCTACTTTCATGGGCTCAAGAGCATCAACTTTGCTGCTCACATTCTTCGCTTTTCCTTTGCGCTCAGGATTGGGATCGGCTTTGCGCTTGCGGGCCACAATTGTTTGACGCTCTTCTTTGCTTAAGGCCTGAGTCTTTGCCTGTGGCAAACACTTGGGCTTACCTTCTTTTTCTTCGCGAGCGCCACAAGGGCCAAGGATTTCACCATTAGCACCAATCCTCACCCATTTCTCCTTGAACCATTGATCAAGATCATCAGCATGAATTTCTTGCTCATCATTCTTGAATGCTCCGCTTAATGATCCATGCTTTTTCTTGTACATCTGTTTGTACTGTTGCACCACATAACCGCTTGCATAGGCAGAAGGCCATACTTTGAACTTAGCTTTTGCTGCACTCACAGCCCGCGAATGCAGCTCCTTATCAGTGAACGTCACATCACCACGGATTTCCTCTAAGTCACGGGGAAGAAATAATCCAGCACTATCTTCAACTTCACGACTTCCATCCATGGGAAGCGTGCCGTTTTCTTCATCTAATGGATCGCGGCCACCAGGAGGCACAGCCATTTCTCCGCCCCGTTTGGGGGTGGCTCCACCCCCAGCTTGAGTGGAAGACTGGGGAAGTTCCCGCACTACGGACGGATCAAGCGTAAGCTCCATGCTCCACTCAGAACCGCCATAGCGGGCGTCTGCCACCTCCTTGGGACTCAGTACACCGAGCTGGATGTAGCGGCCATCTACAGCCGCCACACGCGCCCTCACATCAGCCATTTCGCGCTCATTAAGCTCAAACAATGGATTGAAAGAGATGCGCCAAGAATCGGGAAGTTTGCCTTGTGTTGGGCCTTCCTTGCTAAGCATGATCAGCTCCATCAGCTTCTTGATGGGCCGCTTGAAATGAACGCTTTGATAATCAGCAAGCGTTTTGGCGAAATCACGCTCTTCACTACGACCAGTAGAACCAAGTCCACTGGGACTTTCGCCAAACAGCACAGTATGAGGAATTTTGCTAGCGCCAATAATGTCCACGCGCAGCTTTTCTAAGATTTCTCCAATGCCGCCAAAGTTACGACTAATAAACTCAAGCTCTTCTTTCTCTGCATCAATCGCGTAGCCGCGATAGATGCTCTTGCTCATATCGTTCACTTGCAAACGATCACGAATGGAACTTTCCTTGCCAGCAGCAAGCATTGCTGCAAGGCCCCTTACTTTATGAACAAAAATATCAAACTCAGTGAGCAGCGTCGCAGCAGAATTCAAACCAGTCCAATAATGACGGAAGCTGTCATAAACAGTTTGCAAGCTGCTCATGCCCCAGCCATAATTACGCTGCCTCACGCGATAAGGAAGCCAGTCCCCATCAAAACGAAGAATGCGATCTTTATGGATGTAGGACAGTTGTGGTTCGTTAATTAAATCTCCAGAGATGATCTGATAATAAGTGGCTTTTGAATAGTCGTATAAGTTTTCTTCTGTAATGACGGGAGCAATTTGCCATCTATCCAAACATTCAATGTCTTCGATGCGACGGATATTACGTTTATCGACAGGCATATAAGCGGGACGCCCATCATCAATAAAGAGAAGTAGACAAGCGCCCCCATATAAGCGGGAGTTTTTCGCTGCGAGATTAAGGTGTTCAAGGATGTATAAGTCTTCAATTACTTGCTCAATGCCCTGCACTTCTTCGGCTCTGACACCATCGCCACCAAACAATACTTTGAAGCCTTTCCTCGTGGCTTGATCAGCATAAATGTCAACAATGCGACGAGGAAGCCATTCGCCATAAAGATTCTCTAGTTCTTCTTGGGCTAAGAAAATCGTAGCAGTGGTTTTTGTGTATTGTCCCTTATCACGACCAGTCCCCATGCCAATAAGGACATTCTGAAGACCATCTGCCCTGATGCCACCGCTTCCGGCGTGACCAAGATCAATTGCTTCGTTTTCCATAAGCTTTGTTTATGGCCATGATGTGTTGCTTTTATTCTAGAACCTGGCTACATTGTCACGTAGCTTATGCACATCATGGCTAGCTCTGGCATCGTTTTTCATTTCAATCGAAAAGATAGAGCACTTGTGCGGGCGGAAGCCATGCGCAGGCAGCTTGTTAATGAGAAAAAAGGCTTGAAAGGACGCAATGGTGGCCCGGCTGATGGTGATAAAGCTCTGTTTTTCCATAAACTTGGCGCTGCAGGCGAGCTTGCCGTGGCAGATTTTCTCCAGTTACGGGAGTTTCTCTATCAAGAAACTGAAGCAAAACGAGGCTCCTCTGACCTGCCTCCCAACATCGATGTAAAAACTCGCTCGCGCCATGACTACGATCTCATCTGTCAATTAGATGAGAAGCCTGGCAAAACTCTGGTG